>Ga0070714_100003537_pt1 | contig 11675 bp, 9 predicted proteins | sample LARL83metaG_FD_65450 | JGI IMG/M metagenome (GOLD analysis project Ga0070714, IMG submission 65450) | Corn, switchgrass and miscanthus rhizosphere microbial communities from Kellogg Biological Station, Michigan, USA - LAR L8-3 metaG | ecosystem: Host-associated > Plants > Roots > Rhizosphere ... | reverse complement strand
CGCGCCGCGCCGCCCGCTCGCGGCACCGCTCCTGGTCGCGGCGCTCGTCGCGCTCGTTGCCGAGTCGGCGATGGCGCGCGGGAGCCGGGCAACCACCGCCTGATGCCGCTCCCCCGCCTGCTCGACGCCGTCGAGTCGCTGCCGTCGTTCACGCGGCTCCTCGCCACCGTGCCGGCGCCCGGTCAGCGCCTGTCGGTCGGCGGCTTGCCGGGTTCCAGCGACGCGGCGCTCGTCGCTGCGTTAGGCAGGAAGTTGGGCCAGCGCCGGTTTCTCGTCGTGGTCGCCGAATCCCTCCCCGAAGCCGAGCGATGGCTGGCCGACCTCACAGTGCTGCAGGACGACGAGGCCACCGCGCTCTATCCGCCTCGCGAAGGATTCGGCGAGGTCGAGCCGCACCTCGAGGTGGCCGGCGAACGCGTCGAAACCCTCGAGCGCGTGGCGAGAGGCGGCGTGCGCACACTCATTACGACGGCGCGTGCAGTACTCGAACGCACCCGCCTGCCCGACGTCGTGCGCACGGCGCGACTCGAGCTGCGCGTCGGCGACGTTCGCCGCCTCGAGGACCTCGTAGACCACCTCGAGCAGGTAGGCTTCGAGCGCGTGGACCTCGTGGATGACGTCGCCCAATTCAGCGTGCGCGGCGGCATCGTCGACATCTATAGCTTCGGCATGGCGAACCCGGTGCGCCTCGAGTTCTGGGGCAACGACATCGCATCGCTGCGCCACTTCGACATCCTCACGCAGCGCTCGACGCGCGACGCGGACGTCGCACTCGTGCTTCCCGTCGATGCGCGTCCCAGCGAGCGGGCGGAGTCGGCGCAGCGCGGATCGCTCCTCGATCTCGTTCCGCCCGACACGCTGCTCGTGGTGCCGGCCCACGCGCACGTGGACGCCGAGATGCGCCGCACGTGGGAGGAAGCACGTCACCACATCGAGCTCGCGCGGCGTCGTGGCGAGGATGCGCCGGCGCGCGACGCCCTGTTCCAACCGCCCGAGGATGCAGCGTCCTCCATGGCGCGACTCGGTGTCGTGGCGCTCGTGCCGCCCTCGGCCGCCGGCGGCGAGCTGCCTAACGAGCCCGATGTCGTGTTCGCGATCCGGCCGCCCGAGGCGGTGGACCGCGACATCAAGCGCCTCCGCCGCATCGTCGACGACGGCACGCCGACGGTGATCCTGTGCGACAACATCGGCCAGGCCGAGCGCCTCGAAGAGCTGCTCGACGAAGCCGGTTGGACGGCGAGCGATGCCGCGCTCGCAGTAGGCGTCGTGAGCGGCGGGTTCGTCATCCCGCCATCCGGACATACCGAGGGGCTCCGAGTCCTAACGGACCACGAGATTTTCCGGCGCGAGCGGCGCATCCGCCGCCAGCGCCGCTACGCCACCGGCGCGCCGCTCGAGAGTCTCAACGGGCTCAAGCCCGGCGACTACGTCGTGCACCTCGAGCATGGCATCGGGATTTATCGCGGCATCGAACAGGTGTTCGTCAAGGAAAGCATGATCGAGGCGGCGGTGATCGAGTACGAGGGCGGCGACCGCCTCAACGTCCCGCTCTATCGCATCGACCAGATCGAGCGCTATCGCGCGGGCGACGCCGGCGAGGACGCGCAGCCGCCGCGGCTGCACAAGTTAGGCGGCAAGCGGTGGGCGCATCAACGCGACCGCACGCGCGCGGCGCTCCAGGAAATGGCAATGGAGCTGCTCGACCTGTACGCGCGCCGGCGCACGGCCACCAAGCAGAGCGCGCTGCCCGACAACTCGTGGCAACGGCAGCTCGAGTCGTCGTTTCTGTTCGAGGACACGCCCGACCAGCGCACGGCCACCGACCAGGTGAAGCGCGACATGGAGAGCCCGCGGCCCATGGACCGCCTGCTCGTGGGCGACGTGGGCTACGGCAAGACCGAAGTCGCCGTGCGCGCGGCCTTCAAAGCCGTGCAGTCCGCACGCCAGGCAGCGGTGCTCGTGCCCACCACGATCCTCGCCGAGCAGCACGGCCGCACGTTCAGCGAACGGCTCGCCGATTTTCCCGTGCGCGTCGAAACGCTGAGCCGGTTTCAAACGCCCAAGGAGCAGGCGGCCGTGCTCGCTGCGTTAGGCGAAGGCAAGGTCGACATCGTCATCGGCACCCACCGCCTCCTGAGCCCCGACGTCGCGTTCAAGGACCTCGGCCTCCTCGTGATCGATGAGGAGCACCGGTTCGGCGTGAAGCACAAGGAACGCCTCAAGCAGATCAAGCTCGAGACCGACGTCCTCACGCTCACCGCCACGCCGATTCCGCGCACGCTGCACCAATCGCTCGCCGGACTCCGCGACGTCACCCTCATGCAGACGGCGCCGCGCGACCGCTCGCCCGTGCTCACCTTCGTCGAGCCGTGGGATGATGGATTGATCGAAGAAGGTATCGCGCGCGAGATCGACCGCGGTGGGCAGGTGTTCTTCGTCCACAATCGCATCGAGACCATTCAGGGCGTCGCCGATCACGTTCAGCGCCTCGTCCCCCGTGCGCGTGTGGCCGTCGCGCACGGCCAGATGCGCGAGCGCGATCTCGAAGACGTAATGCGCCGCTTCGTGTCGGGCGAGGTAGACGTACTCGTGTCGACGATGATCGTCGAGTCCGGACTCGATGTATCGAATGCCAATACAATGTTCGTGAACCGCGCCGACTACTTCGGTCTCGCCCAACTGTATCAGTTGCGCGGCCGCGTCGGGCGGTCGCATCGCCGCGCGTACTGTTATTTGCTCGTGCCCGACAACGTCGACCCCGAAGCGGAGCGCCGGCTGCAAGTGCTCGAGCACCATACGGAGCTCGGCGCCGGCTATCAGATCGCGCTCAAGGACCTCGAGATGCGCGGCGCAGGGAATCTCCTGGGACCCGAACAATCCGGCTTCGCGCAAGCCGTCGGCTTCGAGATGTACCTGCGGATGCTCGACGAAACGGTGAAGCGTCTCGTGCGCGGCGACGGCGCACCCAAGCTCCTGCCAGCCGAGGTCTCGATGGATGTGGGCAGCTACCTGCCCGACGACTACGTCCCGATGCCCGAGGCGAAGCTCGACGTATACCGCCGTCTGGCGCAGATGACCGAAGCCGCAGAGGTCGATGCCCTGCGCGATGAGCTGCGCGACCGGTTCGGTCCGCTGCCCGCGCCCGCCACCGCGTTCCTGGCGAGCGCGCTCCTTCGGATCCTCGGCGGTCGTCTGGGGATAGAAGGCATACTGGTGCGCGGCGACGAGGCGCGTGTTACCTTTCGGGCTGACGCGATGCCGCGCCTCAAAGGGCTTACCGCGGCGTTTCGCGAGGTGCAATTCCAGGCCGAAGTGCGGCGCACGCAACCGCTGTCCCTCAAGATTTCACGGCTGGGCGGCGGTGATTTGTTATCCGGACTTGTCGCAGCACTGAAGAGCCTGACTACCGCGTAAACCTGCGGTGTTGCGCGGGGCGCGATCGCCGCTGCACCACGGCACGTCCAACACTCATTCTCTTCTCCAATGAAACTGAGATTCCTGCTGCTCGCCGCCGCTGCCATGGCATTGATCGCGTGCGAGGGTTTCAAAGACGCTATGACCGCGCACGTGGACGTCGCCGCCAAGGCTGGTTCGCAGGAGCTGTCGGTCCAACGGTTGGGCTCGCTGCTCGCGCAAGCGAAGGTGCCGGCCAACCACGAAATCGCGACCACGATCACGAACCTGTGGGTCGACTACGAGCTCCTGGCAGACGCCGCGGCGCACCAGGACTCCCTCACCGATCCCAAGCTCGTGGATCAAGCCCTCTGGTCGGTGATCGCCCAGGAGCGCATGAGCAAGTGGCACGAAGAACATGCCAAGACCTACACCGGGATGGACACGACGAATCTCGCCCAACGCTACGACCAGGGTGAGATGCTCGCCGCGAGCCACATTCTGCTGACGGTGCCGCCCGGAGCAAGCCAGGCGGTGAAGGACTCGATCCACAAGAAAGCGGAAGCGCTGCGCAAGCAGGTGACCGAGCAGAACTTCGCCGACCTCGCCCGCAAGAACAGCCAGGATCCGAGCTCCGCTGCTCGCGGCGGCAGCCTCGGCTTGTTCCCCAAAGGGATGATGGTCAAGCAGTTCGAGGATGCGGTGCTCGCGCTCAAGCCCGGTGAGATCTCGCCGGTGGTGGAAACGCAGTTCGGCTACCACATCATCCGCCGTTCGACGTTCCCCGAGGTGAAGGATGACTTCGGCCGCCAGATCAACTCCGACGCGATGCGCCACGCGGACAGCTTGTGGATCATGAACCTCGAGAACAACGGCAACGTGAAGGTGCGCGACAACGCCCTCAGCGTTCTGCGCGATGCGTCGAAGGACCTGGACGCGCACGCCAACGACGACGTCGTCCTCGCGACCTCGAGCGCCGGTCCGCTTACGTTAGGCAGGCTCGTCAAGTGGGTGGACGCCTACCCGCAAAAACAGCAGATCGAGATGGGCCTCAAGCAGGCGCCCGACAGCCAGGTGACCGAGTTCATCAAGAACGTCGAGCGCAACGAGCTCGTGCTGCACGAAGCGGACAGCGCGAACATCCAGCTCGATTCCACGGATCTCGCGCAGCTGCACGCGCGCTTCTCGCAGGCGGTCACGGCCCTCTGGGATCGGTTAGGCGTGTCGCCCAAGTCGCTCGCCGACAGCGGCAAGACGCCGGCCGAGCGCGAGCGCATCGCCGCGACGCGCGCCGATCAATACCTCGACAAGTTGATGTCGCAGCAGGCGCAGTACATCGCGGTGCCGCCGCCGATCGAGGAGTTGCTCCGCGCCAAGTACGCCTGGAAGGTGAATGACGCCGCGTTGCAATCCGCGACCGATCAGGCGAACAAGGAGAAGGCAAAGCAGGACTCGGTGCGCGCCAAGAACCGGCCGCCGTCCGAGGTGCCGCTCGGACCGCCGCCGGCGCCCGCCAAGTCCGACACCGGCAAGAAAAAGCCGTAATGGAACTTTGTATCCGGAACTGCGGGTAGCACCGGTATGACGAGCTTGCGTTTTTCGGCCGCGATAGTGGTGGCACTGATACTGGGTTCTGCGCCGATGATGGCGCAGGACTCGACCACCAAGCGCGACACCACCGTACGCGATACGACCACCGCGCGCGATACCACGGCGCGCGATACCACAGCGCGCGACTCGACGGCCAAACAGGACACTGCCGTCTCGCGCGACACGATGGTCGCGCCACAGCTGACCTTGCCGACAACACCGGGCACCGCGCCGGCGCCGGGTGAGCCGGAGATGCCGCCGCCGGGCACGATCGTGCCGATCGATGGCGTCGTCGCAGTCGTCGGCAATCAACCGATTCTGCGCAGCGACATCGAGGACGCCATCAACGCGGCCCGCGCGCAGGGCGCAACGATTCCGACGGACTCCGTTGGGCAATCGCGCATGATCCACGACATCCTGTCGTCGATCATCGACGAAGAGCTGCTCGTCCAACAGGCGCACGCCGAAAAAATCGACGTGAGCGACAATGATCTCGCCACCGAGGTCGATCAGCGCTTTCAACAAATCCGCGGACGATTCTCGAGCGAAGAGGAATTCCGACAGCAGCTCAAAGTATCGGGGTTCGCGACGCCGGACGAATTCCGGCGATTCCTGCTCGACAAGGCGCGGCGTGAATCGTTGCAGCAGAAATTGTTCGAGAAGCTGCGCAGCGACGGCAAGCTCACGAATGTGCCGGTATCCGAAGCCGAAGTGGATTCGTTCTTCCAGGCGAGCAAGGGACAGATCCCGAAGCTCCCGGCCACGGTCACCTACAAGCAGATCGTGATTTCGCCGCAGCCCAGCCCGAAGGAAGATTCGGCGGCGCTGCTCAAGGCCGACTCGCTGCTCGCCGAGATTCGCAAGGGCGGCGACTTCGCGCAGATCGCCAAGCGCGAGTCGATGGACGCGACGACCAAGGACCAGGGCGGCGATCTCGGCTGGCACCGGCGCGGCGAGTTCGTGCCTAACTTCGACGCGATGTACTTCGCGCTGCCGCCGGGTCAGGTGAGTCCCATCATCAAGACGGTGTTCGGCTATCACATCATCAAGATCGATCGCGTGCAGCCGGCCGAAGTGCGCGGCCGTCAGATCCTGATTCGCCCGAAGATCGACTCGGCCGATGTGGCGCGCGCGCGGGTACTCGCGGACAGCGTCGCGAAACTCTTGCGACATGGCGCGTCGTTCGACAGCCTCGCGGCCAGGTATCACGACCCGTCGGAAGAGAAGTTGATGCCCGATCCGTTCCCGCAGGCGCAGCTGCCCAAGGAGTACCAGGCCGCGATCGCGGGGCATAAAGCGGGCGACATCCTCGATCCGTTCACAATCGAGGACAAGACCCGCGGCGTGCCCAAGTTCTTCATCCTCGACCTCACGTCGATCAGCGGCGCCCGCGAGCCCACGCTGGCCGACTATCGCGAGCGCATCCGCGACCAGTTGTCGCAGCAGAAAGCGATTCGGCATTACCTGGATTCGCTGCGCAAAGAGACTTACGTCGCCGTCATGAACGTGCCCTGAGCGGTGCGTGTGGACCTCGCGCTCAAACGATTGCTGCTCGTGCGCAGCAGGAGCGAGGGCAAGGAAGCGTGCGACGTCGGCGCGGTGACGGTGAACGGCACGCGCGCGAAAGCATCCACGGACGTGCACGCGGGCGACCGGATCGGCATCGAATACGCCAACCGGTCGCTCGACATCGAGCTCACCGGCGACATCGGATCCAACGTGAGTCGCGCGGAAGCGAAAACGCTCTATCGCGTGCTGCGCGACGACCGCGCGCCGGGCGTCGACGCGTGACTCGCCCCCGCCTCGCAGTCACACTCGGCGATCCGCGCGGCATCGGTCCGGAGATCGTGGAGCGCGCCGCGCGCGACGACACGCTGCACGCCGTGGCCGAGCTCGTCCTCGTCGGCCCGCGGGGACCAAGCCTAACGGTGGACGAATCTGTCGGCGACTGGATGGCGGGCAGCGGTGAGGCCGTTGCCGGCGCACTCGCCGGACGCGCCATCGAACGCGCGGTCGAGCTCGCCCTGAGCGGCGCGGTGCAGGGTATCGTCACGGCTCCCATCGACAAGCACGCGCTGCTCGCCGGCGGCTTCGATTTCCCCGGACATACGGAGATGCTCGCGCATCTCACCGGCTCGCGCGTCGCGATGATGCTCGCGTCCGACCGGCTGCGCGTAGTGCTCGCGACCACGCACATTCCGCTGCGCGACGTGACGCGCGCGCTCACCCACGATGCGATTGTCGAGACTGCGGACGTGACGCGTCGCGGCCTCCAGGACTGGTACGGTCTCGCCCAACCGCGTATCGCGCTCTGCGCGCTCAATCCCCACGCCGGCGACCACGGCCGCTTCGGCTCGGACGATGATGAGCTGCTCGCGCCCGCTGCCCGCTCGAGCGGACTCTTGGGGCCGTTTCCCGCCGACACGGTGTTCGTGCGCGCGATACGCGGCGAGTTCGACGCCGTGATCGCGCCGTATCACGACGTGGGAATGACCGCGATCAAAGTGGCGTCGTTCGGCAGCGCCGTGAATGTGACGCTCGGCTTGCCGTTCCCGCGCACGTCGCCCGATCACGGCACTGCGTTGGACATCGCCGGCCGCGGACTCGCGGATCCATCGAGCTTCGTTCGCGCTGTCTTCGAGTGCGCGCGCATCGCGCGCGTGCTCGCCGCGCGCTGACCTTCCCGCCGCCCGTCGCGGCGAATATTCTCAGCGCCACTATGTCCGAAGCGCACGCGCATCCGCACTCGCACGAGCACGGCCACTCCCACGGTCCGGGTCACGCGCACGGACACGAGGACGGTGCGTCGCAAGCCGGACGGCTGCGCGTCGCGCTCACGATCGCCCTGCTCGTGTTGGTCGCCGAGCTCGTGGGCGGATTCGTGGCCAACTCGCTCACGCTGCTGGCCGACGCGGGACACATGCTCACCGACGTCGCGGCCCTGGGCCTCACCTTGTTCGTGACGTGGTTCAGCCGGCGACCGGAGACGCCTAAACGAACGTACGGCTACCTTCGCCTCGAGATTTTTGCCGCGTTTCTCAACGGCGGCGCGTTGCTCGTGATCTCGGCGCTCATCATCTGGGAAGCCGTCACACGCATCCGGCAGCCGGAGCCCGTTGCCGGCGGCCTCATGCTGGTGATCGCGCTCGTCGGACTCGTGGCCAACGTGATCGCGGCGCGCACGCTGCACCCGGCGAGCGAGTCGAGTCTCAATTTGCGCGGCGCCTATCTGCACATCTTGGGCGACCTGCTGGGCTCCGTGGGGACCGTAGCCGCTGCAGCCGTGATTCGCACCACCGGCTGGCACGTGGCCGACCCGATCGCGTCGATCATCGTGTCGCTGCTGATCCTGCGCAGCGCGTGGGCGTTGGTCCGCGAATCGGTGGACGTGATGCTCGAGTCCACGCCGTCGCACATCTCGTTGGGCGCGGTGCGCGCCCAACTCGAGGCGATTCCCGGCATCGAGGCCGTGCACGACCTGCACGTGTGGACGGTGACCTCGGGCGTCATCGCGATGAGCACGCACGCCATCGTCCGCGAGCCGGAGCGGCACCAGCACGTGCTGGAACACGTCTTGGACGCGATGCGGTTGTTCGGCATCCAGCACGTGACGGTCCAGATCGAGCAGCAGGAGATGTACGAGCGCGAGCTGCATCTGCACGCGTAGCCGAGACTTCCGCCGTGACTCCGGGTCGCGGTGACGCGTCTCTCATCGTCCTCTCACTGCTCTCACAAGCGCTGGCCCCGCCTTGAATTCCGCCGTGGACACATATCGGATCGCAAAGGAGCGTCTGGAGGTCACTCTGACGCTGATCGGGGGCGAGGTGGTGGAAGGGCGGATCTTCGTACCGGCTCCACTGTTAGGCCACGCCGGCCAGCTCGATCCGGTCGCCCTGTTCAACGACTCGGACGCGTTCTTCCCGATCGAGCTGGAAAGCGGTGAGGTTCTTCTCATGTGTAAGGCGCGCATCGTCGAGGTGGCCGGCCTGCCCCTGGTCGACGACCCAGACGAGATCCGCGGATCAGCGCCGATGTCGCTGCTGCAAATCACCCTCGCCGGCGGCATCTCGCACTTCGGGTCGATGCGGCTCGAGGTCCGCGCGGACCGCCCGCGCCTGCTCGACTACCTGAACGACTGCGATCAGGCATTCCTCACGCTGTACACCGATCAGGGCGTGCGTCTCGTGAATCGCGCGATGATCGAATGTGTACGCCCGCTGGACTGACATGGCCTATTTGGATCGGTTCCTTGCCGCGATGGTCACCAGCCACGCCGACCTGCTGACGCTCGTCGCCGATGACGTCGCGCGGATGTCCATCGCGAACGTCGCCCGCCCCGTCACCAAGCAGCCGTTGCGCGCTGCCCAACTGCGCACGGTGCTGCTCGAGGTCGCGCCGCCGGAGGCGCGCGATGCGGTCGGCGCAGGCGGCGATGCGTCGTTCGCCTACGCGTACGATCGCCTGGTGTACGACGTGCGCGTGGCGTCGGGCGCGACGGGGCAGTCGGTGGAGATTCGGCCGCGGACCGACGCGGCGGCGGACGCATCGGCCCGCCTAACGGAAGGCGCGCAGGAATCCGCGCCGCGCGCGCCGGCCATGCCGGAGCTGCGCACGAGCGGCGCGTCCGCGATCGCCGCCGAACCGCACGACGCCGCGCCACAGGTGTCGGATGAGATCCGCCGCGAGATTCACTACCTGCTCGAGCAGCTGGTGACGCGCGGCGCGTCGGACCTGCACCTGCGCGTGAGCGAGCCGCCCATTCTCCGCCTGCACGGCGAGATGTCGCGCATCGAGGGGAAGGCGCCGCTCGACAACGCGACGCTCGAAGCGATGATGCTCGCACTGATGCCCGACCGGAATCGTCGCGAATACGAGAGCATCAACGACACGGATTTCGCGTACGAAATCGAAGGGCTGGCGCGATTCCGCTGCAACGCGTTGCGCGACCGCCGCGGCGCGGCTGCCGTCTTCCGCGTCATTCCCGCCCGCGTGATCACCGCCGATGAACTTGGTCTAACGGAAGAGGTGCAGCGGCTCTGTCATCTGCCGCGCGGCCTCGTGCTCGTTACCGGTCCAACGGGATCCGGCAAGTCGACCACGCTCTGCGCGCTCATCGACCTCGTCAACCGCTCGCGCTCCGACCACGTGGTCACGATCGAAGACCCCATCGAGTTCGTGCATCAGAACAAACAGTGCATCATCACGCAGCGGCAAGTGGGCCTCCACACGCAGTCGTTCAAGCACGCGTTGCGCGCCGCCCTGCGTGAAGATCCGGACATCATTCTCGTGGGCGAGCTGCGCGACCTCGAGACGGTGTCGATCGCGATCGAAACGGCCGAAACCGGACACCTCGTGTTCGGTACGCTGCACACGACGAGCGCCGTGAGCACGGTGGACCGTTTGATCGATCAGTTCCCGCCGGACCGCCAGGCGCAGATCCGCGTGATGCTCTCCGAGTCGCTCCGCGGCGTGATCTCGCAGGTGCTCTGCAAGAAGGTCGGCGGCGGACGCGTGGCCGCGCGCGAAGTGCTGCTCACGATTCCGGCGATCTCGAACCTCATCCGCGAAGGGAAAACGTTCCAGATCCCGTCGATTCTGCAGACATCGAAGCGGTTAGGCATGGTGACGCTCAACGACGCGCTGATCGACCTGGTGGACAACAAATTGGTCGAGCCGCGCGAAGCCTATGTGAAGGCGAGCGACAAGCAGGGCTTCGCCAGCATGCTCAAGGCGCGACACCACGACACGAGCTTCCTCGAGGGCGACCTGAGTGCGTCGAGCAGCGGCACGGGGAGCTCGACGGCCGTGAAAGCCGAAGGCGGATTGAAACCGCCGGCGACGCGGCCGGCGAACGCCGGCCGCTAACGGAACGGGCGCCGCCGGGCAGCGCGGCGCTTGAGAAAAACCATTCGCTCCGGAACGCGTCCGGACGCGGAGCGCCTCGGGCCTAACTCTTCAATACTCGCTGCTGCAACTGCGCCTGCGTCACGTAGTAGCTCTTTGAGTGCATGCGGTTGCCGCCGCTGTCGCCGAAGGTGTGCTCGATCTGTGGGACCGGAGCGCCGTTCGGGTCGATGACCGCGCCATCCTTGGACGCTCCATCGGGATTCAGCGTCGACGCGATCTCCTGCGGGACGTCCCATCCGCCTGCACGCTCGTCCTGCGGAAATGCGTCGCCTTCTCCCGGCTCTGGTTCATCGACAGGCCATTCGCCGTCGCCATCTCCAACCGATCCCCGCGGGCGGACGTACTCGTCGCGCTCCTGGTATCCGTAGCCGCCGAATACCTCGCCGCCACGCATATAGTCGTTGCCGTAGCCGCGCCCGCGGGGATACTCGTTTTCTTTGGCGTCGTTCTGCTCCATGTGTCCTCCCTGGAAGAGGTCGGCCGATCGCCAAAACGCCGCGCCGGCCAAGCGCGGCGCCACGCGCGCGTTGCCTGCACGCACGCGAATTCCACGACACTCGCGGCTGTTTCACGTCGCGAGGGCCGGATATAGTTAATGGCTATGCTCATTCGTAACATTGCCATCATTGCTCACGTCGACCACGGCAAAACCACATTGGTCGACAAAATGCTGCGCCAGGCGGGAGCCTTCCGCGAGAACCAAGTCGTCCAGGAACGCGTCCTGGACTCGAATCCGCTGGAAAGAGAACGTGGCATCACCATCCTTGCCAAGAATACTTCCGTTC
>Ga0070714_100003533_pt1 | contig 11678 bp, 12 predicted proteins | sample LARL83metaG_FD_65450 | JGI IMG/M metagenome (GOLD analysis project Ga0070714, IMG submission 65450) | Corn, switchgrass and miscanthus rhizosphere microbial communities from Kellogg Biological Station, Michigan, USA - LAR L8-3 metaG | ecosystem: Host-associated > Plants > Roots > Rhizosphere ... | reverse complement strand
CTTCGAGCACAACGTGCCGGAGATCGTCCGCCACGCCAACACGGAGCTGGCGAACATCCAGACCTTTCTCGACGGCCACGGGATCCACGTCCACATCACCAAGCAGGGGTCGAGCGCGCTCGACACCCTCCAGAAGAACGTGCTCAAGCGCTCGGGCGACATCGTCGCCTTCTCGAAGGACCTGCTGTCCCAGATCGTCACCATCGGCTTCGACCTGGTCCTCATCCTCGTCCTGTCGATCTACCTGCTGATCTACGGCCGCGACATCGGCAACCTCATGCGGCGCATCATGCCGCCGGGCGACGGCACCCCCGAGGATGACTACCCGCTGCTCGTCCAGCACGCCGTCTCGGGCTATGTCCGCGGCCAGCTCCTGTTCAGCCTGGTCATGGGCGGCAGCGCCGCGATCGCGCTGGAGATCCTCGGGCTGGTGGGCATCTTCCCCGCCGGCAAGGAGTACGCGGTCTTCTTCGGGGCGTTCTACGGCCTCATGGAGTTCATCCCGTATATCGGGCCGATCCTGGGGCCGGTGCCCGCCGTCCTGGTCGCCCTGTTCGAGAACCCGATCAGCGCGGTCTGGCTCGTTCTGCTCTTCGTGGCCCTCCAGCAGCTCGAAGGCCACGTCGTGGCCCCGCAGGTCTTCCGCATCTCGTTGCGGATCAACCCCATCGTCATCATCCTGGCGCTGCTCGTCGGCTTCAAGCTCTACGGGATCATCGGGGCGCTGGTGGCCCTGCCGGTCATCGCGGTGATCCGCCAGACCGTGATCTACCTGCGCCGCCACCTCGTGTTCGAGCCGTGGGGAACGAGGGGCGTGGGCCTGGGCCTGATGTCCGAAGGCCCGGATCGATGTCCGGAGTGCGGTGAGCCCGCCGGCGGCGAGGACGCCTACTGCCGCGCGTGTGGCGCCTCACTCGAGCCGCGCGTCACGGCCCCCCGCTGAGTTAGCCTCCGCGCGGTGTCGACCGCCGCGGGAAACCACGCCACCCCGCTGGCGGTTCACGGCCTGACCAAGCGGTTCGGCGCGCGGACCGCGCTGCAGTCGGTCACCTTCCAGCTCGCCCCGGGCGAGCTGGTGGGGATCGTCGGCCCCAACGGCGCCGGCAAGACGACGCTGCTCTCGATCCTGGCGGGGGTGCTCGCCCCGGATGAGGGCGAGCTCAGCCTGTCGGGTCGCGACGTCGGCTGGTGGGCTGGGTGGGTGCCGCAATCCCCAGCGCTGTACTCCAAGCTGTCGGTGGCCGAGAACCTGCGGCTGTTCGCGAGGCTGGAGAAGGTCGCCGATCCCGAGGCGGCCGTGCAGGGCATGCTGCGCCAGATCGATCTCGCCGACCGCGCCGACGAGGAGGTGGGCCGGCTCTCGGGCGGCAACCAGCAGCGGGTCAACATCGCCATCGGGCTGCTCTCCGAGCCGTCGCTGCTGCTGCTCGACGAGCCGTCGGCGTCCCTGGACCCCCGCCAGCGCGAGCGACTGTGGGAGTTCATCTCGGGCCTGGGCACCACCGTGGTGTTCTCCACCCACGACGTCGGCGAGGTCGAGCGCTACGCCACCCGCGTGCTGCTCCTGGCCGACGGAGAGCTGCTGTTCACCGGCACGCCCGCCGAGCTGGAGCAGGCGGTCGGCGGCGACCCCCGCGACCTCGAGGCCGCGCTGGTCAGCTTCCTGCACCAGCGAGGGCACTGAGACGCGCCGCTGATGCGCTGGCTGCTCGTCAAGGACCTGCAGATCCTCCGGCGCTCGCCGTTGCTGGTGGGGCTGCTCGTCGTCTATCCGATCGCGATCGCGCTGATGATCGGCTTCGCGCTCTCCAGCCCGCCGGGCAAGCCGACGGTGGCGTTCTACAACGAGGTGCCCAAGGGCAGGGGCACGATCAGCCTGGGCAGCCAGAAGCTCGACGTGGCCGGCTACGCCTCGGACCTGTTTCGCTCCGTGCAGCCGATCAAGACCCATTCACGGGCGGAGGCGATCGCCGCCGTCCGTGACGGCCGCGCGCTCGCCGCGGTGATCATCCCGGCCGATCTCCCCCAGCAGGTCCAGAGCCTGATCACGCAGGGTGTGGGCAGCCCCACCGTCCAGCTCTACCTCAACAACAAGGACCCGATCGAGCGCCAGTACGTCGACCAGGCGATCTCCGCGCGGATCAATCAGGTGGAGCAGGCCGTCTCCAAGCAGGTGCTCCGTGTCGCCATCAACGATCTCCAGCAGGTCCTCAACGGTGGCAGCGTGCAGATCCTGGGCCAGACCGTGCGGCTGCTGGGCCTGCGCAACGCGCGCACGATCGTCCAGGGGACGCTGGCCTCGCTGCCCCGCGACTCGCCGCTGCGCCCGGCCCTGTCCCAGGTGATCAGCTTCGCGGACCTCGCCATTCAGGGCCTTGGGTTCGCCAAGCCCGTGCTCGGGACCATCGGCACGCCGCTGACGGTCAACGAGACCCAGCTCGCCGGACGGACCACACCCACCGACGCCTACGCCGCCGCCATCGCGGTGATCGTCTCGCTGATGTTCGTCGCCATGCTGCTCGCGGCGGGCATGCTCGCGCTGGAACGCTCCGAGCACGCCTACCCCCGGCTGATCCGGGGCCTCGTGACCCCCGGCGGCCTGCTCTCCGAGAAGGTGTCGCTCGCCGGCGGCTGCGCGACGCTCGTGACGCTCGTCATGGCCGCCTTCGTGTCGCTGTTCGTCCATCTGGACTGGGCGCGCTTTGAGCTGTGGGTGCTGGCCCTGGCCTTCGCCAGCGTCGCGTTCGGGGCGCTCGGGGTCGCCATCGGCGCGGTGGCCCGCGAGGTGAGCGCCGCCTCGCTCATGGCCTTCCTCGTCTCGCTGCCGATCGCCTTTGTCGCGCTGGTCCCGGCCAGCGCCGTGTCGGGAGCGCTCAAGACGGTGCTGGACGTCATCGCCTTCCTGTTCCCGTTCAAGGCCGCCCTCCAGGCCGTCTCCAACGCCCTGAGCGGCACCAGCCCCGGGATCGGGCTGCCGCTGCTGCATCTGGCGGTCCTGACCGCGGTGTTCGGCGGTCTGGCCGTGCTGGCGATGCGCCGCTTCGCGTCCCGCTGATATGGGCGCGGAGCAGCCGCCGTCGGCGCCGCGGCGCCAGCACGTCCGCAGGCCGCTGCTCGCCACTGTGGGCCGATGGGGGCAGAACGCGACAACCGAGGTCCGGCCCGCGAGCCGTGAGCGAATCCGGCCCTCTGGGGCGCAGATCGCGACGGGCCGGAGACCGGTCGGGAGATCAGGTACGAACCGCGCCCTGTCTGGACGGTCGCCGGCGCGGCCCGTGCTCATGACCGTGGGGCGCCGTCCACCGCCGCAGTCCGGCGGCCACCTCCGGCGCGTCTCAGCGTTGGCCGGTCGTGCGCAGGAAGCCGAAGATGCAGAGAGCGGCGACGATGAGGGAGATGATGGGCAGCGTCGCGCCGATCACGCCGGCGATGGCCAGCACCAGGCTGACGACGAACACACCGCCGGCCACGCTCCCCGCGACCACCATCCGGTAGGCACGCTGCTCGCGCACACGTCGCGGGGTATAGCTGCTGCGCCGGTCCAGGTTGCTCACGGTCAGCGAAGCGTAGCGCTCCGCGCCGCCGTGCCGCGCCGCTGAGCGATAGGTTGTGCGCCGACGATGGCCACAGAAGACACCTACCTTCTCATCTACAGCTACGTGGAGGACATGGCCGACCGGCGCGGCCCCTACCGCGAGGCGCACCTCGAGAAGATCCGCGCCGAGCGCGAGGCCGGCCACATCACGCTCGCCGGGGCCCTGGGCTCGCCGCCCAGCGGCGGCGCCATCGTCTGGCAGGGCGTGACACCGGAGGACATCCAGCGCTTCACCGCCGAGGACCCGTACGTGGTCAACGGCCTCGTCACGGCCCAGCGCATCGAGCGCTGGAACCTCGTCTAGCGAATCTAGAGGTCCGCGAGCACCCGCCGGACCGTGGTGTCGGCGAACTGGCCCGCACGATCCTCGGCCCGGGGCGCCGGGGGGTCGCCGCTCCACAGCCGGAGCTTGCTCTCACCGGGTGGCCCCTCGCGGAACCGGCGTATGAGGGTGTTGTGCTGCCCGCTGAAGCCGAGCTCACCCAGCAGCTCCAGCGAGAACTCGCTGAGCAGGTCGCACAGGGTGACCCAGTCGGTGAAGCGCTGGACCTCGGCGAGGTCCTGGGGCTCGGGAAGTCCCACCGGGAGAAGGTCCGCCCACGTCGCCGTCAGGAAGGTCGGCCACACGCGCGGGTCGAGCGCGGCTGACAAGGACAGCCATGCGTCCACGCAGTCCAGGAGGACGGGCGCGCCGGTCGCCTCCCACGTCGCCGCCGAGCGCTCCAGCGCCATGCGGGCCAGCGCACCCGCCTCGCCGGCCGCCGTCGGGCTCCGGTCGGGCCGCACGGTCATCAGGGCGGCCCGGACGGCGCGCAGGACCGCGGCCAATTCGGCGTGATCGAGCTCGGGGATGACCGCGTAGATCCGGTCACCCAGCGCGTCCCAGTCCTCGTCGCCCACCACCAGGGGCAGCACTCGCTCGCCGGCGGCGCCGCCGCCCGTCGACAGCGCCAGCACCACCCCGTGCGGGCCGCAGTGGCCCAGGAAGTGGCGGCGCAGCTCGGCGTCGCCGGCCAGCCGCTCGATCACCAGATCGCGCCACGTCGGATGGACCCAGGCGACCCTCACGCCGACACCCTCAGGAAGTGGTCGGCCAGCCGGTCGACCAGGTGCAGCGGCGGCCGTGACAGGAACCCGTCGTGGTGGCGTCGCAATGCGGCCACCAGCTCGCGTTCGGCCACGGGCCCCGGGGGCGTGTCGAGCAGGGCCACCAGCAGGTCGCGGTGCTCATCGCCCAGCGCGCCGAAGGACGTCGCCATCGCCTCGGTGGGCGTCGTCAGCTCGGCGTCGGCGGCACCCGCCAGATCCCTGTCGCCCCGTGCCAGCCTGAGCACGAAGCGGCGAATCCGCTCCGGGGTGAAGGTCGGCTCCGAGACGATTACGGGCCCCATCCGCACCAGGCCGCGGCGGGGGAACTGCGACAGGCCGGCGGCCTTGGCGTGGCGGAAGAGGATGAGCACCTTCTCCTCGGCGTCGAGCGTCGCCGCGTCCACGAGCACGCGGGCCGGGACGGGAAAGCGCTCGGCGCCGCGCTCCTGGTGCAGGCGGTGAAGCGCGGCGTGCAGTGGCGCCGGGCGCGAGGTCCAGATGAGCCAATGGCGGCTGTCGAGCGATCCGAGCAGCTGCTCCATGGCCCGCGCCCACCGTTCGCCCGCGTCCGCGCGGTACTCCGTGGACCCGAAGGCGTCATCGGCGATGAACACCTGGCGCGCCTTCGGGTCAAACGCGCCCAGCAGATCGTCGGGGCTCAGGCACTCGTGCGCCTCCCAGCCGTCGGTCATCTTGGCCAGGGCAACCATGCGGGCGATGGCGGTCTTGCCCATCTCCGGCGGCCCGGTGAGCACAGCGAAGCAGTGGTCCTGGAGGGTTCGGACCGCGCGGGCATAGGCCCTGGTCGGGACGAAGACCGCGGCCAGCCGCTCGGCCTCGCGGCGCTCCAGCCTGGAGCGCCGGCCGATCGCGGGCGGGATGAGCGGCTCCAGATCGCGGACGCCCAGCAGGGATGGCATGGCCAGGCGCAGGTCGGGCCGGGCGTCGATGCGGGCGCTCAGCGCCGGGGTGTCGATGACGTTGACGGTCAGGTCGCCCACCACGGGCTGCGGACGGTCCCCCACCGCGTCGCCGTTGGCCATCAGGACATAGGAGCGCAGGCCGCGTAGCTCCTCGCGATGGTGGGCGGCGAGTGTCTCGAGTGCGATGGCCACCGGGGCCCGCGCGCCGGGGCGCAGCCACGCGCATTGGACGAGCACCCAGTCGCGGATCGGTGTGTCGAGCAGCGGCGGGCCGAGTCCGGCGTCGGCGACGACGAACCGGCACTGGTCGGCGTCTCCGTCCCAGGCGCCTGGGGCGACGCCCGCGTCGAGCTCGAGCACATGGGTGCACAACTGCTGGAACTGCAGCCACCCGAGGCGATCGAGGTCGTAGCCCACCAACCCACAGTGTCCCGCTCGGGGCCGCCCAGCGCCAGTATGCTCGAACGACAGCTATGTCGTTCCCGCAGACACGCCTGCGCAGGCTGAGAGCCACTCGCGCACTGCGCGGCCTGGTGCGAGAGACGCGCCTCGAGGCCGCTGACTTCGTCTACCCGATGTTCGTCGCCCACGGCATCGACCGCCGCGAGCCGATCGCCGAGATGCCCGGCGTGGACCATCTCTCGATCGCTCACGCCGTCGAGGAGGCCGGCGAGGCGGCCGCGCTCGGGATTCCCGCGGTGCTCCTGTTCGGCCTGCCCGCCGCCAAGGACGAGGAGGGGTCGGGCGCCTGGGACGACGAGGGCATCATCCAGCTGGCCACCCGCGCCATCAAGGAGGCCCACCCCGACCTCCTCGTCATCTGCGACCTGTGTCTGTGCGAGTACACCAGCCACGGGCACTGTGGCGTCCTGCGCGACGGGGCCCGCGGGCCCGGCGTCGACAACGACGCGACGCTCGAGCTGCTGTCGCGCACCGCGGTGTCCCAGGCGCGCGCCGGCGCCGACATCATCGCGCCGTCGGACATGATGGACGGGCGCGTGGGCAGCATCCGCACGGCGCTGGACGACGAGGGCTTCGCCGAGACCCCGATCATGTCCTACTCGGCCAAGTTCGCCTCCGCCTTCTACGGCCCGTTCCGGATCGCCGCCGATTCCGCCCCGGCCTTCGGCGACCGTCGTGGCTATCAGATGGACCCGGCCAACGGCGATGAGGCGGTGCGCGAGGCGCGCCTGGACGTCGAGGAGGGTGCCGACATCCTCATCGTCAAGCCGGCGCTGCCCTACCTCGATGTGATCCGCCGCATCAAGGACGACACGGCGCTGCCCGTCGCGGCCTACAACGTCAGCGGCGAGTACTCGATGCTCAAGGCGGCGGCCGCCGCCGGGTACCTTGATGAGCGCACCGCGGTGCTCGAGGCGCTGACCTCTATCCGCCGGGCCGGGGCCGACATCATCATCACCTACCACGCCAAGGACGCTGCACGATGGCTGCAATAGGAAGCTCTCAGAGCAGGGACGGAATGACGGACGGCCCTGCCAGCGGCACGAGACACGGGCCGAAGCTGCGCAGCCGCAAGGAGGGCGCCGCGATCGCGCTCACCGATCTGGACAAGCGCCTGCTCAACCTCATGCAGGGGCGGTTCCCGATCGCCGAGCGGCCCTACCAGCACATCGCCGCCGAGGCGGGCATCACCGAGGAGGAGGCGATGGCCACGGTCGCCCACCTGCTCGACGAGCGGATCATCCGCCAGGTGACGCCGATCTTCGACACACGGGCGCTCGGCTACTCGTCGATGCTGGTGGCGGCCAAGGTCGACCCCGAAAACCCATGGCGCGCGGCGACGATCATCAACGCCCACCCCGGGGTCTCGCACAACTACCTGCGCAACCACGAGTTCAACATCTGGTTCACGATCGCCACCGAGCCCGGATCCAAGCTCGGCCTGGAGGGGACGCTGGACGTGCTGGCACGCGAAGCGGGGGCGGAGTCGGTGCGCCAGCTCCCGACGCTGAAGCTGTTCAAGATCCGCATGGACCTGGAGATGGAGGGCGGCACCGACGCCCTGTCCAAGGCGGCGCAGGCCGTCGAGCCCGCCGAGACCGAGCCCCAGCCCTACGACGAGTTCGATCAGGCCGTCATCCGTGCCCTGCAGGGCGACATGCCGATCATCGCCGAGCCCTACGCCCCCGCCGCGGCCGAGCTGGGCATCGCCCAGGCGCAGTTGCTCGAGCACCTGAAGGGGATGCAGGAGCGCCGGCTGCTGCGCCGGGTCGCCGCGATCCTCTTTCATCGCCGCGCTGGCTTCAGCGCGAACGGGATGGGGGTGTGGAAGGTCCCCGACGACCGGATCATGGACATCGGCAAGCGGATGGCGGCGTTCCGGGGCATCTCGCACTGCTACCAGCGCCCCACCTATGCGGACTGGCCGTACTCGGTGTTCACGATGGCCCACGGCCGCTCCAAGGAGGAGTGCGACGCGATCCTGGACTCGATCGCCGCCGACACCGGGATCGAGGATCGAGCCACGCTCTACTCGTCGACCGAGTTCAAGAAGATCCGCCTGCTGTACTTCACCGAGGACCACCGGGACTGGGAACGTCAGCACGCGGGCGTGTGAGCGACACCGCCGTTGACACCACTCACTCGGCGCAGCTCTACGAGCGCGCCGTGCGCCTCATGCCCGGCGGGGTCAACTCGCCCGTCCGAGCGATGCGCTCGATCGGCCGTGACCCGATCTTCGTGGCCTCGGGCGCCGGCCCGATCATCACCGACGTCGATGGCAACGACTACATCGACTGGGTGAGCTCGTGGGGCCCGCTCATCCTCGGCCACGCTCATCCCGACGTCGTCGCCGCCGTCAGCGAGGCGGCAGCGCGGGGGACGAGCTTCGGCGCCCCCACTCCCGGCGAGGTGGAGCTCGCCGAGCAGATCGCCGAGCGCGTCCCCTCTGTGCAGATGCTGCGCATGACGTCGTCAGGGACGGAGGCGACGATGAGCGCCATCCGGCTCGCCCGCGCGGCGACGGGGCGCGACGTGATCGTCAAGTTCTCGGGCGCCTACCACGGCCACGTCGACGGCCTGCTCGCCGAGGCCGGCTCCGGGCTGGCCACCCAGGGCATTCCCGCCAGCCCGGGGGTGACGGCGGCGGCCGCCGCGGCCACCGTGATCGTCCCCTGGAACGATCCTCAGGCGCTGGCCGAGGCGGCGGCCCGGCATGCGCCGGCGGCGATCATCGCCGAACCGGTGCCGGCCAACATGGGCGTCGTGCCGCCCCAGCCCGGCTTCCTCGAGCTTCTGCGCCGCACTGCCGACGACACCGGTGCCCTGCTCATCTTCGACGAGGTCATCACCGGCCTGCGCGTGGCCCGCGGCGGCGCCCAGGAGCGCTTCCGCGTGCTCCCCGACCTGACGATCATGGGCAAGATCATCGGCGGGGGCCTCCCGGCAGCGGCCTACGGGGGGCCACGGGAGCTGATGGATCGGATCGCCCCGGCGGGCGAGGTCTACCAGGCGGGGACCCTGTCGGGAAACCCCCTGGCGGTGGCTGCGGCGCTGGCCACGCTGGAGCATCTCGACGCGGCGGCCTACGAGCGTCTCGCCGAGACGACCGAGGCCCTCGCCGACGGCATGCGCGACGCGGCGCGCGCGGCCGGGCGTGGCGTGCAGGTGCAGTCGCTGCCGGGCCTGCTCACGATCTTCTTCTCCGACGGCCCGGTGACCAGCTGGGCGGGAGCGGTGGCCTGCGACACCGAGGCCTACGCCCGCTGGTGTCGAGGCCTGCTGGCGCGCGGGGTCTACCCCCCGCCGTCGCAGTTCGAGGCCTGGTTCCCGTCGCTGGCCCACGGCCGCGAGCACATCACGCGGACTCTCACCGCCGCCGCCGAGGCCTTTGCGGAGTGCGCGGGATGAGCGTCGCGGCGCTGAGGGAGGCGCTTCTGGATCACGGGGGGACGCTGGCCGACTCCCTCGTGGATGGCGCTGCCTTGAGCCCGCCACCGGGTCCAGGGCACGGAGCGCCGCAGCTGGCGTCCTCGGGGCCACGGCCGGCCGGCCGCGAGCACGAGTACGAGCTGTTGCTGGAGATGATCCTGGAGGGCTCGCTCCTGCACTACGGCACACCCCGGCTGGTCCGCTCCGATGACCGTGACCTGGCGCTCCTGCTCGGCGACCAGCTCTACGCCCTGGGGCTGGCTCGGCTGGCCGAGCTCGGCGACCTCGAAGCGGTGGCCGAGCTGGCTGACCTCATCTCGCTGCTGGCCCAGGCGCAGGCCGCGTCCGATCCCCGGCTGGCCGACGCCGTCTGGCAGGCGGGCGCCGCCGCCATCGGCTGGGGCCAGACCGTGGAGCACACGGCGGCCAAGGCGCTGGCACGAGCGGGCGACAGCGGTGCCGCCGATGCCCTGAACGCCTCCCGCGATGCGGCGTTCCAGGGGGGCTGATCGACCGGTGGCGGGGGGGTCTCGTGACGCCCGCCTCTTTGTTGACTGTACGCTTCGGTGCGCGTTCAATGTCCTTTAGCTGCGGCTGAGCGAAGACACAAGTGGCAGATCGACACAAAGAAGGATTCAAGTCCAAGTACACCTCTGACCGGCTCATGCCGGGCGCGTTCGAGGGTGAGACCGTCACCCGGCGCCGGTTCATGAACGTGGTCACGCAGGGCAGCGGCTTGGTGGCCGCGATGGCGTTCACGCTGCCGGCGCTCGGCTTCGCGCTCGGCCCGGTCTTCAGCCGCGAGCCGTTCAGCTGGCAGGCCATCGGGCACCCCGACGATTTCACCCGGGACACGTACACCACCAAGGTGTTGACGATCGTCCAGGGCATCGGCGAGGCCGGCTACTCGATCGCCTACGTGCGGACGCGCGACCCCAAGATCGACACCGAGCCCGGCGACCAGTACAACCGCTGGGTGGCGCTCTCCTCGCGCTGCATGCATCTGGGCTGCCCCGTGCGCTTCGTCAGCGCGGCGCAGCGCTTCATCTGCCCGTGCCACGGCGGCGTCTACGACTTCCGCGGCATGGTGGCCGGCGGCCCGCCGGTGCGCCCGCTGGATCGCTTCTACACCCGGCTCAACCAGGACACCGGCCTGGTCGAGATCGGCCCGCGCTACTCGGTCAACTCCGAGCTCGAGCGGTTCTCCCCGCGCGACCCCGGACAGCCGCTCGACGGCATCGGGCAATATCTGTATCCCTCCCGCCTCGACACTTCCGGAGGCCCTCCCGGCCACCCCTAAGCCATGCCCAAGCTTCCCGCACCCCCACTGCCCAAGTCCCTGAAGCCGCTCCCCAAGCCGCCCGGCGAGGAGAGCGAGAAGATGACGCCGCTGCAGACCGTCGCCGAGGGCGGGATCCACGTCGTCGACTGGATCGACGAGCGCACGTCGCTGTCGGGCGGCGTCCGCTGGCTCCTGTTCCGCAAGGTCCCCAAGGGCATCAACTGGTTCTACACGCTGGGGTCGGCAACGCTGTTCGCCTTCCTCAACCAGGCCGTGACCGGGGTCTTCCTGGCGATGTTCTACCAGCCGAACGTCAACGGCGGAGCCTACGAATCGGTCCGCTACATCACCGACGACGCGTTCCTGGGCCAGCTCGTCCGGAGCATGCACAAGTGGGGCGCCTCGGTGATGATCATCCTGATCTTCCTGCACATGGGGCGCGTGTTCTTCTTCGGCGCCTACAAGTACCCGCGGGAGCTGACCTGGGTCATCGGCGTGGTCCTGATGATCCTCACCCTCGCCATGGGCTTCACCGGGTACCTGCTCCCCTTCGATCAGCGCTCCTACTGGGCGACCATCGTCGGCGTGAACATCAACGGCACCGGCCCGTTCATCGGCCCCTACCTGTCCGACTTCCTGCGCGGGGGACCGGAGTTCGGCGCCACCACGCTCTCGCGGTTCTACGCCATCCACATGATGCTCATCCCCGGCCTGATCGCCGCCCTCATCGGCGCGCACCTGTACCTGGTCACCAAGCTGGGGATCTCCGCTCCGCCGTGGTTGAAGGCCGAGGAAGAGCCTGAGTTGCGCGAGGCGCAGGTCTAGGACGCCAGATGAACCAGGCCGAGAAGGAGCGCTACCTCCGCGAGTACGCCATCCTGAAGAACCAGGGAAAGCC
>Ga0070714_100003532_pt1 | contig 11678 bp, 7 predicted proteins | sample LARL83metaG_FD_65450 | JGI IMG/M metagenome (GOLD analysis project Ga0070714, IMG submission 65450) | Corn, switchgrass and miscanthus rhizosphere microbial communities from Kellogg Biological Station, Michigan, USA - LAR L8-3 metaG | ecosystem: Host-associated > Plants > Roots > Rhizosphere ... | reverse complement strand
GGGGGCGGGGACAAGGCCGGCCGGCAGCAGCGGGCGCAGGAGATCAGGGACGCGCTGCGCACGGTGAACTCGCAACTGTCCCTGCTCAGCCAGCGCGTCGGCGGTCACCTGGAACTGCGCGGTACGGACTTCCTGTGCCTTGACCTCATCGGGCTCCACGGGTCGCTCAGTCCGAGCGCGCTCGCCCGGTTGAGCGGCCTGCATCCCGCCACCATGACCGGGATCATCGACCGGCTCGAGCGGGACGGGTGGATTACGCGCGAACGCGATCCCGACGACCGGCGCGGCGTCGTCCTGCATCCCGTGGCCGGGCGCCGCGCCGACGTGCTGATGCTTTACGCCGGGATGAGCGCGCGGATGGCGGAGGTCTGCGCGGATTACTCCGACGCCGAGCTTGACCTCATCGCCGGCTTCCTGCGCCGCACCGCGGAAGCGGGCAGCGCCGCCGTCGCGCAGTTCGACGCGAACTGACCCTTACCGAGTGCCGGTTACCTGGTCCCTGAGCGCGGCCTCCACGCGGCGCTGGAAGCTGGCGATCAGCGCGAGTTCATCGTCGGTATAGCTCTTGGCGATGTCGTGCCAGGCCGCGACCACCGGCGCGAACGCCGGGGCCACGTCCCGGTGGACGGCGCTCACGATGAGCCGGACGACCACCCGGCGACGATCACGGGCGTCCCGCTCACGCTGCGCGTAGCCAGCCTGCTCCAGCCGGTCGATCACGCCGGTGATCGACGCGGTGGTCAGCCCGGTTGCCTGAGCGAGTTGCCCGGCGGTCATGGGTCCGCTGAAGCTGAGGATGTTCAGGCAGTTCAGGTCGGTGGCGTTGATCCCGATCCGGTCGGCGGCCGCCTGGCTCAGCAACTGCATCAGCGACCCGGACCGGCGGGCCGCGTCGATGAACGACGCGAGCAGTTCGGACCGCCCGGTGCCGCCGGCCGTCCCGTCGACCGGAGCCATGTCCGTCACGTCGCACCGCCGATCTCTTACGTTCCTAGATGTGTGCCATTCATAGCATCATCACTCACCGGCCAGAGCCAAGAACGCGTGCGGGTACCAGGACACCCTGGTCCCCGCACGCGCTGCGCGGAGTTCGATCGCCAGGTCAGGCGGGGTCGAACGCGGCGGCCCGGCGAGTGTAGCGGGGCAGCCAGACGAGCGTGTAAAGGAAGCGGACCGGGGGCGGCAGCAGCCGCAGGACCCGGTCCCGCGTCTGCGGGGCGGCACCGGACAGCGACCAGGGGAACATCTCGGCCGCCTGGCGCAGGCCGCCGAGCTTCCTGAACTCCTTGTTGATCGCGGTGAGCTCGCCTCGGGTCAGCAGTGAGCTGACCAGAGGCAGGGCAGCGGACTCCTCGTGGGCGAGGTGGCTGAGCAGGGTGGTCTTCAGCCTGGTCAGCATGTCGCTCACCTGCGGTCCCGCCGCGTCAAGCGCCAGCGCTTCGTCGACCGCGGCCAGCAGCGGGTCGATGCGGCTGTGCTCTTCTTCCATCGCCTCCATGAGGGCCAGCCCGTCAGCGTTTCCGGTCAGCTTGGCGCGGACCACCGGCCAGAGCGCCCGGTCTTCCGCAGTGTGGTGGAACGCGAGCTGGTCGCGGAACACCCTCCAGCGCCCCCGCGGCGCCTTGCCGCGCTTGGCCGCCCCGATCATGGCGTCGAGGTCGCGCCGGAACGCGTCGTGCACTGCGTGCATGATGACCCAGTCAGCGCTGGTGTCGCGGCCGGCCGTTTCCTGGCTGCTCATTGGTGACATCTTCCTTTCTCGAACCATTACTGACGTGCTGCCACGGACCTCGGACGGCTGCTGCCCGCCGGTGTCGTCCCGCCGCCGCGGCGGCCCGGCAGCCACCAGGCGGCCCGGCCGAGGATGGCGACCACGGCGGGCACCAGCAGGGCGCGGATGACGGTGGCGTCGAGGAGGATGCCCGCGCCGAGCGCGGTGCCGAGCATCTTGACCTCGGTGGCGGGCGCGGTGGCGAGGGACAAGAAAGCGAGGAAGAGGATGAGGGCGGCCCCGGTGATGAGCCGGCCGGTCCGGGCCAGCCCCTCGACGACGGCGGCCTGGGGGTCGCGGAGCCGCTCGTGTTCTTCGCGGACGCGGGTGAGGATGAACACCTCGTAGTCCATCGACAGGCCGAACAGGAACGCGAAGATGATCAGCGGCACCCAGACGGTGATCGCCCCCGTCCCTGGCACGCCGAACAGCGCGTGGCTGCCGATGCCCCGCTGCCAGATGAGCGTGAGGATGCCGTAGGCGGCGGCGAGCGAGGCGAGGTTGAACACGACCGCCTTCAGCGCCAGCAGCACCGACCGGAAGACCGCCGTCAGCAGCAGGAAGGTGAGCGCGGACAGCACCGCGAGGATCAGCGCGAAGTGCCCGTACACGGCATTGCTGAAGTCACGGTCCAGCGCCCCCTGCCCGCCGATCCCGCGCACCGCCGGGTTGCCGCGCACGGCGGCGGTGACCCGGGCCAGCGTGTCCGCGCCCGCGGACTGCCCCGTCTCGGCGACGGGCAGGACGTCGACGATCGCGGTGCCCGCCGCGTGGAAGGCCGCCGCCTGTGGGGCGAGCGCCGCGCGGACGCCGGGAAGCTGGCCAAGCTGGGCCGCCACAGCGCCGCCCGCCCCGTCGGCGACGATGACCTCGATCGGGTCGAGCACCCCGGTCGGTATCCCGTCACGGCCCAGGTCGTCGAGCGTGACCCGGTAGGCGCCCTTGGCGGCCAGCGACGTCGCGCTGACTTCGCCGGTGTGCATGGAGAAGAAGGGCACGATCAGGGCGGCGAGGATGCCGAGCCCGACCACCAGCGCGCCCCACCGGTAGCGGACCACTCCCCTGGCCCAGGCGGCCCAGGCTCTGCTGCCCGACCGCTCGGTGCGCCGCCGCGGCCAGTCGAGCCGGTCACCGACGGTGTAGAGGATGATCGGCAGCAGGGTGAGCGCGACCGCCTCGGAGACCAGCGGAATGAGCAGGCCGCTGTAGCCGAGGCTGCGCAGGAACGGCACCGGCACGGCGATCAGGCTGGCGAGCCCGACCGCGACGGCGAAGCCCGAGAACAGCACCGCGCGGCCCGCGGTGGCGACGGCGTTTTCGACCGCCGCGCGGCGGTCCGCTCCCTTCGCGCGCTCTTCCCGCCAGCGCGTGGCCAGCAGCAGGGAGTAGTCGATCGCCACGCCGAGCCCGATCAGCGCGATCAGGAACTCCGCGATGAAGCTGATGCTGGTAATGCCGGTGAGCCCGAGCACGAGCAGGAAGGTGGTCAGCACCGAGACGATCGCCACCACCAGCGGCAGCAGCGCGAGGAAGCTGGCGAACAGGACGGCCAGCACCACGAGGGCGCCCACGCTGCCGATGACTGTCTCGGCGAACACCCCGACCCCGCCCGCTTTGCTGCCCGCGGCGAGCTGGTCGAACCCGGTCGCCGCGGCGGTGGTCCCCGGCGGCGCGGCCGCGCGGACGGCCGCGAGGATCGGCGGCGCGTAGTCGGTGGTCCGGTCGCCGGAGTCGTACGGCGGGAACATCAGCGCGTACGTCGCCCGGCCGCCGTCGGCCACGAACGCGGCGTCGCCGGTGTCCGCGTAGTCCAAGACGCGCAGCGGCCCGGTCGAGTTCGCGGCCGCGAAGGCACGGCCCGCCTGCGCGAGGTCGAGCGTGCTGCCGTGCGGCGCGGTCAGCAGCACCACGACGGGCGGCGTCACCCCGCCGGTGTGGTAGTACCGCCCGATCAGCGTGTTCGCCTGGTAGCCAGCCTGCCCGGGGAAGGTGAACGAAGTGGACAGGCGGCTCGTGGTGGTGTGCGCGGTGGCCGCTCCGGCCAGCGCCAGCGCGACCCACACCAGGACGACGAGCAATCGGTGGTTAAGGACAAAGCGCGTCAGTCTGAGCACGGTAACTCCGGTGGATAGGGATGTGGTGGCCCGGCCGGCTGCCTTCACGCTAACAACTACGGAAACCATATGTCTAGTTTTCCTAGATAATAGTTTTCCGAACGGTCCCTGTCGTCGCACGAGAGGCCCGCCTGTGCGCGCCAGGTGGGCGACCGCCCCCTGGGGGTGACTGGCAGCGCACGCCTCCGTTATGGATGGTGGTTAAGAGGTTTTCGGGTTGGCGATTCCTCTCACCCCGTGCCGTGGTCTGTATGTCGACGGGTGGCGGCTGCGACGCCATCAGGCGACGGGGGACACTCCTCCTGAGCGCGCTCGTCTTGGCGAAGGAGCGTTATGACACGGGTGAACTCAGCGGAGCTGGGCGACGAGCTGGAGTCCTACCGGCGCGAACTGCTGGCGCACTGCTACCGGATGCTCGGTTCCGCGGACGAAGCAGAGGACATGGTGCAAGAGGTTTTGCTGCGCGCCTGGCGGTCGCACGCGGGTTTCGAGGGCAGGTCGTCGCTGCGGGTCTGGCTCTACCGCATCGCGACCAATGCCTGCCTGACCGCACTGCAGCAGCAACGGCGGCGGGCGCTGCCGTCTGGCCTGGGCGGGCCGGAGAGCGACCCGGCCGCCCTGCCCGGTCCGGTCGATCCCCAGGTGGCCTGGGTGGAGCCGATCCCGGACGCCGTGGTAGTTCCTGAGTCCGGCGACCCCGCTGAGGTCGTCGCAGCCCGTGAGACGCTGCGGCTGGCGCTCATCGCGAGCCTGCAGTACCTGCCGCCGCGGCAGCGCGCCGTGCTGCTGCTCCGGGAGGTGCTCGGTTTCCCGGCCAGCGAGGTGGCCGCCATGCTCGGCATCTCCGCCGTGGCGGTGAAGAGCGCCCTCCAGCGGGCCCGGGTGCGGCTGAACGAGGTGTCACCGACGCCCGGCCGGCTCATCGAACCCACCGATCCCTGGGCCAGGGAACAGCTGGACCTGTACATCGCCGGGTTCGAGCACGCCGATATCTCCGCCCTGGAGAAAGCGCTGCGCGCCGACGCGGCGATTGAGATGGTCGGCACGTCCCTGTGGTTCTCCGGGCGCAGCACCTGCCTGCGTTACCTCGCCACCGTCATCGGTGTGCCCGGGAGCTATCTCATGACGCCCACGCTGGCCAACGGCCAGCCCGCCGCGGCCGCCTACCAGCGTGTCGCCGACGGGTCCTACCGGGCGTTCGGGCTCGGGGTGCTCACCGTGACGCCGGGCGGGATCGAGCGCATCACCGTCTTCGGCGGCGGTCCCGCGCTGGTGGCGGCGTTCGGCCTGGACGCCACCCGGCAACCTGGCTGACGCCTCCTGGTCCGCGACACCTTTCGGCCGGTGCCTGGTCTACATGTGCGCAAGCTTTCCAGCCGAGGAAGGACATGGCCCACGATGAAGTTCAGCATCTTTCTGCCCAGCGGTTTCGTGCAGGAGTTCCAGGGGTTCGACGACCCGGTCGATGCCTACGCGCGGATCGTCGCTATCGCCAAGGCGGCCGACGACGCCGGCTACGAGGCCCTGATGTGCCCCGATCACCTCACGACGATCCCGCCCTCGCACGCGCCCCTGTTCGACGCCTGGACGCTGATGACGGGCCTGGCCGGCGAGACCTCGCGGGTTCGGCTCGGCCAGCTGGTCACCGCGAACAGCTACCGCAATCCGGCGCTCGTGGCGAAGATGGCGTCGACCCTGGACGTGATCTCGCGCGGCCGGCTCACCTTCGGCATCGGCGCGGGCTGGTGGGAGCCGGACTACATCCAGTACGGGTACGAGTTCGGCACCGCCGGGCAGCGTCTTGACCGGCTCGGCGAGGCCGTCCAGATTATCCGCGCGATGTGGACCGAGCAGGAAACCACTTTCGAGGGCAAGTACTACCAGGTGCACGGCGCGGTCAACGAGCCCAAGGGCGTGCAGCGGCCGCACATCCCCATGCTGATCGCTGGCGGCGGCGAGAAGAAGACGCTGCGCCTGGTCGCCCAGTACGGCGACGCCTGCAACATCATGGACTCGCCGGAAGTGGCCGAGCAGAAGTTCGCGGTTCTCAGGCAGCACTGCGCCGATGTCGGCCGCGACTACGAGGCCATCAACCGCACGGTGACCACCGCGGTCATCATCGCCGACACTGACGCCGAGGCGCGTGCCCTGGTCCCGCCCGGGTCATCGTTCGCGTTCCCCGGCGACCTGGCTTCATACGGGCTCATCGGGACGGTGGACACCGTCAAGCAGCGGATCGCCGCCTTCGAGGACGCCGGGGTGCAGGAGCTGATCGTCGGCTTCCAGGACTCCACCAGCGTCGAGCAGGCCGCTAGGTTCGCGGAACTCTTCCTGTAACCGGTCGCGGGTCCGGCGGCGAGGCCGCCGAACCCGCGCCGCCGGACACGCGCCGCCGGACACGCGCCGCCGGTTTGAAACTACGTGCGCTTTTCGGCAAAAATGGCATTTGTTTGCGTATGTTGGTTAGTTTGATCGGGCTCCCACTTCGGCAAACTGCCCGCATGTTCTCCAAGATCCTCGTAGCTAACCGTGGCGAGATTGCGATCCGTGCCTTCCGCGCCGCTTACGAACTCGGCGCCCAGACTGTGGCGGTATTTCCGTATGAGGACCGCAATTCCGAGCACCGGCTCAAAGCCGACGAGGCGTACCAGATCGGCGAGCCGGGGCATCCGGTCCGGGCCTACCTGGACCCTGGGCTGGTCGTTGAGACCGCGGTGAAGGCGGGCGCCGACGCGGTCTATCCCGGTTACGGCTTCCTGTCGGAGAACCCTGCCCTAGCCGAGGCCTGCGCGAGCGCGGGCATCGCGTTTGTCGGGCCGAGCGCCGAGGTGCTCGCCCTGGCCGGAAACAAGGCCAGGGCGATCGCCGCCGCCCGGGCGGCGGGCGTCCCGGTCCTGCGGAGCGTCGCCGCGGGCACCGATGCCGCCGCGCTCATCGAGGGGGCCCGCGCCCTCCCCTTCCCGGTTTTCGTGAAGGCCGTGGCCGGGGGCGGCGGCCGCGGGATGCGCCGCGTCGAGGAGCCGGACGGGCTGCGTGATGCGATCGAGGCCTGTATGCGCGAGGCAGAGGGCGCGTTCGGTGACCCTGCCGTGTTCATCGAGCAGGCTGTCGCCGAGCCGCGCCATATCGAGGTGCAGGTCCTCGCGGACGCTCGCGGCGCCGTGGTGCACCTGTACGAGCGCGATTGCTCGGTGCAGCGCCGCCACCAGAAGGTCGTCGAGATCGCGCCCGCGCCGAACCTCGACGAGAACCTGCGTGCGCGGATCTGCGCCGACGCGGTGCGGTTCGCGCAGGCGATCGGGTACGTCAACGCGGGCACGGTCGAGTTCCTCCTCGACCCGTCCGGCAGCTACGTCTTCATCGAGATGAACCCGCGCATCCAGGTCGAGCACACCGTGACCGAGGAGATCACCGACGTCGACCTCGTGCAGGCGCAACTGCGGATCGCTTCTGGCGAGACACTCGCCGACCTCGGCCTGTCGCAAGACGGCATCCGGGTCCGGGGGGCAGCGCTGCAGTGCCGCATTACGACCGAGGACCCGGCCAACGGTTTCCGCCCCGACACCGGCGTCATCACGACGTACCGTTCGCCGGGCGGCGCGGGCATCCGTCTGGACGGAGGCACGACCTACACCGGCGCCGCGGTGTCGGCGCACTTCGACTCGCTGCTGGCCAAGCTGACCTGCCGCGGCCGGACGTTCGAGGCCGCCATCGACCGCGCCCGGCGAGCCCTCGCCGAGTTCCGCATCCGCGGCGTGGCGACCAACATCTCGTTCCTGCAGGCCGTCCTGGACAATCCCGACTTCCGCGCGGGACGCCTCGCTACGAGCTTCATCGAGACCCACCCGCAGCTGCTCACGGCCCGCTCGTCCGCGGACCGCGGCACGAAGCTGCTCGCCTACCTGGCTGACGTGACCATCAACCAGCCCTACGGCCCACGCCCGGTCAGCACCGACCCGGTCACCAAGCTCCCGGAAATCGATCTGAGTCAGGTGCCGTCGGCCGGGTCGCGTCAGCGCCTGCTGGAACTCGGGCCCGCCGAGTTCGCGCGCCAGCTGCGCGCTCAGACAGGGGTGGCTGTCACGGATACAACGTTCCGCGACGCGCACCAGTCGCTGCTGGCGACCCGGGTGCGTACCCGGGACCTGCTGAACGTCGCCGGCCACGTCGCCCGGACCATGCCCGAACTGCTCTCGCTCGAGGCCTGGGGCGGCGCGACCTACGACGTCGCGCTGCGCTTTCTTGCCGAAGACCCGTGGCAGCGGCTGGCCGACCTCCGGGCGGCCGTCCCGAACATCTGCCTGCAGATGCTGCTGCGCGGCCGCAACACCGTCGGGTACACCCCCTACCCCACCGCGGTGACCGAGGCGTTCGTCGAGGAGGCAGCGGCGACCGGCATCGACATCTTCCGCATCTTCGACGCTCTTAACGACGTCAGCCAGATGCGGCCGGCCATCGACGCCGTTCGCGCTACGGGGACGGCGGTCGCGGAAGTCGCGCTCTGCTACACCGGTGACCTGTCGGACCCGGGCGAAAAGCTCTACACCCTCGACTACTACCTGCGCCTCGCCGAGCGGATTGCCGATGCGGGCGCGCACGTCCTCGCGATCAAGGACATGGCCGGCCTGCTGCGCGCGCCGGCGGCACGGACACTTGTCACCGCATTGCGCGAGCGGTTCGATCTGCCGGTCCACCTGCACACGCACGACACACCGGGCGGTCAGCTCGCCACCCTGCTCGCCGCCATCGACGCCGGAGTCGATGCCGTCGACGCCGCCAACGCGGCCATGTCCGGCACCACCAGCCAGCCGCCGCTGTCCTCCCTCGTGGCCGCCACCGACTACTCGCCGCGGGAGACAGGCTTGTCGCTGCAAGCCGTGTGCGATCTGGAGCCCTACTGGGAATCCGTGCGCCGGCTCTACGCGCCGTTCGAGTCTGGCCTGCCCGCGCCGACCGGCCGCGTCTACCGCCACGAGATCCCCGGCGGCCAGCTTTCAAACCTGCGCCAGCAGGCGATCGCCCTCGGCCTTGGCGAGAGGTTCGAGCAGATCGAGGACATGTACGCCGCCGCCAACGGCATCCTCGGCAACATCGTCAAGGTAACACCGAGCAGCAAGGTCGTGGGCGACCTCGCGCTGCACCTCGTCGCCGTCGGCGCCGACCCGCACGACTTCGCCGACAACCCAGGAAAGTTCGACATCCCCGACTCCGTCATCGGCTTCCTCTCCGGCGAGCTCGGCGACCCGCCCGGCGGCTGGCCGGAGCCGTTCCGCACCAAGGCCCTCGCCGGCCGTACCCCGCGCGTACTCGACACTGAACTAACGAGCGCCCAGGAGGAGAGCCTGCGGACCGACCGCCGCCGCACCCTCGACCGCCTCCTGTTCCCCGGGCCGACACGAGAGTTCGAGGAGTCGCGCGCGCGGTACGGCGACCTGTCCGTGCTCGGCACCGCCGAGTACCTCTACGGGCTCCAGCCGGGACACGAACACCGCGTCACCATCGAAGAAGGCAAGACGCTGCTCTTCGGCCTCCAGTCGGCCAGCGAGCCCGATGAACGGGGCATCCGCACCGTCATGTGCACGATCAACGGCCAGCTCCGCCCCATCCCCGTCCGCGACCGCGCCGTCGAGTCCGACGCACCCGCCGCTGAGAAAGCAGACCCGGCCAAGCCCGGGCACATCGCCGCGCCGTTCGGCGGCAGCGTGACCCCGGTAGTGTCGGCCGGCGACCAGGTGGAGGCCGGGGACACCGTCGCCAAGATCGAGGCGATGAAGATGGAAGCCTCCATTACCTCCGTGGTCGCTGGCACGGTCACGCGCGTCGCGTTGGCAGGCACCGCTCAAGTGGACGGCGGCGACCTCATCATGGTGATTGCCTGACGACCGCGGCTGTGCCCGCTCAGGGCCTTGGCTCGGGGCGGGAGTGGTCCCAGTCGGAAAGCAGCGTGCGGAGCGCGGCGACCAGCGCGATCGGCTGGTCGAGCATGACGTGATGCCCGGCCACCGGGATCTCGATGACCGGCGCCACCCGGCCGAGCCGGTCATAGATGAGGTCGCTCATCTCCGCGGACAGGATGCCGTGCTCAGCGCGGAAAAGGGCCGCCCGGCAGTCCAGCTTCGTCAGCGGCCCGGATGGCGTCACCCTGCTGTTGAAGACGGCCGGGTCCCACTTCCAGGTCCACCCGCCGTCGACCTGGCGGATGGACGTGGCGGCGACGTGCTCCGCGATGTAGCCGAGCACCGGCTGGTCGGGGACCGGCCGGAAGCGAGCGAGGATCGCTTCTTGCGTCGGGTACAGGCGTAGTTGGCGGAAGACGCGCTCGCGCTGCGCCGCCCGTTCCTCCGGAGCCGGGTCGCGCAGCGGCGAGTCGATGACCACCGCGCCCTCGATCTGCGACCCGAGCATCACCGCGAGCCGCAGCGCGACGATGCCGCCCATACTGTGCCCGATCACGACCGGCGGGGTAGCAAGCCCGGCATCCGCGGTGACTGCGAGCACCTCGCGCGCCCATGCGTCGAACGTGTACTGCTCGCGGCGGCCGCTGTCGCCGTGCCCCGACAAGTCGATCGCGATGACCCGGCGTTCGGCTGCCAGCAGCGGGGCGATGTGGTCCCACCAACGGGAATGCGCCCCGCCCCCGTGCACGAGCACGATGCCGCGCTCCGCTGGGCCGCCCCACATGCGGTAGGCGATCGGGACGCCGTCCAGCGATGCCGCACCCTCGGTCACCGGAGCCGCGAGGGCTTCGGTGAACCACGCCGGGGGCAGCGCCGCGTCCGCTTCAGTCTCCAAGGTCATGGGCAGCAGTCAATCAGATAGCGGCAGGGCTTCCAGCAGGCGGATTGCGTGGCGGGGGGCACGCGTGAGCCAGACGGGTATGAACAGCGGGAGCGGGGAGGTGCAGTGAAGGTTCCAGTGGCGCTTGTGCGCTTGGGCGCGCGGCTGGTCAGCCGGCGCGTGCTCAACCCGCGCCTGCCCTGGGACGTGCAGCGGCGGCGGCTGGACATGCTCGTCGGCCGGTGGCCGCTGCCACGGGGCACGTCGGTCACGAAGACAGCGTGGAACGGGGTCCCCGTCGAGGTCGTCACGGCCGGATCGCGGGTCCGCTCCGGCGGATCCGCTGCGGTCACCGTGGTGCACTTCCACGGCGGCGGCTACTGCGTCGGCTCGCCCGCGGAGGCCCGGGACTGGGCGGCGCACCTGATCGCGCGGACGGGCTGCCGTGTCGTCCTGCCCGAGTACCGGCTCGCACCCGAGCACCCCTACCCTGCCGCCGTGGATGACGCCCGCGCGGTGATAAGCGCCGCGCTGCGCGAGGCCGCCGCGGGCACCGTCGTCGTGTCGGGCGACTCGGCCGGCGGCGGGCTGGCCCTGGGCGTCGCCCTCGCCTTGCCTAGCAGCACCGATAGTGCCGCGCGCCTCGCCGGGTGCATCCTGCTGTCGCCGTGGCTCGATCTCACCGCCGACTGGTCGACGCTACCGGAGCCAGCCCGCCGGGACGCGGTGCTCAGCCCGGCCTGGCTTGAGGCATGCGCACAGGCGTACGTGCCGACGGGAGACCGGGCGGACCCCGTCGTCTCGCCGTTGCACGCCAACCTCGGCGGCCTGCCTCCGCTGCTCATCCAGTGCGGCACCGACGACCTGGTGGCGCCGGACTCCGCGAAGCTGGCGGCGCGCGCCACGGCCGCCGGCGTCGATGTCACCTACCGCGCCTGGCCGGGCCTGTGGCACGACTTCACCCTGCAGCCCGACATCACCGCGGCCGCCGACAGCGCCATGGACGAGGCCGCCGG
>Ga0070714_100003531_pt1 | contig 11679 bp, 12 predicted proteins | sample LARL83metaG_FD_65450 | JGI IMG/M metagenome (GOLD analysis project Ga0070714, IMG submission 65450) | Corn, switchgrass and miscanthus rhizosphere microbial communities from Kellogg Biological Station, Michigan, USA - LAR L8-3 metaG | ecosystem: Host-associated > Plants > Roots > Rhizosphere ... | reverse complement strand
GGCGGCTCCGATCAGGGTTGCCAGCGGCGCTCCGGCATGGGCCAGCGCGGCCAGCGCGAGTAGCGCCAGGCCGAATGCGGCGGCATATCCGGTCAGGATGACGGTTGCCCGGTGCCGGTCGACCAGCCGGCCGCCGACCGGTGCGCCCGCCCCCGAGGCAAGCGCGAAGGCGGCCGAGACGACTCCGGCGGCGGCGTACGATCCGCCCTCGCCACGCACCAGCAGCACCAGTGCCAGGGCGCTCATGCCCAGCGGCAGCCGGCCGATCAGCCCCCACGAGACGACGCGGCGCACGTCGCCGATCGACAGGAGCTCACCGTACGCCTTTAGCCCTACCGATTCGGAAGCTCCCACGCTCGCATCATTGCCGCGGTGCTCGGGCCGCGGCGTAGGTCTAGGTGTGGAAGAGCCCGGCGCCCACGAAGCTTCCCCGCTGCGCGCCGGGGGGCACGGCGAAGAGGGCGCTGGACGTGTGCCGGATGTACTCGTTGAGGGCGTCCCGGCTGCCCAGCCGCCGCTGCAGCGGCACGAACTGGCTGTGCGGGTCGCGCTGGAAGCAGATGAAGAAGAGCCCGGCGTCCAGTTCCCCGGTGGCGGGGTCGATTCCGTCGCTGTAGGAGTAGCCGCGGCGCAGGATGCGGATGCCGCTGTTGTCCGACGGGGCGGCCAGCCGGATGTGGGCGTCGAGGGGGATCACGGGCCGGCCGGAGGCGGTGCGCGCGCGCAGGTTCGGCCGGTCGTGCTCGTGTGTCCCGGTGAGCGGCGCGCCAGACTCCTTGAAGCGGCCGATCGTGTCCTGCTGGTCGCGCAGTGTCGAGCGGTCCCAGGTCTCGATCAGCATCCGGATGCGGCGCGTGACCACGTAGGTTCCGCCCTGGAACCAGGCCTGCGGGTCCTCGTCACCGACCCACACGTACTGCCCCATCGCCGCCGAATCGGAGGCGTCCAGATTGTTGGTGCCGTCCTTGAAGCCCTGCAGGTTGCGCGGCGTGAGCTGGTCGCGGCCGGTCGACGCGGCCCGGCCGAAGCCGACCTGCGTCCAGCGCATGACTGCCGCGCCGCGGGCCACCCGGGCGAGGTCGCGGATGGCATGGAAGGCGACCTGGGGATCGTCGGCGCAGGCCTGGATGCAGAGGTCGCCGTTCGAGCGCTCCGGTTCCAGCTGGTCGCCGGGCAGCGGCCCGAGAGGTGCCAGCGCGGCCGGCTCGCGGGCGGCCAGCCCGAAGCGGTCCTCGCCGTTCACCCGGAACACGCGAGGCCCGAACCCGAATGTCACCGTCAGACGCGCCGGACCGAGGCCGACGGCCTCCCCGGTGTCGGCCGGCGGCGCGTCCGGGTCGCCGCCAGGCGAGCCGGCCGGCCGGCCGGCGGTCATCAGCGCGGCTGCGGCGGTCCATGTCCGCAGCAGGTCGCGCAGCTCGCCGGCGCGGGCCAGGGCCAGGTCGAAGGCAGCGAACATCAGTCGGTCCTGCGGAGGCGTCGTGATCCCGGCCTGCTGTGCGCCGTAGAAGGGGACGCTGGCAGCGCTTCCGGCGGCGGCATCGTCCTGGCGCGCGCCGAGTGCGTATCCGCCGCCGGCCACTGCCAGCCCGACGGCGCCGCCGCCGGCCGCGAGCAGCCGCCGGCGCGTCATGTTCGTGCCGCGTTCAGGCCGGTCGGGCATCAGCCTTGAGCGGCTGCTGGATCCCCCGCGGGCTCATCTCAGCCCGCTTCGAAGATCGGCATCAGATACGAGGCCTGGGCGATCAGGAGCTCCGGCGAGACCGGCCGATCGTCGTCCGCGCGGGCGGCGACGACCAGGCTGTCGCCGCTCTGGTCGTTGTTCTCGAGGTCGGCCACCATCTCCGGCTGGTCGGCGATCCATGCAACCAGCTCCGGTGTCAGCAGCTCGTGCAGGTCGTCCTCGTCGATCGAGTTGGCGATCCGCAGTCGGTAGTGGCGGTCGAACTCGGACGAGATGTCGGGCACCCGGTGATCGTCGTGGTGAAGCAGCCGGTCGAGCCAGTCGCCGTCCGAGAACTCGGTCGGATGCACGGTGATGCGCGGCCAGCGCGGCGCGTCGACGTCGCACAGGAGAACCATGAAGTGCGTCTCGCCGACCCCGGAGTCGCCGATCCCGACGCGATTCGGCGAGGCGATGAAGAACTCGCCCAGCAGCGCCCGGTGGCCGTCCACCTGGCCGTCGAAGGTGACGCCGCTGATGTCGGCCGTGCCCAGGCGCAGGAGCGGCGTCTCGCCCTGGAAGGAGCGCTCGCTGGCGGTGAAGCCGTGGGCGTCCGCCCAGTCGATGAGCTGGCCGGCCATTTGCGCGGGATCGTGCTCGGACACGCGGCCATCATAACGGCGGGCCAGAGGTAGCCCCCTAGTTCAGGCTCGGGTCTTCCGGCATCGTCGCGATCAGCTGGAAGCGGCCGCCCTGGCGGCGAAGCACGCGGTTCCAGAGCTGCTCCTGCTCGTCCCCGAAGACGTCGCCGGGAAGAGCCGGGAGCGTGATCCAGTCCTCGCTCTCCACCTCCCCGTCGAGCTGGCCCTCGCCCCAGCCGGCGTAGCCGGCGAAGAGGCGTGCGCGGGCGAGCCGGGCGGCCAGCTCCTCGGAATCCTCGTCAAGGTCGAGGGCGGCGACCGGTCCGATCAGGGAGCGCTCCGGGGGTGGCTGCTCGAGGTACTCGCCGAGCGCGATCACCGCGCCCGGCTGCACCGGGCCGCCCAGGTAGAGGATCCCCTCGTCGCCGACGAGCGGCGCCAGCTCCGGCACCGCCTCGCCGGCCGTCACCTCGGTCGGCCGGTTCAGCACGAGCCCCAACGCCCCTTCGTCGGTGTGCTCCAGGATCAGCACCACCGTTCGCCGGAAGTTCGGGTCGATCAGGGCCGGCGCCGCCACCAGAAGCTGCCCCCGCAGCGAGTCCATCACGCCGGAGTCTAGGGGGGGCCCATCGAGTGCACCAGCGCCGCCGCGTCCGGCTTCGAGTGCAGCAGCCCGGAGCGGTACATCCACATCCCGAAGCGGTTCCAGGCCGGGACGCTGAGCGCCGAGGTGCGCAGCAGCCGAAGCGTCGCCGGCACGCTGCGGGCGATGTCGTTCTGGTAGTCGCGGTAGCTCTCCCTGCGCATCACGGCAATCGCCGCCGCCTGGTGGTGGCGGGCCCAGTTTGTCGCTCGCGCCAGGGCGGCCACGAAGCGCCGCACCATCGCCCTGTAGGCCGGGTCGCCGGCCAGGCGCTGGCTGTTCGCGATCACCACCAGCTCGTCGTAGGTGGGCACGCCGTAGTGGTCGACCGGGAAGATCACCGGGTGCAGCCCGCGGTCGGCGGCGTCGATGCCCTCGATGTTCTGGAACCCGCCTGCGATGGCGTCAACCTTCCCCGACAGGAGCGGCGGCAGCAGGTTGAAGTTCAGATCGACGCGGTGCACGGCGGTCTGCGGATCGAGGCCGGCGTGGGCGAGGACGGTGCTCAGGAAGGCGGCGGTGGACGGCGTCCCGTCGTACCCCACGGTCTTGCCGCGGAGGTCGCGCACGCTGTGGATCCCGCGGTCGCCGCGGGCGATGATCGAGTTCAGTGCCGTCGGCACCATCGCCGCGACGGCCGTGGCCGGGATGTGCTGCTGCTGGGCGAAGAAGAGCTCGGGCTCGTAGGAGATGCCGAGATCCACGCGGCCGGCCGCCACCAGCTTGATCGCGTCGGAGACGTCGGACGGCGAGATCGGCTGCACGTCCAGGCCTGCGGCGGCGAAGAACCCCCTGTCGATTCCGGTGTACAGGCCGACGTGGTCGGGATTCGGGTACCAGTCGAGCTGGATCGTCACCTTCTGCGGCGGCGGCGCCCCGGGCGAGCCGGCGGTGGTGGCTGACCCGGACGATCCGCAGGACGCCGCGAGCAGGGTGACCACGAGCGTGGCCAGGAGTCGCTTTCGCATGGTTTGCATCCCTCCGCTGGTATGACCCAGATCAGGTTCGCGGGTCGGCGCTGGCGCGCCCTCTCAGCTCCCAGGGAGCTCCCCGGCAAACGGTTCGCCCTGGATCCTAGCGGCCGGCGTGCCGCGTCCACGGCGCGACCACCCGCTCCAGCAGCACCACCGCGGCGAAGAGGGCGAGCGCCATCGCGGCCAGGAGCACCACGGCCGCTCCCACCAGCGGCGTGTCGAGCTGGTCGCGCATGGGAACGGCCAGCCCCTGCTGGCCGCCGGCGAACTCGGCGAAGAGCGCCGCCACGGCCGCATAGGAGGCGGCGATGCGCATCCCCGAGAAGATGCCGGGGAGCGCCGAGGGGAACTCCACGCGGCGGAAGATGGCCGTCCGGTCGGCATGCAAGGTGCGCATCATCCGCCGGTACTCGGGATCCACCGACCGGAAGCCGTCGAGGGCGTTGACGGTGATCGGAAAGAAGCACACGAGCGCCACGATCAGCACCTTGGGCGCCAGTCCGAACCCGAGATAGATGACCAGCAACGGGGCGATCGCCACCACCGGCACGCTCTGGCTCGCCACCAGCAGCGGATAGACCGCCCGCCGGGCGGCGTCGGAGAGATGCAGCCCGATCGCCGCGGCCAGTCCGAAGGCGACCGCCGCGGCGTACCCGGCGAGCATCTCGCGCAGCGTCACCAGGGCGGCCGACGCGAGCTGGCCGCGCTCGTCGACCAGCGCCCGGGCGACGTCGCTGGGCGCCGGCAGCAGGTAGTTCGGGATCCCCCGCCAGCGCACGAATAGCTGCCAGGCGGCGATCAGGAGCACCAGCACCACAACCCATCCGGTGCGTCGAAGCACCCTCATCGCAGGGCCTCCAGAAGCCGCGCCCGGGCCTCCGCCAGCCGGGCCGACGAGCGCCGCAGCCGGCCCGGCTCCTCGCGCACAACCGTGCCCGGACGCGGCGAGAGCGCCAGTACGCGGTCGCAGACGACGAGCGCCTCCTCGACGTCGTGGGTGACCAGGACGAGCGTCCTCGGCTCGGAGGCGAGCGCCTCGCAGAGCCAGTCCTGAAGCTCGCTCCGGGTGATCTGGTCGAGAGCGCCGAAGGGCTCGTCGAGCAGCAGGACCGGCGTCTCGGCGAGCAGTGTGCGGACGAACGCGACCCGCTGGCGGATACCGCCGGAGAGCTCCCAGGTATGCGCCCGGGCGAACCGCTCGAGACCGAGCGCGTCGAAGAGCCCCCATGCCCGGGCGCGCGCCTCGGACCGCCGCATGCCCCGGTTCTGGAGCGCGATGCAGGCGTTGTCGAGCGCCGAGCGCCACGGCATCAGCAGGTCCTTCTGGGGCATCAGGGCGGCCGGCTGGGCGATCACCGACCCCGTGCTCGGCGCCTCCAGGCCGGCGATCAGCGAGAGCAGCGTCGACTTTCCGCAGCCGCTCTGGCCGACGATCCCGAGCGCTTCTCCGGGGCCGACCTGGAGCGTCACGTCGCGCAGGGTCTCGAGGACGCCGTAGCGGTGCCCGACCCGCTGCATGCGAACCGCCGGAGCGGTCGTGCTCTCGACCGCGAGTGCCATGACCATATCTTCGTCCATTACCCGGGAAGGACGGCCGTCAGCTGTCGAGCTGGTCGATCCGGCAGGAGCGCGGATCGCGGTCCTCGCGTAGGCGAAGCAGTTTGGCGCCGTGGCGGATGCGGCGGCCGCTGCGGTGGTCGAAGCTGACCTCGACCACCAGCTCCGGGCGCAGCGCCCGCCACTCCAACTCGCGGTCGGCGCTCCACCGGCTGGGCGCGCCGGTACCGTGCTCTCCCGACTCGTACGGGGCCAGAATGTCCACCAGCTCGCGAGCACGGGCAGCGGTGAAGCCCGACGTGTGGCCGACCACGGCCGGCTCGTCGTCGTCGTCGTAGAGGCCGAGGATGATCGAGCCGACCGTCCCCTTCGCCTTGCCCGGACGCCAGCCGACGGCCACGCAGTCGATCGTCCGCACCCGCTTGATCTTCACCATCCCCTCCCGCTTGCCGGGGAGGTAGGGGGAGTCGACGCGCTTGGCGATCACCCCCTCGGTGTCGCGCAGCCAGCCCGCAGCGGCGTCGCGGTCGGTGGTGGCGGCAGCCAGCTCGAGCGGCTCGGCGATCATCCCCTCGAGCGCCTCCCGCCGCTCCCAGAAGGGCAGCTCGAGCAGGGAGCGGTCGTCATGGGCGAGCAGGTCGAAGGCGACGAAGCGGGCGGGAGTGCGCTCGGCCAGCATCGCCACGCGCGAGGCGGCCGGGTGGATCCGCTCCTGGAGGGCATCGAACTCCTCGCCGCCGGCACGGTTTCGGATCACCAGCTCCCCGTCCAGGACGTAGCGGCCGGGTGGGAAGCGGAGCTCCGGGAAGTAGCGGACGAGCGGGCGGCCGTTTCGCGACTGCAGCTGCAGCTCGTCGCCGTCGACGAAGGCGATGGCGCGGAAGCCGTCCCACTTGCGCTCGAACACCCAGCCGTCGCCGTCCGGCAGTTCTGGCGCCGATCGCGCCAGCTGGGGCAGCAGCGGGGGCTCGAGTGGGAGCGTCACCGCCCGCATGGTAATCGGGGGGCGCCGGGCCCGGCGCCCCCCGACCGGGAGGCCGCTCCTAGCGCCGGGCTGCGCCCAGCAGGTAGATGATCTGCATGACCGAGATCAGCGCGGCGACGACATAGGTCAGCGCGGCGGCGGTCAGCACCTTGCGGGCGACCGGCACCTGCTGCTGGCTGATCACGCCCTGCTGGGTGATCATCGCCATCGCCTTGCGGCTGGCGCCGAATTCCACCGGCAGCGTGACCAGCTGGAAGAGCAGCACCGCCGCGAAGGCGACGATGCCGACCCAGAGCAGGCCGGTGACGCCGGTCAGGAATCCGAACAGCACCAGTGGGAACCACGCCTGCGAGGCGAAGCCGGTGGCCGGGACGAGCGTGCCGCGGAAGCGGAAGCCGGCCTCATGGCGGGCGTCCTGGAAGGCGTGCCCGGTCTCGTGGGCGGCGACCGCCACGGCCGCCACCGAGTTCGAATTGCCGACCGGCTCGGACAGGCGCATGACCTTGCCGCGAGGGTCGTAGTGGTCGCTCAGCTGACCGCCGATGCCCTCGATCTGGACGTCCTGCAGGCCGCCGTTGTCGAGCATCTGGCGCGACACCTGCGATCCGGTCAGGCCGGACGCGGACGCGATCTTGGAGCCGTCGGCGAAGGCCCTTCGCACCCAGGCCTGGGCTGCGAAGCCGAGTGCCAGCGGGATGATGAAGAACACGAGGAAGTACATGGTGGTTGCGCCCTCCGGGGCGCGAGACGGGTGTGTATTCCGTATTGTACGCGGTCGCCGCAACCCCGGATCGAGCCGGCAAAGCCGCCGCTAATCTTCCCCCATGGCGTTACAGGACCAGGTGCAGGGGCTGCTCGAGGCGGCGTTTCCGGACGGGCAGGTGAGCGTTGCCGACTTCGGCGGCGGCGATCACCTCTCGGCCCACGTGCGTGCGCCGCAGTTCGCCGGCCTGCCCCTGCTCGCCCAGCACAAGCTCGTCTACGCGCCCGTCCAGCATCTGCTGGACGACGGAAGCATTCACGCCCTGAAGATCAAGACGGAGGCAGCGACATGATCGTGACCGATGAACAGATTCGCGAGGAGATCGAGACCGCGATCCGCCAGAACCGGGTCATGCTCTTCATGAAAGGGACGCCCGACATGCCCCGCTGCGGGTTCTCGGCGCAGACGGTGCGCTGTCTCCAGCTGGCCGGCGGCGAGTTCGCGGCGATCGACATCCTGCCCGATCCTCGCATCCGCCAGCAGCTTTCGGCTCACTCCGGCTGGCCGACCATTCCCCAGCTCTTCGTCGACGGCGAGCTGGTCGGCGGCTGCGACATCGTCACCGAGCTGTACGAGTCGGGCGAGCTGAGCAAGATCGTCGCCGACGCCGCCTGATCGTTGAACGACCTTCTGGTGGGTGACGCCTGGTCGATGGCCGAGGCGGTGCGGGAGCGCGCGGTCTCGGCACGGGAGCTGGCCGAGGCATCGCTGGAGCTCGCCGCCGCCGACCGCACCGGGGCCGTCTGGCTGGTGACCGAGGAGCGCGCCCGCCGCGAGGCGGACGCGGTCGACCGGGCGCTGGCATCCGGCCACGACCCGGGCCCGCTGGCCGGTGTCCCGGTCGGCTGGAAGGACCTGATCGACACTGCCGGCATCCGCACCACCTTCGGCAGCGCGGTGCACCGCGACCGCGTGCCCGACCGGGACGCCGACGTGGTCGAGCGGTGCGCGGCGGCCGGGGCGGTGACCGTGGCCAAGCTGGCCACGCACGAGCTGGCCTGGGGCACAACCACCCAGAACCCGCACTTCGGCGACTGCCGCAACCCCTACGACCTGTCCCGCGTTCCCGGCGGTTCCAGCGGCGGCTCGGCGGCGGCCCTGGCCGCGCGGCTGGTCGGCCTGGCACCGGGCACCGACACCGGTGGATCGATCCGCTGCCCCGCCTCCTGCTGCGGGGTGGTCGGCCTCAAACCGACCTTCGGCCGGGTCAGCCTGGCCGGCATCAACCCGCTCTGCATCTCGCTCGACCACTGCGGTCCGATGGCGCGCTCGGTGCGCGATTGCGCCCGCTCCCTGGAGGTGATGGCGGGGCCGTCGCCGCGCGACCCGCGGACGCCGCCGGTGCCGCTCGACGCCTACAGCGACGCGCTGACCGCAGGCGTTGCCGGCAAGCTGGTCGGCGTCCCCGAGCGGTACTTCTTCGAGCACACCGACCCGGACCTCGCTGCCTGCGTCCGCACGGCCCTGGACGCCCTGGTGGCGGCGGGCGCCCGGACGGTCGACTTCGATCTCGGCTGGCCGGTCGACGGCGAGCCCGGCGGTGGCTTCTACGCCACCGAGCAGACGGTCGCGGTGGCCGGCTACTGGCCCGAGCGGGCGGACGAGTTCGGGGCCGATATCGTCAGCGGCATGCACGTCGCCGAGCGGGTGAGCGGCATCGAGGCGGCTGCGGTCGGGCTGGTCGAGCTGAACTACCGCGCCCGCCTGGCGGAGCAGGCTCGGTCGGCCGGGATCGACATCGTGGTGGCGCCCTCGCAGGCGTTTCCTCCGCCGCGGGCAGGAGTCGAGGCTGTCCCGTTCGCCGGCCGTCCGGCGGTGCCGGTGACGGTCGCCATGTGCGGCCTGACCGAGGTCTTCAACGTCCTTGGCTGGCCGGCCATCAGCGTCCCCTGCGGCCTCGACGGCAACGGGCTGCCGGTGGGCGCGCAGATCGCCGCCCTGCCCTGGCGCGAGGCCGACTGCCTGGCCGCGGCGGCGGTGGTCGAGCAGGCGCTGGGGCCGCTGCCGCCGCCCTGACCGGGCCTGCGGTCGAGGATACTGCCGTTCGTGACCGCGACCGTCGGCGTCGACCTGGGAGGGACGTTCACCGACGTGGTGGTGCTGGCCGGCGGCCGGATGGTGACCGCGAAGCTGCCGACCACACCCGGCGATCCATCGCAGGCCGTCGCCGAGGGCATCCAGCAGGCGCTCGCCGACGCGGGCGTCACGGCCGCCGAGGTCACCCACTTCGGCCACGGCACCACCGTCGCGACCAACGCCCTGATCGAACGCCGCGGCGCCAGCACCGGATTCGTCGCCACCCGCGGCTTCGGCGACCTGCCGGCACTCGGCCGCCAGGTGCGGCCGCACCTGTATCGACCCGAGCTGGCGCCGCCCCCGCCGCTGGCGGCCGTGACGGCCGAGGTGGACGAGCGGCTCGGCCCGACGCGGGTGCTGGCGCCGCTCGATTCCGGCTCGGTCGCTGCGGCGGCCCGCCGGCTGCGCCGGGCCGGGGTCGCCGCGGTCGCGGTCTGCCTGCTCCACTCCTACCGCGACCCGCGCCACGAGCGGGAGGTGGCGAGGCGCCTGCGCGACGAGCTGCCCGACGCACACGTGGTCGCGTCGGTCGAGCTGGCGCCGGAGTTCCGGGAGTTCGAGCGGGCGTCGACGACCATCGTCGACGCATACCTGGGACCGCCGGTGGCGAGATACGTGCGGCGCCTGGCGAGGTCGGCGACCGAGGATGGCCTGCCCGAGCCCTGGGTGATGCAGTCGAGCGGCGGCCTGTGCACAATCGACGACGCCTCCCGGCACGGGTCGCGGCTGCTGCTCTCGGGGCCGGCCGGCGGCGCGGCCGCGGTGGCGGCGCTGGGCGAGCCAGATGCGGTCTCGTTCGACATGGGCGGCACCTCGACCGATGTCTGTCTGGTGTCTGGCGGAAGCGTCGGCCAGACCGTCGAGCGGATGGTTGCCGGCTACCCGGTTCGTCTGCCCCAGGTCGACGTGCACACGGTCGGCGCCGGCGGCGGCTCGATCGCCTGGATCGACAGCGGCGGGGCGCTGCGGGTGGGGCCGCAAAGCGCGGGCGCCGATCCCGGGCCGGCCTGCTACGGCCGTGGCGGCAACCTGCCGACGGTCACCGATGCCCACGTCACGCTGGGCCGGATCGACCACCGCCGGCCGCTGGCCGGCGACCTGCGGCTCGACCCGCGGGCCGCCCGCGAGGCGGTGGCCCGGGTCGCCGACGGCTTCCCCGGCGTGGCCGCCGCAGCGCGCGGGATCCTGGCCGTCGCCAACCAGGAGATGGTGGCCGCGATCCGGGTCGTGACGGTGGAGCGGGGGCGCGATCCGGCCGGCCTGACGCTGGTGGCGTTCGGTGGCGCCGGCCCGCTGCACGCCTGCGACGTGGCCGACAGCCTGGGCATCGAGCGGGTTCGCGTCCCGGCTGCCGGCGGCGTGCTGAGCGCCCTCGGGATCGCTGCCTGCGATCGCCGGCTGGACGCCGTGCGCGCAGTCATGCGGCCGCTATCCCGGATGTCCCGGGAGGAGCTGGGCCGGGCGCAGCCCGATCCAGGCCGGCTGAAAGGGGGCCGGATCGAGGCGGCGTGCGACCTGCGCTACCGCGGGCAGGCCTTCGAGCTGACCATCCCGCTGCTCCCCCTGGCCACGCTCGGCCGCCGGTTCCACCAGGCGCACGAGGAGCGGTTCGGGTTCGCCGACCCGAACGGAGAGATCGAGGTGGTGGCCGTCCGCGCGGCAAGGATCGCGCCCGGCGCCGGGTTACCGGCGACCGCTCGCGCCGGCCGCCCCGGACGGGCACGCAGAGGTCCCGAGGCTGTGCCGATGGCCGGAGCGACGATGTGGATCGCGGACGGCTGGTCGGCCAGGCCCGACGGCGGCGGGGGATGGCTGATGCGCCGTGGCTGATCCGGCCCGGCTCCAGGTGATGGCGGCGGCACTGCGCGGGGTGGCCGACGAGATGGGGGCGGCGCTCGTCCGGGCCGCGCATTCGGCCAACATCAAGGAGCGCCGCGACTGCTCGACCGCCGTCTTCGACGCCGGCGGGCGGATGATCGCCCAGGCGGAGCACATTCCCGTCCACCTGGGCGCGATGCCGGACGCGGTCGCCGCCGTCCGCGAGCACGACCCGAAGCCGGGCGACGTGTACGTGCTGAACGACCCCTACCGGGGCGGCACCCACCTCCCCGACATCACCCTCGTAATGCGGGTGGACGACCTGGGCTTCGTGGTCTCGCGGGCCCATCACGCGGACGTCGGCGGGATGCAGCCGGCGAGCATGCCGGCGGGTGCGACCGAGCTGCTCCAGGAGGGCGTGGTCATCCCGCCGCTTCGGCTGACGCCGGACCTGGTCGAGCTGCTGGTGGCGAACATGCGCCGGCCGGCCGAGCGGCGGGCCGACCTGCGCGCCCAGCTCGCCTGCCAGGAGGTCGGCGCCCGCCGCTTGCGCGAGCTC
>Ga0070714_100003530_pt1 | contig 11681 bp, 8 predicted proteins | sample LARL83metaG_FD_65450 | JGI IMG/M metagenome (GOLD analysis project Ga0070714, IMG submission 65450) | Corn, switchgrass and miscanthus rhizosphere microbial communities from Kellogg Biological Station, Michigan, USA - LAR L8-3 metaG | ecosystem: Host-associated > Plants > Roots > Rhizosphere ... | reverse complement strand
GCGCATTCCACATCCAGGAACAGACGACCTGCAGGAGAGCAGGCACGACGCGATCATCCGTCCCGGACCGCGACGGCTCGCCCCGGCCCGCGCTGACGTTGACCTGCAGGCTCGTGACGATCTGCTCGGCGGCGCCGTCGGCGAAGGAGCGGCCGACGGAGGCAACCGGTTTCTCCACCGCCTCGATGGCGCCTTGCCTGGTCAGTCCGCTGATTTCGTACCTCGCCCCGTAGCCGAGGACCTCCGCGATCTCGTCGAAGGCTTCATCCCGGGTGAGCAGCAGCAGGTGCAGGCGCGGTTCCACGCGCAAGGCCTCGGCCAGTTCGATCAGGAAGTGCCGCCGGGCCATCCGGCGGGAGCCCGCGTCGCCGAGCAGTTCTTCGCCCTGGTCGATAGCGGCGAGGATGACGCCCTCACCCCGCTCGGCCCGGTGCCGGACGAAGTCGCGGACGGTGACGCCTGCGAGCCGGCCCGCCGTATCGCCGGGCGACCACGACCGCAACAGCGCCAGCGTGTACAAGTTATGCGCAGGCAGTGAGCCGAAAGGGAATGCCGGATCGTACGAAAGACGACCGGGCGGCAAGAGTTCGGAATTCCCGTCGGTCATTTGCGGAATGACACCCGCGTGCAGCAACGATGTTTTCCCGCTGCCGGCCATGCCGACGCCTATTGTCAGGCTATTGGACCGCCATCGCTCGGCCAGCGCCATGGAATCCGCCGCGCGCCCGAAAAAATGATCTTGATCGGCTCGACGAAAGGGACGAGTACCGGGATAAGGCCTGGTCCCCGCATCGGCTGCCGCACTGCTCTCCGCCACAGTCGTTCAATCTACCGCTGCCAGGACCATCAGCACATCCCATCCCTGACATGGTGCGCATAATCTGGACATAAAGGCCAGGTAGAAACCCTTCCGTGGCTAAATCGCCAGGCGCCCCTCAGATGCCGGCGTTGAAGCTGTTGTAGGCGTCATCGTGATCGGACGCCAGAATCCGGGCCAGCGCCTTGTCGAGCCCGGACTCCTCGTCCGCCAGCAGCTCACCGAGGCTGAACCCGCTGACGTCAATCAGCCCGGCACCGATGCCACCCTCACCCATGACGCTCCTCACCGGCGGCATGACCGGTTCCCTGCATGCCGCCATCACTCGACCGGACCGGCTCAGGTCAAGCCGACGGGTCTGTAATTCGACTGATACTCCTTTTTCTCCCTCCTGTCGAGAGGGTGCTAGTCAGGGAGACGTAATTGCCAGTAACATCAGTATCATTAACTTACCGCCCTACCGGCTTTCGCTCCCGTCAAGATCAATACACATAGCCTGCCGGAATGCGGAACGTAAGCATAGGATGGCGCCATGACGACGCCTAGTTCGCGGGCAACATCGGGAGGCGCTCCTCGGTATTGGGGCAACGTTCCGCAGCGAATCAAGAACTTCACCGGGCGGGCCGATATCCTCGAGCGGCTGCGGCAAGGTTCTTCTAGTGGCGGAACGGCCGTGACCTTGCTCGGCACGCGCCAGGATTCGCCGCCCGCAGCCGATGTGCCGCAGGACGATCCCAAACCACACGCGCTACAGGGCCTAGGTGGCGTCGGGAAGACAGCCGTGGCTATCGAGTACGCGCATCGGTACCGCCGCGAATACGACCTCGTGTGGTGGGTTCCTTCCGACCAGGTCAACCTGATCCGCCCGGCGCTGGCCGCGCTGGCCGTCAAGCTGGGCTTGGAGGGGGCTTCGGTCGCGGGTATCGAGAGCGCGGCCGCACTGGCCTTGGACGCGCTGCGCCGGGGCGAGCCATTCAGCCGCTGGCTGCTGATCTTCGACAACGCGGATCAGCCGGAAGACGTCAAGGAGTTCATCCCCGAAGGCCCGGGACACGTTATCGTCACATCCCGTAATCATCGCTGGCAGTCAGTGATCGAGACGGTGCAGGTCGACGTGTTCGACCGGACGGAGAGCGCCGAGTTCCTGGCCAAGCGGGTCCCCCAGGCTCTCACGGCATCGGATGCCGATCCGCTAGCGGACAAGCTAGGCGACCTGCCACTCGCGCTCGAGCAGGCGGGCGCCCTGCTGGCCGAGACGGGGATGCCGGTAAGCGAGTACCTGAGCCTGCTCGACAAGCAGGTCTCTCTGCTGCTGTCGGAGGGAAAGCCGCCGGAGTATCCGCTCTCGATGACGGCAGCGTGGCGGCTCTCCGTAAACGAACTGCACCGCCAGCTGCCAGCGGCGCTGGAACTGCTGCGCTGTTGCGCCTTTTTCAGCCCGGACCCGATTCCGCGGGATGTATTCAGGGGCAGGCAGGCGGCTCAGACCACGGTGAGCAATCTGATCGCTGAGCCTATCCGGCTGGCTCAGGCCATCGGCACGCTCGGGCGGTACGCGCTGGTGAAGATCGACGGCCGGATGATCTCGGTGCACCGGCTGATCCAGGCGCTACTTCGCGAAGAGCTCACCGTGGAACAGCGGGACCAGTACCGGCACGAGGTGCACCAGATCCTGGCGGCCGGCTCACCAGGCAACCCGAACGACAGCCGGCACTGGCCTCGTTATGGCGAGTTGCTCCCGCACGTGACAGCGCAAGCGACTGGGCTGGCCGGATGCCCGGATGAAGCGGTCCGGGGCTTCGCACTGGATGTTGTCCGCTACCTTTACCTCTCCGGAGACCTAGAGTCATGCCGGGCGCTGGCCGAGCGGTTCATCGCGCAGTGGAGCGGGGACGCCACGAGCCTGGACACCCCCCAGATCCTCGACGCCAAGCGGCATCGCGGCAACGCCCTGCGCCAACTCGGGCGGTATTCGGTGGCATACGAGGTCATCGAGCCGACGCTGGCCGCCGCCAGTAGTGTCCTGGGAGAGCAGAATGAGCTGACCCTGGCCCTGCGGAACTCGTTCGGCGCAGACCTGCGGGCGCGCGGAGAATTCGCCGCGGCGCTGCGGCTTGACCTCGAGACGCAGAGACTTCATGAGGAGGCCTTCGGCAAGGAGGTTCCGCAGACCTGGCGGGTCGCCAACAACGTGGCCAGCGACTACGCGCTCAACGCCGACTACGGCAAGGCCAAAGAACTTCACCAGGAGATCTACAAGCGTAATCGTGACGCCGCTACCGGGGTCTCCGATGCCGAGCTGCTGACATCGCTGAACGGCCTGGCCTGGGCGGTCAGATTGTCTGGCGACTTCTCCATGGCTCGCGACCTTGGCGAGGAAGCCAGGGACTTCGGCCAGGAGAGGCTGGGCGCGGAGCACTACGTGACGCTCCGCGCCGCGAACGGGCTGTCGATCGCGCTGCGCCGCATCCCGTCCGCGCACGAGGAAGCGCTCGCGATCGCGCGGGAAGTCTACGAGTTGTGCATGAACCTGCTGGGCGAACTCAACCCGGACACGATGGCGGCGGGCATCAGCCTGGCCAACATCCAGCGGACGACCGGTGCGACCCAGCAGGCCCTGGAACTCGCCAGACGGCTGGTGGAGACTTATCCCAACGTCTACGGTTCCGACCATCCGTACAATCACGGCTGCACGGCGAACCTCGCGCTGCTCTTGCGGGTGAACGGGAAGACCGCCGACGCCAGGCACCTCAACGAGACCGCCCTGGCGGCCCTCGACGGCAGGCTCGACCGTGATCACGACTATCCGCTGACCGTAGCGGTCAACCTGGCCAGCGACTACGCGGAATCCGGTGACGTCAAGGCAGCCAGGGCCCTGGGCGAGGACTCACTCTCCCGGCTGCAGAGGGTCATGGGCAAGCGGCATCCGCTGACCCTGGGGTGCGCGGCCAACCTGGTGGTGGATCTGCGGGCCGACGGGGCTGGCGAGGCGGCGGACCGGCTGCTGAGGGAGACCATGGACAACTACGCGGCGACGCTGGGCCGGGACCATCCTGATGCCGTGAATGCCGCCTCGGGAAAGCGGCTCGACTTCGACTTCGACCCACCGCCTATCTGATCGGCTGCCGTGGTGAAGCGTCAGGGGCGGATGGGCCCGTAGTCCGCTTCCCACCTGGCCAGGTGGTGCTCCGCCTCACGACGCGCCTGGGCTCCCGCCTCGGCCGGGACGGGATCCTTTCGCCAGGAGTCCGAGGTCCGCAGCATGCCAGCGGCGAAGTCCGTCCCCGCCGGGGTGAGCCGCCCGCTGGCCAGCAGGGTGTCGATCGTCCTGGCCGTGGCTTCCCGCCACCGGGCGAACTCGGTGTGCGCGGTCAGGCCAGCGGCGCCATTGGCCCGCTGCCGCTGCCAGAAGCCCGTCACGCCGAGGAACGCGTAGGCGCCTTGGAGCAGCCCGGCGATCGGGCGGGGATCGTCGCGCCACGGAGCGTAGTAGCCGCGGCCGTCGTCGGGCAGGGTCAGGTCGACGATGTCGAGCAGGACGGACAGCTTCAGGTGCTGGATCTCGTGCGCCAGCGTCGCCGCGCATACGTACCGATCCGGCGGCTGCGACAGGGCCACGGCGCCGAAGGTCGCCGACGAGCTGGAGCTGGCCTGGCCGCCGCGCTCCTCGCTCAGCGGGACGACCACCTTCACCGTCTCGGCCAGTTCGGCGGCGATAGCGGGATGCTCCGCCTCGAGCAGCAGCGACGCCTGCCGGAGCATGGTGCTCAGCTTCCTGATCTCGGCCGGCCCCAGCCGGGGCGCCAGGCTGGTCGAGGACGGCATGCGGAAGGGGTCGAGGTCATCGAGCAGGACGCTGAGCGGGCCTGCCCGCAGCCTTCGCAGTCCGAGCCAGCCGGGCGCGTCGTGATACGGATCGGACGGGACCTCGACCCGGTAGTGGCCGGCGGAGACCTCCGCGTGGCTGTCCGCAGTCCGGACCACGGCGGTGCCGGCGCTCAGCTGAGCCTGCCCCAGGGCCGGCAGCAGCACGCCGGCGCCGGATGCCGGGACCTCGATCTTGGCCGGCAGCCTGGCCTGAATCGCCGCGGCGGCGGCCATCGCGCTGAGCCGCCCTGGATCAGCGCCCCGCAATGCGGAATCGGGCCGCCGCATGACCCGGATGGCCCAGGCACCGATCGCCGGATGCATGAGAGCCTGCCTAGCGACGGCTGGATCGTGCTGTTGTACGGCCATGAGCAGCTCATAGCCATCACGAGCGAGTCTGGCCTGCTCGGCACCCGCGTCCGGCGCGGCGGCTAGGACCCCCCTGAGCAGCAGCAGGTGCTTGCTGTAACGTGCGGCCGCGAGAGCCCTGACGGCCTCCTGGCCGCCGCCCCCGGCCGCCAGCGCGTCGAATAGGTCCCGCGGCAGCTTGTGCTCCGGGAGGCTGGTCATGCTGACCGCCTCCTCGCCCGGTCCCTGAGGTCCGCAAGTACGGTATCGGTGATGTGACGGATGAGACGAATGAGGTCCGGGCAGTACACCGAAGGGTTCGCGAACCCGGTTCCCGGGCGGTAGCGGTGGGCGTACAGCCCGCCTCCGCAGACGCGCTGGATATCGCAGATACGGCAGTCAGCCGACAGTGCCCTCTCGCCGAGTTGCCTGGCCGCTACTCCGGGCAGCAGCAGCGCGGCATCCAGCGTGTCGCGGCTCACGTGCAGGCCGGTGTGCGAGGCACCGTGATACACCGCCTTCAGCGTGTCGGCCTGCTCGATCGCGCCATCGGTCTCGATGACCACCATCCTCGTCGGCGACAGGCCCACCACCTCGGTCGCTGCTTCCCCGCCCAGGACGAGGTGCATGATCTCCCCGAATAGCCTGACCTCGGTCTGCGGCCTGGCGTACCAATGGTCGAACACCGCGATAAGCCAGTCGGCATAGGGAGTGTCAGCTACCCCCGGCAGCCGTCCGGGTGGGGGCGCCGCCCACGTCCCGTGCGGGAACAGGAAGTCGATCCGCGGCGGCTCGAAGCCAGCCAGCGCCTCGTACGTGGCGATCGGGTCGTTGCGCAGGTCGATCACGCAGAGCAATCCGTTGAACAGGCGACGGAACGACTCCTGGGTAAGCCGGGCCAGTCCAGCGGCAACGGCGGCATGACTGCCACGCCCGCTGGCGAACCGCCGATGCCGGTCGTGCGCGCCCGGTGCACCATCGAGGCTGACCCCCACGTGGACGTCAAGCTCGTCAAACAGCTCGAGGAAGGAGTCGTCCAAGCCGACGCCGTTCGTCTGCACCTTGGCGTCGACGCGCACACCAGGCCCCGCCGCCTTTCGTGTCGCGGTCACCAGATAGGAGATCAGGTCAGGCCCGGCGAGCAGCGGTTCACCACCGTGCAAGATAAGCGTGACGCGGCTGGCGCCGTGCGCACGAGCGTGTTCGCCGATACGCATGGCAGTCAGCTCCGCAATCTCCCCGGACATCCGCCTCGGCCGGTCGCGCCACGACTGATCTGCCATTTCGTACATGTAGCAGTAGTCACACGATAGATCGCACCGGCTATGGATCTTGACGATGAACTCACGGAACGGAACGGGATTCCAGCCACTGGCCAAGAGAGCTGAGATGTCTAGGGTCAAAGGCCATTCGAGTCCGGATTCCGGTCCCATAAGTTGATTAAACCATACATTACGAGACCGTAAAGGTCATGGGATGACCGCCGGCGAGCCCGGCGAAGATGACATCCCGAATCAACAGCAGGCATATTATCGGCGAGCACACCAGGTTCACTGTTCGCAGTGTTATCATAAGGCACATCAGTCGCGTCCGCATCACGGTCCAGCGGCGCGGCGCCCCGGCCGCGGCCGGATCAGATAAAGTGCGATAAATCTTCAGGCGCAGAAAAGATAAGCCTTGACGATAACTCATGGCACAAACCAGGCAGTGAAATAGCAATTCACGCACGGACGTACGTTACGCAGGCCCGCACGCCCATGGCTCGTCACCCGCTGGATGGTGATACGCTTGGCCCCGCGGCGACCAGCCGGGCTGACACCGATACGGACAAAGCCCAGCAGATCCCACCGAAGAGCGGTAGCTTACTCCAAGGTACGGCCGCCTGCGGAACCAACGGTCACATCCTGCCGCACCGCTCTATGTGCATGGGGTGCGTCACTTAATGACGATTTGGGCAGCCCGCGACAAGGTAGGCGCTACCGCGTCGCCGGAGACGATTCGTTCCTTTCGCCTGCTCCTCATCGGCTCCTCCGTGTCGATGCTCGGCACAAGGCTGACTTCTCTTGCCTTCCCCATGCTCATCCTCTGGCTCACCCGGTCACCGGTGGACGCTGGGTGGGCGGCCTTCGCCACGACCGGGCCCAGCATCCTCGTCTACCTGCCTGCGGGCGCCCTGGTGGACCGCAGGGATCCCCGGCGTGTCATGCTGTGCAGCGAGTTCGGCCGGGGACTGGCCGTCACCGGGATCGTGGCCATGGTGCTGTGCTGGCGAAGCATCCCCCTGCTCCTCCTCGCCGCTGCCGTGGAGGAGTGCCTCGAGGTCTTCTCTTCCCTGGCCGAACGGCGATATGTCGGCTCAATGATCGAACGCGAATACGCCTCGTCCGCGCTGGGCCGCTTCGAAGGCAGGACGCACGCCATGATCATGATGGGGCGGCCGCTCGGCGGACTGCTCTTTGAAATCGGGCTCGCGGTCCCCTTTCTGGTAGACGTCCTGACGTTCATCTTCTCGTTCTGCGTGCTGCTCGGCATCAAGGGCAGGCCGACGGACGAGGAAGCCGTTATCGCCGAGCTGAGCAAGGAACTGGACCGGCGTACCGGGAGGGCGCTGAGGCGCCCCCATCAGCCACTGCACCGGCCGATCTGGGGAGACATTCACGAGGGCATGACCTGGATCGCAGGGAACAGGTTCGCCCGGGCAGCCGTTACGCTGTCCGCCGGCACGACGCTGATCTGCCAGGCTCTGATTATAGTCTTCATCGCGGAAGCACACGCACGGCAGATGTCATCGACCACGATCGGAGTCATCCTGGCGATGTCAGGGGCCGGCGGAGCGCTGGGATCTGTAATTGCCGCCCGATTGAAATTGCCTGCGAGGCATTCGCTTATCAAGGTCCAGATACTAGTATGGAGTACAGTTATCTCAATACTAGTTGCATCAGGCGGGCGGTCTGCGACATGGATGGCGGCGGTAATGGGGATCCTCGGCTTCATGGGCGCGATGGGCAATGTGGAGATCGCTACCTATCTCGTTCACAACGCCAAGGATAAACTTGCCAGGGTGACAAGTATCGAGCGGCTGATTTCATTCACCGCATGCGCCATCGGACCGGTAATCGGTGGTTATCTATTTGAGCAGAGCGGCGTTCAGGGCGCCGCTACCTGGCTCTTGCTCATAATCCTGGTTTGCGGAGCTTACTCAGCGCTGACACCTTCCATGCAGGCGCACAGCAGGCAGATAGCGGACAATCAAAATATGCAAGAGCAGTCCTGACGGAAAGTGACGTATGGCCATCTCAGACTCGGGCGCGCACGACGCGATGACGCCGGCGGGCGAGCAGGCGGCGCGGTTCGCGGCCGATCTGATCAGGTTCGATACGACGAACCTGGGTGGCGGTGACGCGCGGGAGCGGCCGGCCGCGGAGTACGTGGCGGAGCGGCTGAGCGAGGCGGGGCTTGAGCCGGTGCTGCTTGAGGCCGCGCCGGGACGGGCGAACGTGGTGGCGCGGGTCGATGGGGAGGATGCACAAGGAGACCCGCGGGGGGCCAAGCAAGGAGCACTGCTGCTGCACGGGCACCTGGATGTGGTGCCCGCGGATCCGGCGGCGTGGGCGGTGCACCCGTTCTCTGGCGAGGTACGCGACGGGGTGCTGTGGGGGCGCGGCGCGGTCGATATGAAGAACGCCGACGCGGTCCTGCTCGCGCTGGTCAGCCAGTGGGCGCGCGAGGGCCGGCGGCCGCGGCGCGACCTGGTGCTCGCGTTCACCGCGGACGAGGAGGACACCGCCGAGTTCGGCGCGCGCTACCTGGTGGAACAGCACGCGGAGCTGTTCGAGGGCTGCACCGAGGCGGTCGGGGAGTCGGGGGCGTTTACCTTCCACGCCGGGCCCGGACAGCGGCTCTACCCGGTCGCCTCGGCCGAGCGGGGCACGGCCTGGCTGAAGCTGACCGCGCGGGGCCGGGCCGGGCACGGCTCCAAGCCGAACGAGGCGAACGCGGTGACCCGGCTGGCCGAGGCGGTGGCCAGGATCGGCGCCTACCGGTGGCCGGTCCGGCTGGTCCCGACCGTGCGCGCGGCGGTGGAGGCCATTGCGGCCGCGGCCGGTACGGCGCTCCCCGACGGGATACTGGATTCCGCGGCCGCCGGGGAGCTGACCGCGGACGAGCTGCTTGGGCTGCTCGGGCCCGGCGGCGCCTTGGTGGCGGGAACGGTGCGCAACAGCGCCAACCCGACCATGCTGCAGGCGGGCGACAAGCTCAACGTGATCCCCGGCGAGGCGGCCGGGTACGTGGACGGCCGCGTCCTGCCCGGCACGGAAGACGAGTTCCGCGCCGTTCTCGACGAGCTGACCGGACCCGACGTGGCCTGGGAGTACGTGCACCGGGAGAGGCCGCTGGAGGCACCGCTCCGCGCGCCGCTGATGGACAGCATGGCGCGGGCGCTGCTGGCCGAGGACCCGGGCTCGGTCGTGGTGTCCTACTGCATGAGCGGCGGGACCGACGCGAAGCAGTTCTCCCGGCTCGGCATGACCTGCTACGGCTTCACCCCGCTGGTCCTGCCCGAGGGCTACGACTACTACGCCATGTTCCACGGCACCGATGAGCGCATCCCGCTGTCCGCCTTGGCGGCCAGCGTCCGGATCATGGACCGGTTCCTGACGTCCCTGTCGGGCTGACCGCGAAGTTTCTGCGGCTGACAGGAATCTTGGGGCGGATCGGGGGCATGGCTGATCCTGACCGGTGAGGGGCAGGAGGTAGTCAATGACCGCTGTTGAGATACCGTCCGGCACGCACGACGTGGCCAGCTTGCTCGGCGGACGGTTCCGGCTCGACGAGCGAATAAGCCCAGGCGATCAGGTCCCGGGCCCGTGCGGCTCCTCGTGGGAGGCGCGCGGGCTTTCTTTGTGGAAAGCCACCGACTCACTTCTCGGCCGTCCGGTCACCATCTACCTGCTGCCGCGGGGGATCCCGGTCCCCCGCACCGTGGTCGACGGGGTCCAGTCGGCCGCCAAGGTCACCGACGCGCGCATCGCCAAGGTCTACGACACCGACTTCAGCCCGCAGTGCCCCTACATCGTGACCGAGTGGACGCGTGGCACCCACCTCGAAGACCTGCTCCTGTCCGGGCTGCCGTCCCCGGCGCTGGCCGCGGCGATGATCGCCGACGCGGCCGACGCGATCGCCGTCGCGCACCGGGCCGGGCGGCCGCACCTGCGGCTGACCCCGCGCGCGCTGCGCTGGCATCCGGGCAGCGGCCTCAAGATCACCGGGTTCGGCCTGGACGCGGCACTGTGCGGTCCTCAGGATCCGGGCGTGGCCAACCCGATGGTGGCCGACACCATGGCACTGGCCCGGATGCTGTACGCCTTGCTCACCGGCTACTGGCCCGGCGACGAGCCCACCGCGCTGCCGGCCGCGCCCCGGCACAAGGGGCAGGTGTGCACGCCGCGCCAGGTCCGCGCCGGGGTACCCGCGGTGCTCGACGCCATCACCTACCGCGCCCTGCAGGGGCTGGCCGCCGACGCCCCGCTGCGCGCGCAGACGCCGGCCGGCCTGGCCATGGCGCTGAGCATGGTGCAGCGGCCGTCCCGGCGACTCGACCTGCCTGAGCCGGATGAGACGACCGAAGCACCTGAGATGCCTGGTATCTCCGGGTTCTCCGGGATCACGCCGGTACGGCACGCGCGGCGCGCACGGCACGCCCGGGCGAAGGCGGGGCACGGGCTCAGCACGCTGCTGCGTCCGGCGTAGTTCGCGCCGGTGCCCGTGGCGTCAGCCGGGTGCGAGGTCAGCCGGCTGCGAGCAGGTGGCGGATCCGGTCCTGGCCCAGGGCGAGCAGCAGCGTGGGCAGCCGCGGGCCCGTGTCCTTCCCGACCAGCAACTGGTAGAGCAGCCTGAACCAGTCCCGCTGGGCGGCCTTGAGCTCGGCGTCAGGCGGGGCATCGAGAGGCAGTCCGCGCTGGAGCTTCGGGATGCCGTAAAGCAAGGTGGTCAAGGTGGGGAGGGACCAGTCGTCGCCCATTCGTTCGGTCAAAATCTTGATCTCGGCCCGTTCGGCATCCGTGAGGTCGGCCAGCCGGTCCAGGTCCGGCTCCCGGCGGACCACGGTCCGGGCGGCGGGGTCCATGTACCCGGCCACCCAGGCCTGCGCGCGGTCGAGCCGGGGCCGCACCTCGTCCAGCGTGGCCACCGGGTCCTCGGTGGTCAGGTCGCGCAGGATGCGCAGGAGCTGCGTCTCGTCGCCGGCCGTGATGTCGGCCACCGAGGCCAGCGTGCGGAACTGGAGCGGCCGCGGGGTGACCGGCAGCGGCCCCTCGGCGGTGGCTGACGCGCGGCCGTACGCCGCGACGGACGCGGGCTCGGCGGTGCCGTCGGCGACCTTGCGGGTCAGCGCGTCCCACTCGTCGTAGACCCGGCCGACCTCGTCCGTGAAGGCGATGGTGAAGGACTGCTCCGGGCGGCGCCGGGCGTACAGCCAGCGGACCAGCGGGGCCTCGAGGATCTCCAGCGCGTCCGCCGGAGTGGGAGCGCCCCCGGCCGAGCTGCTCATCTTCGACGAGCCGCCGGCCGTGCCGACGAACGCGTACCCGAAGTGCAGCGGCATCTCGCCGCCGAAGATCTCCTTCACCAGGTGCCCGCCGACGGTGAA
>Ga0070714_100003528_pt1 | contig 11683 bp, 11 predicted proteins | sample LARL83metaG_FD_65450 | JGI IMG/M metagenome (GOLD analysis project Ga0070714, IMG submission 65450) | Corn, switchgrass and miscanthus rhizosphere microbial communities from Kellogg Biological Station, Michigan, USA - LAR L8-3 metaG | ecosystem: Host-associated > Plants > Roots > Rhizosphere ... | reverse complement strand
ACGCCGCAGCTCGTGCCGCAGCTGCCGGTGCTGTTGCCGCCGCCGTTAGCCGGCGTGGCAATGGGCGTAGGGCCGCCGCTGGGTGTCGGCGTCGCCGTCGGTTTAGGAGTTGGCGAGGGAGAAGCGCTGCTCGTCGGCTTCGGCGTAGGTGACGCCGTGGAGCTCGGTGCGGGCGTCGGCGTCGAGCTGCCTGCCCATGCGACGTCGTCGACGTACTGATAGATGTAGCCGCTCGAATAACCGTCGGCGTGCACGCCGAAGTACAGCCACACGGTCTGTCCGGCATACGAACTTACGTCGTACGTTTTCTGCACCCAGCCGCTGCTGGTCGTGGCGCTCGTGTACAAATTGTCGAGCACGTAGCCCGAGCTATCGAGAAGGTCCGCTTCTTGATACGCGTACGTCGTGCTCGTCTCGTTCGTGCCTTGGTAGAGCCAGAACGTGATCTTGCCGCCCGACGGCACGGTGATTTGCTGGCACAAACCCGCGTCGCCGTTTATCTCCGGCGTTGAGACGTTGCCGTCTTTCTGCGAGTACTTTCCGGTGTGCGGGCGCCACGTGCCGATGGCCGCATTCACCGAACCGCATTGTTGCCAGTCCGTGTAGCCGCCCGATTCGAATCCGCCGTCGGCAAGATTGCCGTTCGCGTCCATCGTACGGCGTGTCGAAGACTTCTGCGGCACGTCGACGTGCCGTTTTCCCGTCTGCGCGGCGTGCCGGCCGGCATCCTGAGTTGAGGGCACGCTGGACGTCGAGCCGCTGTTGCACGAAGCAACCGCGATCGCCATCAAAGCGGCAAAAAGGACCCGTAGAGATTTCACAATATCCCTCCCGAGAGCAGCAGCAATATACTCACCGTAGGATGACAGCGCTGTCTTAGCAATAGGTTAAGACTATATAGAGGCGAAACGCATCTAGTACGAATGTCATGAAAGCAGTACGTTTACACGAGATCGGCGGACCCCAAAAATTGGTCGTCGACGAGGTCCCACAGCCGCAGCCCCAAGCGGGCGAAACGCTCGTGCACGTTCGCGCGGGCTCGCTCAATCACCGGGAGGTCTTCATTACGCAAGGCCTCTATCCGAACATCACGCTGCCGTGCATTCTCGGCGCCGACGGCGCGGGCGAAGCGGACGGCCAAGCCGTCGTCGTCGATCCGACGATCGGCTGGGGCGAGGACGAACGCGCGTGGAGCATGGATGCGCACATTCTGGGCGTCCCGCGCGACGGAACGTTCGCGGAATACGTCTGCGTGCCCGCGACGAACGTGCACGAGAAGCCCGAGCATCTGTCATTTGAAGAGGCCGCGGCATTGCCGCTTGCGGGCGTCACGGCGTTTCGCGCGACATTCACGCGCGGCGAACTCCGCCCCGGCGAAACGATACTCATTACGGGCATCGGCGGCGGCGTGCAGACGTTCGTGCTGCTCTATGCGAAGGCGGTAGGCGCGCGCGTCGTCGTGACCTCCGGCAGCGATGAAAAACTCGAACGCGCCAAGGCGCTCGGCGCGGACATCGCCGTAAACTATAAGACCGATGCGGACTGGCACAAGACCGTGCGCAAAGCCGCCGGTACCATAGACGTTGCCGTCGATTCGGCCGGCGGAGAGACGTTCTCGAAATGTACCGCGATCGTACGCCCCGGCGGACGCATCGTCACGTACGGCGGTACCACGGGCGATGCGAAAATCCGCATGTTTCCGGTCTTCTGGCACCAGCTCGACATTCGCGGCAGTTCGATGGGCAGCCCGAAAGATTTCCGCGCCATGCTCGATTTCGTGTCGAAGCACAAGATCAAGCCGGTCATCGATCGCGTGTACGGCATGAACGACGTCGTTGCCGCCGCGGAACGCATGAACGAAGCAGGCCAATTCGGCAAGATCGTCCTGCGCATGGCGCCGTGACGTTACACCGCTAGCGAGTACTCACGCAGTACGTCGAGCCGCAGCATCGCGCCGAGTTCTTCCTCGACCGTTCGCGCGTGCTCTTCGCCGACGATCGTCTTCCATTCGGGATTGAGGATCGCGTGCTCGTCCGCGTTCATCGGGCGCTCGAGGACGAGCGAACTGACAACGCCTTCCTGCTCGAGCGCAAGCAAATACGCGAGCATCTGCCGCGCCGCCGCCGGCCAGAGAATCGGATTGGTGTCGCGATAGATCGTTCGCACGAGATCCGGGATGGTGAGCGGCCCGTTTGCCAGTGTCGTCAGTATCTCTTGCTGACGTGACTGGCGATGCGCGATGTACTCGCGCAGTTTCGGTTGCGGGCTCCGCACCGGCTCTCCGTGGCCGCCGTAGATCGTCTTTACGTCCGGGAACTCATCGAGCATCCGCTGCAGTGTCTGCTGGTACGGGCGCATCGCACCGTTCGGCGGCGCGATAACGACGAATCCCTCGCCGAGCACGACGTCGCCGGTGAAGAGCGCGCCTTCGCTCTGCTCGTAGAAAACCAGGTGGTCGAACGTGTGCCCGGGCGACTCCATCACCGTAAACGTGGCCTGGCCGATCTGCAGCACGTCCCCGTCGTGCAGATGGCGCGTGTGCGCGAACTCGCTCTGCGCATGCGCGGCAATCGGGGCTGCGGTGCGCTCGGCCAGCATCGGCGCGGCGGGCGCGTGGTCCGGATGCGTATGCGTGAGCGCGATGAGCGCGATCGCGCAGTTCATCTGCGCCGCGCGTTCCACGATCGTATCGACGTGACGTCTGAGCGGCGGTCCGGGATCGATGCAAACCGCTTGACCGTTGCCGCAGTCGATGAGGTACGTGTTGGTTCCGCTAAGGGTCATTGCCGACGGATTCGGCGCGCGCACGAGCGCGATGTTTACCACGCGTACTCCAGTTCGGGCGGCATCGAGAATTGCCGCTCGGCCGGCGTATCGGGCATGATGCTGTAGATCGTTTTCGTGCGTGCGAAATCGAAAAGATCGCGCGCATCGTCGAATTTCGCCAGCCGCTCTACGTGCTTGATCGTCGGATAGACCATGCGAAACGTGCCTGCTTCGCACTGCTCCAGCGCGTCCTTGGGCGAGATCCACACTTCGTCGTGCGTTTCAAATGCGTCGGCGGCCGCGGCTTGATCGGGTGATGCCTGGGCCAAAAAAAAATGCGCGTCGTAACGCCGCGGAAAGGGCGGCGGCGTGATCCAGCGCGAGAAGAGCGAGAGTGCTGCAGCGTTCGCGTAGGCGCCGATGCGCTCGAGGACTTCGTGGAACGGCAAGTCGCCGCTCTGCACCAGCGCGCGCGAGTCGTGCAATTGCGCGCGATACGGTTCGAGATCGGCGGCGGCGAGCGGCGTGCCGCGCTCGTCGCAGGCGAGTAACACACCCGCTTCTTCGTATAGTTCGCGAAGGGCCGCAATCAGCAGCCCGGCCGCTTCGCGCCGCGGCGGCGTACCGAAAGGAGCGGGAAACGATGGCGCGGGCTTTGCACGAAATTGTCGCTCCAGATTGGCGTCGTCCAGGCCGCGAGCGCGAGCGAGCGCGCGGTCGGAATAGTCGCTCTCATCGAGCGTTCCGCCTGGAAAAACGTACACGTCGGGCACGAAATGGCTGGCCTCGCTGCGGCGAAGCATGAACACTTCGATGCCCTTCTCGCCCGCGGGGCGGACGAGCATGACCGTGGCGGCTAACCGGACCAACTGGGAACCTCATAGCACGGCATAGCGTTACAGCTGTATGACTACGCGATTTGTCGCTGCAATTGCCGCCGTCCTGTTCTCACTTTCGCTGCCCGCCGTTGCCGCGACCGCGAACCCGACGCCGCCGCCCACGCCCGCACCTACGCCGGTTGCGAGCACCGTTCCCAGCATTCCGCCGAGTATCGGCCAAGACGCGATCAACGCGCTCGGCAACATCGTGAAAGGCGTGTTCGGATGGAGCGATACCGAATCCATCGGCACGGTGACGTATTACCGCGGCTACGAGATGCAGCTCAAGATGCAGCTCGATCGATACCGCGAGATCCACCTGCACAAAGGCACGGTAATCAATCCTCGCGGCTACACGATTAAATCGGGTGATACGGTCGACGTGCGCGGCCGTCCAAACTCCGACGGCTCCCTAAACGCCGACATGATCGTACTAAAGAGCTCGACGCACTAACGCGGCGCCCCCTGCGAAGCGGGGGACGCGGAGGCTAGGCCGAAGCGCCTTTAAACATGCGCATCGCATTGGGAAGTGACGAAGCCACCGAACTGACAGCCGCTTTGGAGCGGGACTTGCGAGAGCGCGGCCATGAGGTCGCGCTCTTCGGCGCATTGGGGCCCGAAAAGGACGACGCCTGGCCGAACGCCGGCCGTGCCGTCGGTGAAGCGGTCGCCTCGGGCGGCTGCGATTACGGCATCGTGTGCTGCTGGACCGGTACGGGCGTGAGCATTGCCGCGAATAAAGTGCCCGGAGTTCGAGCGGCGCTCTGCGGCGATGCGGAGACCGCGGCAGGCGCGCGCAGGTGGAACGATGCTAACGTGCTGGCGCTCAGCTTGCGCGCCACGTCCATCCCCATCGCGAAGGCCATGCTCGACGCGTGGTTTTCCACGACCCCGACCGACGACCCCAAATACGCGGCGATGATCGGCCAAATCCAAACCGGTGACTCCCCCGTTAGCAGAACGTAATCGTACTGCTACCTCGGAGCAACCTCCGGAAAGGACAACCCAGTGTTCCTTCGCAAGTTCGCCGCAATTGCGGCGTTGGCGGCGCTTATTGCCCCCGCGGCCGCTCTGGCCGCCGGCTCGAAGACGATGCCGGACATCACGATGCAGTCCTCGCGTTTCTCGGGCCCCGGCGTGTACACCGGCAAGCCTGCGCTGCAAGTGACGCTATCCATGGTGATGGCCGGCGGCGGACCGTCGGACTTCAAAACGGTCACGCTGCTCAAAACGCTCACGGGCGACAAATTCAACGCCGAAGTCGGAAAGCTCACGAAGCAATACGGCCAGAAGAAGATCGGCAACTTCATCAACATCTTTCAGTTCATCGTTTCCGATACGCTGAAGATCGTCAATCAGAAGGGCATCAAGCTTCCCAGCACGCCGAGCCCCGATCCGCATAACGGTCCGGCTCTCGCGGCGGCCCTTTGGGGCGCCGGCCAAACCGGCAGCGGCTTCAACGTGGAAGTGATGCTCGATCGCGCGGTCTCTCACCCGATTCACGATCAGGTGATGAAGGACATCGATGCGAAGTACGGCATCGCGGCGGACGCGGATTATCACGCGATCCTCAATACGGCGATGCACGATCTCGCCGCCGTTTATAAACTGAAGAGCTAACGAACGTTCTACGGAGCAAATGCAAAGAGCCGCGCGATTGTGCGGCTCTTTGTCGTTCATTACGAACGCCGGCGGCAGACTCAGCTCCCGAATGCCCGGCAGCGCGATCCATTGGCGGAACGCGATTCGATATTACCCGTCTACGCCGCGCGCAAACAAGGGCCGATGAGTTCTACCGTAGGGCCAAGAGCCATGGGACTGCCGCGAGCAGCGCCCAATTGACGACGTGCGCGCTCCAGCAGTACGGGCAGCTTCGTCTGGTGACGAACAGCAAACTATATGCGAGATATATGGAAGTGAGTGCTGCAAGCGCGGTTGCTGCGAGCGCCAGAGCAAGCGGCAGCGTTGCTTGCGTGCTCCATGTAACCGCGGCGAGCGCGGCATAGTAGAGCAGCCCAAAGAGCGAGTTCGGCGTGCCGAAAAAGAGCGTGGCCCGTTCCGTTTGAACGACGCTGGCCTCCGCGAGTTCGCCCCGGGCTGCGCGTGCGCTCTTGCGCAGCATAAAAACGGAAGCGTAAAACCCTATGGCGCATAAGACGGTAATGACCGCCCGCAGCAGGAGCATGCCATCCTCCTCGAAGAGCAGATACCGGGAACTCGTTCGCGCTTGGCTCCGATAGGCCGCCGCTTGGCGGGCATCGGCCTGCTGGCCGTGTCCTTTGCCATTGCGGCGCTGGTAATCCGCTATCAGCCGGAGATCGAGCACTTTATCCGCTCGATCGGCCCCGGCGTGGCGCTGCCCCTCGCGACGGCGATCTTCGCGATCGTGGCGTCCGCGCCGTTTTCGGTCACCGATGCGCTGGCCATCATGAACGGCGCGGTCTTCGGCCCCTTCTGGGGGAGCATCATCAACGCCGTCGGCATTGTCATCGCGGCGGCGATCGGCTACTGGGTGAACCGGCGCGCCTCGCACCTGCTCGATCTCGATGCCGCGCTCGCGCGGCTGCCCTCGTGGGTGAAGCGCTTCAAGATCGGCTCGCCGATGTTCCTTATCGCCGTTCGCGTCATTCCGGGGCTCGGCGGCACAGTGGCGACTGCGAGCGCCGCGGCGTTTCGGGTGCCGCTGTGGATCCACATCGCAACGATGTCGGTCGTCGCGATTCCGCTCTGCACGATTCTTGCCATCTTCGGCGACCGTGCGACGGCGGCAATCCACGGCTACGAGCACCGTGCGCACATGTACATCATCCATCACCGACCGCATTGGCGCTGGCATCGCCGTCACGCGACGCCTACGCCGCAGCCCGTAGGACCGTTGCCTTGAACCACGTTGCGATGATTACCACCCCCGCGCAGCTGCGCGAACTCTGCGATCGCGTGCGCGCGGCTCAGCGCGTCGGCATCGATACGGAGTTTCACAACGAGCGCAGTTACACGGCGCGGCTGATGGTGATTCAACTCGCGTTCGAGGACGGCTGTGCGATCGTCGACCCGCTGGCTATCGACGATTTGGCGCCGCTCGCTCAGGCGCTGTGCGAGACCACCGTGGTCGGTCATGCGCTCACGAGCGACCTGAAGATCTTCGCCGACAAGTGGGATTTGGTACCGCAGGACGTTTTCGACTGTCAGGTCGCGGCGGCGTTCCTGGGCTACGGCATGGCGATCTCACTCGCGGATCTGGTGCGCGATCTCTGCGGCGTGCGGTTGAAGAAATCGCAGACGGTGAGCGATTGGTCCTCGCGGCCGTTCTCGGAAAAGCAGCTCGAGTATCTGGTCGACGACGTTGCGCATCTGCTGGAGATGCAGGACAAACTCTCCGGGCGGCTGCGCGAAAAAGGGCGCTACGACTGGGCAATCGAGGAATGCAGGCTGCTCTCGGAAGTGGAGCGCTACCGCAGCGAGGAGCGCCGCATGTACTCGCGCATCCCAGGCGCGAACCGCATGAACCGCCGCGAGCTCGGCGTGCTCTCCGAAGTGGTGAAGTTGCGGGATCGGATCGCTCGCGAACGCGATCTGCCGTTGAAGTACGTCATGCCGGACGATGTCGTCGGGGGCCTTGCCACGGTGCGCCCTAAGACGCTCGACGATATGGCACAGCTGCGGCGCCTGGATCCCGGCACGCGGCGGGCGCTGGGCCCGTTGATCCTGGAGGCGGTCAAACGCGGGGAGGCACTCGACGAGTCGGATCTGCCGGCCAAATTCTCGCGCCCGCTCGGAAATGCGCGGGAGACGCTCGTCTCGCTAATGAGCGTCATCGTCGGCGAGATCGCGCAGGAGAACGAATTGCCGCCCAGCCTGCTGGCGCCCCGCGCCTCGCTCGAGCGCGTCGCCCGGGAGGTGCCAAAGACGCGCGAGGACTTCGAACATGTGCTTGGTCTCTCGCACTGGCGTACCGACTTGGTTGCGCAGCCGCTATGGCGACTTTTGTCGGGTCAGAGTTCTTTACTCATCGAAGGCTACGCGACAGGCGAGCCGCGAATCAATCTGAAGTCATGAATCAGCACGCAAATAGTTTTAATGCCGTCGACAGGCTGGTCGTCGGCGACCGCTCCTATTCGTACGTGCGGCTTGCCGCGCTGCAGGATGCAGGTCTCACGCAGCTCGATCGCCTGCCGTACTCGCTCAAGATTCTGCTCGAGAACCTCGTGCGTTTCGAAGACGGGCGCTCGGTCACCAAAGACGACGTCGAAGCGCTCGCGAAGTGGACTCCGCTTCACCGTGCGCAGCGCGAAATCGCCTACCGTCCCGCACGCGTGCTGCTTCAGGACTTCACCGGCGTTCCGGCCGTCGTCGATCTCGCGGCGATGCGCGACGCCATGGCGGCGATGGGCGGCGACCCCAAAGCGATCAACCCGCTGCAGCCGGTCGAACTGGTGATCGATCACTCCGTGCAAGTCGACGCGTTCGGCGATTCGTCGGCGTTCAAGAAAAACGCGGATCTCGAATTCGAGCGTAACCGCGAACGTTACGCGTTCTTGAAGTGGGGACAGCACGCGCTCGAGGGCTTCCGGGCGGTTCCGCCCGACACGGGCATCGTGCACCAAGTCAACATCGAGTTTCTCTCGCGCGTCATCTTCGGCGGCGGCGGCGCGGGCATCGCCTATGATGCGCAAAGCGCTATGGCATATCCGGATACCGTCGTCGGTACCGACTCGCACACGACCATGGCAAACGGTTTGGGCGTGCTTGCCTGGGGCGTCGGCGGCATCGAAGCGGAAGCCGCAATGCTCGGCCAACCGGTGACGATGCTGATTCCCGACGTCATCGGCGTGCGCGTGAGCGGGCAGCTGCGCGAAGGCGTTACCGCAACCGACTTGGTCCTCACGATCACCGAGATGCTGCGCAAGAAGGGCGTCGTCGGAAAATTCGTCGAGTTCTTCGGCTCGGGTCTTTCGAATCTGCCGGTTTCGGATCGCGTAACGCTCGGCAACATGTCGCCCGAATACGGTTCGACCTGCGCCATCTTCCCGATCGACGATCAAACGCTCGAGTATCTGCGTTTGACCGGCCGCACGCCGGAGCACATCTCCCTGGTCGAAGCATACGCGAAGGCGCAAGGCATGTTCCGCACGGACTCTACGCCCGATCCGCAGTTCACCGATGTGGTGGAACTCGATCTCGGCAGCGTCGTTCCGAGCTTGGCCGGCCCGCGCCGCCCGCAAGATCGCGTTGCGCTCGACAACGTCAAGCAGTCGTTCAACGTCGCACTGCAAGAGTGGGTTGCGGCGCGCGATGCCACGCCGGCCAGCTCCGCTGCGCGCATGGAGAACGAAGGTCCCCTCGCGACGGCCGTCACCGATAACGGGAAGGTCGCCGACGGTTCTGTCGTCATCGCGGCGATCACGAGTTGCACGAACACCAGCAATCCATCGGTGCTGGTCGCCGCCGGTTTGGTTGCACGCAACGCGGTGAAACGTGGGCTCAAACGCAAACCGTGGGTGAAGACCTCGCTCGCGCCGGGCTCGAAAGTCGTAACGGACTACCTGAAGAAATCCGGACTCGACAAAGACCTCGACGCGCTGGGTTTCAATCTCGTCGGTTACGGCTGTACGACGTGCATCGGCAACAGCGGACCGCTGCCGCCCGACGTTGCCGAAGCCGTCGCGGAGCACGACTCGATCGTCGCAGCGGTGCTTTCCGGCAACCGTAATTTCGAAGGCCGCATCCATCCGCAGGTGCGCGCGAACTATCTCGCTTCGCCGCCGCTCGTCGTTGCATACGCGCTGGCGGGCCGCATGGATCTCGATCTCACCACCGAGCCGATCGGCGAAGACGAATCCGGCAAGCCCGTGTACCTCAAAGACATCTGGCCGACCAACGCCGAGGTCTCCGAGACGATCGCCAAGTCGATCAGCGACGAGATGTTCAAGGCGAACTATCGCGACGTCTTCCGCGGCGACGACAACTGGGCCAAACTCGACGTTCCCACGAGCGAACGCTACCAGTGGGATCCGCTCTCCGAGTACGTCAAGAATCCGCCGTACTTCGAAAACATGAAAGCCGAACCGGCGCCGCTCACCGACATCCGTGGAGCGCGCGTGCTGGCGCTGCTCGGCGATTCCATCACGACCGACCACATCTCGCCCGCAGGCAACATTGCCAAGATGAGCGCGGCCGGCAAGTACCTGATGGAGAAAGGCATCCAGCCCGCCGACTTTAATTCGTACGGCGCGCGCCGCGGCAATCACGAAGTCATGGTGCGCGGCACGTTCGCGAACGTGCGCCTGCGCAATCAACTCGTGCCGGGCGTCGAAGGCGGATACACGCGCTATCTGCCGGCGAACGAGCAGATGTCCATCTTCGACGCGGCCATGAAATACAAAGCCGACGGCACGCCGCTCATCGTGCTCGCAGGCAAAGAGTACGGTTCAGGCTCGTCGCGCGACTGGGCGGCGAAGGGCCCGTACCTGCTCGGCATCAAGGCCGTTATCGCCCAATCGTTCGAGCGCATTCACCGCAGCAACCTCATCGGCATGGGCATTCTGCCGCTCGAGTTTGAAGCCGGCGCCGATCACACCACGTACGGCCTGACCGGCGAGGAAACGTTCGACATCAGCGGGCTCGAAGGCGGCATCACGCCGCGCATGCACGTGCACGTGCGTGCGACCGATAAAGACGGCCGCCACATCGAGTTCAAAGCGCTGCTGCGCATCGACACGCCCGACGAGGCGGAGTACTACCGCCACGGCGGCATCCTGCAGTACGTACTGCGCCAACTGCGGCAAAAGCAAACCGCAGCGGTCTAAAATCAGGGGCGCCGAGAGGCGCCCCTTTTCTTTGCGGCTTTTTCATGTATATTGGAATTCGTGAGTCATGCCGCATCGGATGAACGTACCGTCCAGCGCTTAGAGGCGTTTTCCGATATCGTTATCGGATTCAGCCTCGCACAGCTCGGCGCCAGTTTGGCGTTTATCAAACCGGCGATGACTTTGAACGCCGGCGGCGTCGCCGCGTTCATTATCTCCTTCGCGATCGTCTGCAGCCTGTGGTACTTCCATCACCGCTTGTTCGAGCGGTTTTTCGTGCCTACGGCCCTGCCTATCGTGCTGAACTTCGTGTGGCTCGCGAACGTCGTGCTGCTGGTCTTCGTCTCGGTGCATTCGGCCGGCACGGGCTTCGCGGAGCGCAACCCCACGCTGCTCTATTTCGGTTTGTATGGCCTAGCCTACGCCATTTTGGCAGTGCAGACCGCGCTCGGCATGCGCGAGCGTCCCGCCGCCGATCCGGCGCTGCGACTCAAAGGCATCGGCAATATCTGCTTCATGACGTATTGGGCGCTCGTGTTCTGCGCCGCGTTTGCGCTCGTGGATCAAATGCCGTGGTCGAACAGCATCGGCGGCGACCTCAGTATGACATTTGGAATCGGTGCGGCCGGCAGCATACTCATGAGCATCTACTTCCGGCGGAAAAAGGCTGCGCTCACCAATGCGTGACGAATCGGAAAACGAGGTCATCCATCGCCTCGAGGGCTGACGGTGGGCTTCGTGCTATCGATCGCGGCGCATCGGCTGATGACTCGCCGCTCGGCGGTTAACTCGCCTTCTGCTTGATGCAGATGAGCGTCGCCGCGTGCGGATCGCACGGGCGGATCTGCAAACCGTCCGAAGTAACCGTGACGCTTTCGCCGTCGCTTAGGCGCTTGCGCAGCGTTGTTGCCTCGCGGACGAGCGGATCGTTGAGCAGCGTTTCAACCAGTTCTGAAATATCGCTGTCCGCTTCTTGATTGCGAAAGACGGCGGTATATTCGCCGCCGTCCAGCGTGTAAATCTCCAAATGTCCGCTTACCGAGTCCAGCGCCGTCATCAGCGTGAGCGTCTCTTCCACGCTTCGCTTGCGCAGCGTGATGTCGCGGCCGATGGAGACCCAGTGGCTGGTTCCGGTCTGCCGGTCGTGCAGCGGCTTGCCGGCGAACTCGACCCAAAACGACGAGCGGTCTTTGCGGCAGAGCAGAATCTCTTTTTCGTTGACCTGTCCGGATT
>Ga0070714_100003527_pt1 | contig 11685 bp, 12 predicted proteins | sample LARL83metaG_FD_65450 | JGI IMG/M metagenome (GOLD analysis project Ga0070714, IMG submission 65450) | Corn, switchgrass and miscanthus rhizosphere microbial communities from Kellogg Biological Station, Michigan, USA - LAR L8-3 metaG | ecosystem: Host-associated > Plants > Roots > Rhizosphere ... | reverse complement strand
CGGCCGGTCGAGAGGACGTAGCCGCGGTCGGCGATCGAGAGGGAGACGTTCGCGTTCTGCTCGACGATCAGCATCGCGACGCCCGACTCGTGCACCTCTTTGATGATCTCGAAGCTCCGCTCCACGAGGATCGGCGCGAGGCCCATGGAGGGCTCGTCCATGAGCAGCAGCTTCGGCTTCGACATGAGCGCGCGGCCCATCGCCACCATCTGCTGCTCGCCGCCCGAGAGCGTCCCCGCGAGCTGCGAGCGCCGCTCGTGGAGCAGTGGGAACAGCGAGTAGACGCGGTCGAAGTCCTCCTTCGTCCCGCCGCCGTGCAGATAGGCGCCCATCTGGAGGTTCTCGAGCACCGACATCGGGGCGAACAGCCGGCGGTTCTCGGGCACGATCGCGATCCCCTTGCCGATCCGGTAGCTCGTCGGGCGCGCGGTCAGGTCCTCGCCCTCGAAGCGGACGCTGCCGTTCTTCGGGCGCACGATGCCGAGCACCGTCTTCAGCGTGGTCGACTTGCCGGAGGCGTTGCCGCCGAGCAGGCAGACGAGCTCGGCGTGCCCGACCTCGAGGCTCAGGCCCTGGAGGATGTGGATCGGCCCGTAGAACGTGTCGACCGCGTCGAGCTTGAGCAGCGGGTCGGGGCCGGCTCCGTTCCCGGCGCTCACTTCGTCACCGTCGCGCTCGTGCCGAGATAGGCCTCGACGACACGGGGGTCGGTCGCCACCGCGTCGAACTTCCCCTCGGCGATCTTCACGCCGTGGTCGAGCGCCACGACTCGGTCCGAGATCCCCTCGACGACGTGCATGTCGTGCTCGATCACGAGGATCGTGTACCCGCCCTCGTCGCGCAGCTGCGCGATCAGCTCGGTGATCTCGTGCGTCTCGACGGGGTTCATCCCGGCGGCGGGCTCGTCGAGGAGCAGCAGCCGGGCGTTCGTCGCCATCGCCCGCGCGATCTCGAGCCGACGGCGGTTCGCGTACGACAGGCTGTAGGCGGGCTGGTTCCACCGGTAGCCCATGAGGCGCTGGCCGAAGAAGCCGAGACGCTCCTCGGCGCTCTTGCGGATCTGCTTCTCCTCGCGCCGCATCCCGGGCGTCCGCAGCACGGTGCGGATCACGCCGGCGCGCGTGTGGCCGTATTCCGCGGCCATCACGTTCTCGATCACGGTCATGTTCAGGAAGAGGCGCAGCGTCTGGAACGTGCGCGCCACTCCTCGCTGGGTGATCTTGTACGGCGGCAGCCCGATCAGGCTCTGCCCCTCGAACTCGATCTCGCCGTCGTCCGGGGCGTACACGCCGGTGACGAGGTTGAACAGCGTCGTCTTGCCGGCGCCGTTCGGCCCGATCACGCTCACGATCTCGTTCTCGTCGACGTGGAAGTCGAGGCCCGAGATCACCTGGAGGCCGCCGAACGCCTTGGACACGTTCTTGAGCTCGAGCAGCGGCATCAGACGATCTCCACCCTCGCCGAGCCGAACAGCCCCTGCGGCCTGGTCGCCATCAGCGCGATCAGCAGCGCGCCGAAGATGACGTAGCGCGTCACGGCGGGCTGGATGATGAGGAGGTTCTCCCACAGGAACGCCGTGAGGACGAACACGAACGGCGTGACCGCGACCCGCCACCAGCCCTTGAGCTGGGTCAGCGCGACGGCGAGGATGATCACGGCGATGTAGGCGTAGTCCGCGAGCTTCGTCGGGTTGACCGGCAGCAGGACCCAGTGCTTGATCGTGCTCGTCAGGTATCCGCCCGAGGTGACGGTGCCGTGGATGCCGCGCGGCCAGTAGGCCGCCGCGATTGCGTGCGCCGCGAAGCCGAGGCCGACCGTCAACCCGACCGCGACGACGAGCTTCTTCCAGGACGAGCGGAACATCCAGGCGAAGCCGAAGATGAGCACGAGGTAGAAGAGCGTCCGCTGCAGGTTCGGCGGCGAGGTCGAGTCCAGCACCTGGTTGGAAGCGATGATCACGGCCGCCCCGACGAGCATCCCGGTGAGGCTGCCCGCGCCGCCGAGGATCACGACGGCGTAGATCAGGATCAGCACCTGGGTGCTGAAGTTCTGCGGGAAGGCGCCCGTCTGCGAGGCGGCGAACGTCGTCCCCGCGAGCCCCGCGATCATCGCGCCGAGCGAGAAGGCCATGATCTTGAGGCGGTTGACGGGCGTGCCCATCATCTCCGCGGCGAGCGGATCCTCGCGGGACGCCTTCCATGCACGGCCGGTGCGTGACTCGCTCAGGAGGTGCAGCAGGATCAGCACGACGACCACGCAGCCGAAGAGGAACCAGTAGTAGCCCCGCACCGACGAGATGACGACCGCGTGGCCGAAGGCGGCGAACCGCAGGTTGTCGATGTTGGCGAGCCCGTTCGATCCGTTCGTGACCCCGTACGGGTCGGCGGAGTTGGTGAAGACGACGAAGGCTTGGCTGAAGAAGAGGGTGACGATCGCCAGGTAGTCGCCGAGCAGCCGTCTCGACGTCGCGCCGAGGAACACGCCGAGCAGGCCGCAGACGATCACCGCGGCCAGGATCGAGTACTGCGCCGGCCAGTGATGCGTGTAGACGTGCCCCTTCTCGTGGTGTGTCCCGGACAGGAAGGCATACGTGTAGGCGCCGAACCCGAAGAACGCGACGTAGCCGAGGTCGAGGAGCCCGGCGAAGCCGACGACCACGTTCAGCCCGAGCGCCAGCAGGGCGTAGATCAGGATGAAGATGCCGTAGTTGAAGAGGTTCCCGGTGCTGACCACCGGGATGAAGGGCACGGCGATCGCCGGCGTGATCAGCGCGAGCTTGCCGGCGGGAGGCAGCCTGCTCCAGACGCGGCTGACGTAGGTCTGATGGCCGCGACGCTGGTCCTCCTCCGAGACCCAGCTGTCGACGCCGATCTGCCCCGTCGACGGAGCAGGCGTGCCGGCCGGAGGAGTCGCCTCGGCCACGGCTAGACCTTCTGCAACGCCGGCGTGCCGAGCAGGCCGGTGGGCCGGAGGAGCATGAAGCCGATCAGGATCCCGAAGACGACGAGGTCCGAGACGTTCCCGTTCAGATAGCCGGTCGCCCACGACTCGACGAGCCCGACGAGGAGGCCGCCGAGCATCGCGCCGGGCAGGCTGCCGATGCCGCCCACGACCGCGGCGGTGAAGCCCTTCAGGCCGGCGATGAAGCCCATCAGGTGGAAGATCTGGCTGAAGAGCAGGCCGAACATGACACCCGCCGCGCCGGCGAGCGCCGAGCCGACGAAGAACGTCGTGGCGATGACCCGGTCGGGGTCGATGCCCATCATCGCGGCCGCCTCGCGGTCGAAGGACACGGCGCGCATCGCCTTCCCGAACTGCGTGTAGCGCACGAGCCCGATGAGTCCCACCATCAGGACGATCGCACTGCAGATGACGAGCAGGCCGAGGTACGAGACGAACACGCCGGTGTCGCCGCCGAGGTGGACGCCGTTGTAGCTGATCAGGTCGAAGCCGTCGTAGTTGCGGTACTGCGCCCCGAACAGGAGGAGTGCGGAGTTCTCGAGGAAGAAGGCGACGCCGAGCGCCGAGATCAGCGGCGCGATCCGCGGTGCGTTGCGCAGCGGCCGGTAGGCGAAGCGCTCGATCACGAGCCCGAGTACGCCCGCGCCGACCATGGCCACCAGGAACATGCAGAGCACGAGCGCCGCGACCGGGATGTCCGGGCTGAGCGAGCCTCCGAGCAGCGTGAGGACTCCGAAGCCGATGAACGAGCCGATCATGTAGACGTCGCCGTGGGCGAAGTTCAGCAGCTTCAGGATCCCGTAGACCATCGAGTACCCGAGCGCGATGAGCGCGTAGATGCTGCCGAGGATGATCCCGTTGACCGTGAGCTGGAGGAAGAACGTCCAGCCCTGGGTCGGGGAGAAGTAGACCGCGTAGAAGACCCAGGCCGCCAGCGCGAGGCCGAGACCGGCGAAGTTTCCGAGCCGCTGCTGGCTGGTGGCCGTCACGTCCTCCCGGGTTCTACCGGAAGCGGCATGCGACCCGAGAAGGGTCGCATGCCGCTCCGTGAGTCAGGACTTGTTGCTAGCCGACCCGCTTGAACGAGCCGTTCGACTGGATCTGGTAGACGCCGAAGCCGCCGCCCTTCAGGTCTCCGCCCTTCTTGAAGGAGACGCCGAAGCCGAGGATCGAGGTCTGGAGCTTCGTCTTCGCGATGAGCTTGCGGACTGCGGCCCGGGTGGTCTTGCCGTGCCCGGCCTTGCAAGCCGCCGTGATCGCCATCGTGTCGACCTCCGCCGCGACGTACGAGGGGGCGCCGAAGTACTGGCCGTCCCCGCCGTGCGCCTTGCGGAACTTCGCCACGACCTTGTCACTCGTGTTGACCGGGAAGAACGAGTCGTACGAGCCCGCGATCGTCCAGTCCGGCGAGAACAGACCGTCCGAGCCGAACAGCTTGATGTTGCCCTTGCCTGCGGCCTTCATCTGCTGCCCGAGCGCCTGGGCCTGCGGAGCAAGCTGCCAGGGGATGTAGACGACCTGCGTGTTCCCCGGGATCTTCGCGATCACCGACGAGAAGTCGGTCGCCTGCTGGCTGATCGAGTTCCGGGTGACCTGCTCGCCGTTCTTGCTCTTCAGGATGTTCTGCACACCGTCGGCGAGGCCCTGAGAGTAGGTCTCCTGGTCGTCGATGATGTAGACGTGCTTCGCCTTGAGCGTGTTCAGGATGTAGTTCGCGACCGTCGGAGCCTGAACGCTGTCGTTCGGCACCGTGCGGAAGAAGTAGCCGATCCGGTTGCCGTCGGTGTGACCGTCGGACAGCGTGGTCCGCGTGGCGGAACCGGAGACCCAGGCGAGACCGCCGGCCTTGTAGGCCGCCGTCGAGGCCACGACCTCCTGGCTGCCGGCCGGGCCGACAACTGCGAGCAACTTCGAGTTCGAGGCGAACGAGTGAGCAACCTTGACCGCGAACGCCGTGTCGACCCCGAGCTGCGTGTCGCCCTGGACGATCTTGATCTTCTGGTTCCTGTTCGCCTTCTTGCCGTTCCACTGCTTGACGAAGAACTGCGCCCAGTGCAGCTGCTGCACGCCGATCGACGCGGCCGGGCCCGTGAGCGGAGCCGCAACGCCGATCGTGCGGGTCTTGCCGCACGTGACCTTTGCCGTCGCCGCGCTGAGGTGGCGTGGTGCCTTAGCCGAGCCCCAGGCGGTCGTCGAGACGACTACGGCGACCAGCGCCGCAACCGCCACGAGCAATCCAACCTTCTTCAACATCCGTGCCCTCCTTTTGGGACGTCCACCGACTAAGACGACGCGCCTCCGGCCGAGGTTTGTGTCGAAGCGGAGAAGTGGCGCGATGCTACCCCGCCTAGCGAAGGAAGGGAAGACACAGATAGGCTCACTCCCGGTCGTGCGGTACTGCATCCAGCCTGGGGCGACGGACGGGCCGGTCACCCCACTCGTGAGGTGCCCGCAGTTCGAGCAGCGCCTGCTGCGCTTCGACGGCGCGGGCGACGAACGGCGCGACGACGCGCGGGACGAGGTGCTCTACGTGCTGGAGGGCAGCGCAACCGCGACGGTCGGCGGCGAGACGCATTCGCTCGAGCCGGGGACCGGCGCGTTCGTGGCCCGCGGCACGCCGTGGAGGGTCGAGGCGGCGAGCGGCCTGCTGCTGTTGTCCGTCCTCGTCGAGGATCCGCTCGCTGCGACCTCGAGCCACGCCGTCGTGCCCTCCGGCGAGCGGGGCGCGGCCACGGCAGGGCGCGAGTTCTCGCTGCTGTCCCAGCCCGACAACGGTTGCGCGTCGGTGACGCAGTTCGTCGGCTACATCCCGCAGGGCCGCGCGCCCGACCACTTCCACCGCTACGACGAGGTCGTCTACATCCTCGAGGGAGAGGGCGGCTTCCACGTCGACGGGGAGACGGAGTCGCTCGAGCCCGGCACGGCCGTGCATCTGCCGGCCCGGCTGGTGCATTGTCTGGAGAACTACGGTCCCGGCGAGATGCGCGTGCTCGGCGTCTTCCGGCCGGCGGGGTCGCCGGCCGAGGCCTACTACCCCGACGGCACCCCGGCCGTCGTCCCGGTCGCCTGATGCCCCACATCGAGCGCACCGCGCACATCGGCTGGGACGGGAACCTCGCCCGCGGCGCCGGCAGCATCGACGCGGCGAGCGGCGCCTTTGTCCAGCTCCCGTACTCGCTGCCGTCGCGCGTTGGTGAGCCGGGCGGCAAGACGAGCCCGGAAGAGCTGCTCGCGGCCGCGCACGGCGGGTGCATCACGATGTCGCTCGCCGGCGAGCTGACCGGAGCCGGCACTCCGCCCGGCCGCCTCGATACGACGGTCACGATCGTGATGGACGAGGTGGAGGGCCAGGGCCACCAGATCGTCGGCTCGAACGTCGAGCTGGTCGCGCGCGTGGACGGCATCTACGACGCCGCGCTGCAGGCAGCCGCCGTCGCCGCCCACAAGAGCTGTCCGTTCTCTCAGCTGCTCGAGAGGGCCGGAGCGAGAGTCAGCGTCACCGCCCGTCTCGGGTGAAGCTCGAGCAGCTGGCCGCGGCGCGCCGGACGCACAAGACGTTCGGATCGGAGCCGCTCTCGCCCGAGACGTTGCTCGAGCTTCTCGCGGTCGCGCGGCTCGCGCCGACGCACCACCTCAACCAGCCGTGGCGCTTCCGAGTCCTCGGCCCGGAAACGCTCGACGCGCTCAAGCTCGCGGCCGGCGAGAAGGAGGCCAGGAAGCTCGAGCGGGCTCCGACACTCGTCGTCGCCTCGGCCGCCCTGACCGGCGACCTCGTCATGGACGAGGAGGACGTGTGCGCGACAGCGGCGGCGATCATGCTGGTGCTGCTGGTCGCGACCGAGCGCGGAATCGCCACGTACTGGCGCACTCCGGCCGTCCTGCGCACACCCCCAGGACGCGAGGCGGTCGCGATGCCGCCTGGGGAACGCTTCCTCGGGCTTCTCCACTTCGGTAGCCCGATGAGGGAGCCGGCTCCTCGGGAGCGCGAGCCTGCCGACAGCTACGTGGAGTTCTTGCCCTAACTCGCGGCGGTCTCGCCCGGCCGCGGCTCGTCTACCCCGGACTCGGGCGTGCCCACCACGGTTGGCGCGAGCGGCCGGAGGTAGAGGTACTCGTAGGCGAGTGCGGCGACGAGGGCGCCGGCGATTGGCCCGACCCAGTAGATCCACCAGCCCGTCCACACGTTCCCGGCGAGCTCGGGGCCGAAGGCGCGGGCCGGGTTCATCGCCGCGCCGGTGACCGGCCCGCCGACGAAGACGTCGATGGTGATCGTCAGGCCGATCGCGAGGCCCGCGATCGACTTGAAGGCACCGCGTACGTCGACCGCGGTCGCCCAGACGGCCCAGACGAGGAAGAACGTCATGATCCCCTCGAGCAGGACCGCCTTGCCGTCGCTGATGTGGGGCACGGGCGCGGCGAAGAGCGCTACGCCCAGCTTCGTGAACAGGTAGCGCAGGATGAAGGCGGCCGCGGTCGCGCCGAGCAGCTGCGCGGCCAAGTAGGCGACAGCGAGCGCAGGCGCGATCCGGCGCGTCGCGACGAAGCCGAGCGTGATCGCGGGGTTGAAGTGCCCGCCGGAGATGTGGCCGAGGTTCGTGACCATGATCCCGATCGCGAGGCCGTTCGCAAGCGCGATCGCGACGATGTCCGAGTGGCTGATGATGCCGGCGCCGCCGCCGATGAAGATCAGCGTGAAGGCGCCGACGAACTCGGCGACGCTCCGGCGCAGGACGTCCTGGTCCACGGGCGAAACGCTACGAGGGCGATCGGACGGCGCCGAGGAGTGACGATGCGCCGCGCGGGGTACATCGCTTCCCGTGAGCGGGGTCCGCCAACAGAGCTTCGAGGTCGAGTGCCCGCATTGCCACAAGACCTTCGGCGCCGAGCCGATGGCGGGCGGCCGGGCGGCCCGCTATCGCGGCTTCAAGTGCCCCCACTGCAAGCTCTTCGTGCCGCTCCACCGTGCGGCTGACCGCGACCTCCTCGAGCCGCTCTCGCGCGACACGGGCGCCGTCGACTAGCTGACGGCGTCTCTCAGCGCCTGCGCCTCTGGCAGGTGCTCGAGCTTCTTGAGCGTGTTGTTCTCGATCTGCCGGATCCGCTCGCGGGTGACGCCGAAGGCACGGCCGACCTCCTCGAGCGTCCGCGGCTCGCCGCCGAGCAGCCCGTAACGGAGCTCGATCACCTCGCGCTCGCGCCTCGGCAGCGCGTTGAGCGCGTTCACGACGTCCTCGCGCCTGAGCAGGAGCTGCGCGGTGTCGAACGGCGACTCGGCAGCTTCGTCCTCGACGAAGTCGCCGAGCGAGGAGTCCTCTTCCTCGCCGATCGGCTTCTCGAGGGAGACGGGAAGCTGCGACATGCGCAGGATCTCGCGCACCTCCTCGGTCGTCATCTCGAGCTCCTCGGCGATCTCCTCGGGGCTCGGCTCGCGGCCGAGCCGCTGCACGAGCTGCCGCTCGATGTGCACGACCTTGTTCAGCTTCTCGACCATGTGCACGGGGATCCGGATCGTGCGCGCCTTGTCTGCGATCGCCCGCGTCACCGCCTGGCGGATCCACCACGTGGCGTAGGTCGAGAACTTGTAACCCTTGCGGTAGTCGAACTTCTCGACGGCGCGGATCAGCCCGAGCGACCCCTCCTGGATCAGGTCGAGGAACGAGAGCCCGCGGCCGAGATAGCCCTTCGCGATGGAGACGACGAGACGGAGGTTCGCCTCGATCATCTCGGCCTTGGCGCCCATGTCGCCGCGCTCGATCCGCTTCGCGAGCGTCACCTCCTGGTCGGCCGTGAGGAGGTTCACCTTCCCGATCTCGCGCAGGTAGAGGCGCAGCGAGTCGAGGGACGGCTCGACCGTGAGGTCGAGCTTCGGTGTCGCGGCCGCCTTCTCGTCCTCCGGGGGTGGCTGCTCGTGGGGCGGCGCCTTGTGCTGCTCGCCCTCGACGAGGTCGACCCCGTGCTCCACGAGGTAGGTGTAGAAGTCCTCGGTCTGCTCCTTGGTGAGCTCGACGTCCTCGAGCCCCGTGACGATCTCGTCGTAGGAGAGAAAGCCTTTCTCCTTCCCTTCGGCGACGAGCTTGTGGAGCTCCTCGACGTCAGGAAGCGAGATGTCGACGGTCAGCACGTCCCGAACCTCCCCGGCCTAGTGGTCACACGACGGCGTTGCTACCAACCGACCGCGTCCTGCTTGCGCCAGGACCCCGGTCCTCCCTCAATCGCGACCCGAACACTAGTCACGCGTTGCGGATTCGTAAAGAAGGTGTCAACGAATGGGCGCTGGGCTTTCTCAGCCCTCGGCGATCTCGCCGACTCGCTCCCCGCGCGTGTTGACGACCGGCGCGACGGCAAGCCCGGGTAGCTCGACGCCGAGGGACGCGAGGAACGCCGCGAGCGCGGGCGCATGCGCGCGGGTCGTGCCGTCCTCGGTCTTGAGCGCGACGCCCGTCCCGTTCGGCCCGGCCGCGCACAGGAGGCCCTCGGCGCCGCCCTTCGCGAGCCAGCCCGGCGCGTCGCGCATCAGGAGGTAGTCGGCGCCGTCGGGCCCGCCGACGAGGTCGGGACGGGCGCGCATCGCGGCGGCGACCCGCTCGCCGCCGGGCAGCGACTCGAGCCGCGAGAAGGCGTGCGCCATCCGCTCCAGCGAGAGCGCAAAGGTGACGATGCCGCAGCCGTCGGTGCCGGTCGCGATGGCATCCACCTCGAGCTCTGCGGCCTCGGCGTGGACGTCCAGACAGGCCTGCTGGACGGGATGCTCGAGCAGCCGGTAGCCCTCGGTCGGCCAGCCGCGCGCGCGACAGAGCGCGAGCATCCCGGCGTGGTTGCCGGAGCAGTTGTTGTGGATCAGCCCAGGAGGCCGCCCGGCTTGCGGCCCGAGCTCGAGATCGTCCTCCGTCGCGGGTGCGCGGGCCAGGAGCGCGCCGACGGCCGCGACCTGCTCCGGCGTGTCGTGATGGGAGGCGCAGGCGATGGCGAGCTCGTCGTCCGGCAGGTCGTCGCGAGCCCTGACCAGGGGCAGGGCCTGCAGCGGCTTCGAGGACGAGCGCATGAAGCAGGTCAGCGAGGGATCGCCCGCCGCCGCCACGACCTCGCCGCCGCGAACCGCGACGGCGTGGAGCCGGTGCACGGCCTCGACGACGCCGTTGCGGCGCACCTCCACGAGCAGCGGCTCGCCCACGCGGGGAGCCTATGCGGGCCGCGGTACCGTTCGGCGCGATGCCAGAGCTGCCCGAGATGGAGGCGTGGCGGCGCCAGCTGGACGATCCCGTCTCCGCCTTCGCGGTGGCGAAGGCCGGCCCGGCGCACATCGCGACGCTGAAGACGTTCGACCCGCCGCTCGAGGCGCTCGAGGGACGGCGGCTCCGCGGGGTCGAGCGGCGCGGCAAGCGACTCCTGTTCCCGACCGACGACGGCGAGCTCGTCCTCCTGGTGCACCTCATGACCGCGGGACGGCTCAAGTACGTGCCCGCGGGCGGGGCTTCGCCGAAGTCGCCCGCCTTCCGCCTGGAGTTCGACGGCGGCAGTCAGCTCGTCCTCACCGAGAACGCGAGAAAGAAGCGCGCCGGCGTCTGGCTGCTCACGCCCGAAGCAGCAGAGGCCGAGCTCGAGCATCTCGGGCCGGAGGCGCTCGGCCTCGGCCCGGAGCGGCTCGGCGAGATCGTGCACGGCGAGTCGCGGCGGCTCCACGCGCTGCTCCGCGACCAGCGGCTGATCGCCGGGATCGGCCGCGCCTGGGCGAACGAGATCCTGCACACGGCGAAGCTCTCGCCCTACGCGCTGTCGGCCGACCTCGACGAGGAGGAGGTGGAGCGGCTCGCCGCGGCCATCGACTCGGAGCTCGAGCGCGGCCTCGACCTGCGCGAGCGCGGCGCCTCCGACGAGAAGACGTACCGCGTCCACCGCCGGCTCGGCGAGCCGTGCCACGTCTGCGGCACGCCGATCGCGCAGGTCGATTTCGAGGAGCACACGATCTACTACTGCCCCACGTGCCAGACCGGCGGCCGCGTCCTCAAGGACCGGAGGCTTTCGCGCCTGCTGCGCTAGCGCGAACGCTCCTCCGCTCGGCGAGCGCGGGCGAGAGGCTGGCCGCCCCGACGATCACGGCCGAGCTGAAGGCGATCCAGAAGTAGAGGGCCAGCACGACCCCCAGGCCTCCGTAGTCCCGCGCGTACAGGTCGACCCAGTACTGCATCACGAAGCGCGAGGCGACCATCAGGACGACGAGAGCGAGAGCAGTGAGGGCGGCTCCCGGCAGGAAGTCTCGAGGCGCGAGCTGCCTGTGCGTGAGCAGCCAGGGCGCGAGCACGAAGAACAGCGTGAGGAATGCCACCCATCCGATTCCGAGCAGGGCCTTGACGACGACAGAGCGCGGATGGAAGTCGTTCAGCTGCACGAGGAGGAGCAGGAGCAGCCCGTAGAGACCGGCGAGCACGGCTCCGTAGCCGACCTGGTCGGCCAGACCGGTGCGCAGGTCGAGCTCCCACGCGCGCGAGTGCACGAGCTGAAGAACGTGCCCGAAGCCGATCCCGAAGATCAGCGAGCTCGCGATCGCGATCAGGGCCGAGCCGAGCTCGTGTGACCGGCCCTCGCCGAGCACGTTGTGGACCAGCTCGGAGGTGGACGAGTTGAGGCCGTAATGGTGGACGAGCGAGTTCGCCAGCGAGTTGGGATGCGGGTCGAGGTACTCCTCCATCACGAGCAGCGCCGGGAGGACGGCGACGAGGATGTAGA
>Ga0070714_100003526_pt1 | contig 11686 bp, 11 predicted proteins | sample LARL83metaG_FD_65450 | JGI IMG/M metagenome (GOLD analysis project Ga0070714, IMG submission 65450) | Corn, switchgrass and miscanthus rhizosphere microbial communities from Kellogg Biological Station, Michigan, USA - LAR L8-3 metaG | ecosystem: Host-associated > Plants > Roots > Rhizosphere ... | reverse complement strand
GACGATCATCTTGAAATCTGGCGGCGCAGGGCCTAGCGTGGCCACACTATAAATTTCTGGGAGAGGTCCCATGCGTACCGCGCATCTTCTTCTCTCCGCCGCCGCTATACTCGGGCTCGCCGCCTGTGCGCGCTCCGATGGCATCCGGACGGTGTCTCAGTACGATGATCGCTTCGACAGCGACGACTACGCCCATGAGGCGTCGGTGAAGCCCATTCTCGTGGTCGTCCGCGGCACTGCGTTCGGCCTCGATCAGCGCGCACTCGAACAGGCGATCGCCAGCAACATGCAAGGTGCGGACTGGGGGCCTCACGCCCGCTTCACCACCACACCGAGCAACGACGTCGCAAAAATGTTCTCGTTCGTGATGCTGGTAAACGGCCCCCTCAACGCGACCGCGGCAGCGTTGTGTGCCGATCCGTCGAAGGCCCCCGCCACGACATCAGCACTGCCGACCGGTGAACTTCGCCTGATCGGCGGCTTGTGCCGGTACGACCAGAACATGGCCGAAGTGACGGGACAGATCGACGGCGTGACGAGCCCGCAGGATCCGAAGTTCCACAGCCTGATCGTCGCCGCAACCCAGGAACTGACGACGCCGCAAACCAATCAGCGGCTGCTCCTGCACAACAACGACGGCGGCGACGGCGGCAGCAACCGCTGAGCCTGAGATCTTGATCACGAGAGGGGGCATAGTCCCCCTCTTTATTTTGCCTATTCCATCCATTGCTCCAGATGTCGCCCCCCTTCTCCCTTGCGAACCTTTTCTCGGCATTCCTAGGACTGCCGCGCACCGTGTCCTCGCGCGCGCCGACCTACAGCGCCGATGAGTTTGCGCGTCTTGCCGGCGGCCGTGGCTGCTTCGTCGTGGTGCGGGGAAATCCGTTTGCCGATCTCGGCTACGCGGATGACGCGATTGTCGATGCGGTGATTGCCGCGATGCAGGGACAGAACCCGGGCATACCCACGCACTTCACGGCAAGGCCATCCAGTGCAGCATCGTCCGATCACCACGTCGCGCTTCTGTTGAACGGCGGACCAACGGTCCGCGCCGCAGATATCTGTTCGGCTATGGACCTGCCTTCAGTGAGTGAGCCGCTTGGGCCGAGGGGGCGGCTGCGAATTCTGGCCGCATGGTGCCGCGACGACGTGGTGCTGTCCGAAGTATCGGGCAGAATCGACGGCATCCGGGCGCCGACCGATGATCGCTTCATGCGCCTAATCGCCCAGGTCATACGCGAGTTGTTTCCGGTGCTGGCTGATCCCGGCGGTCTTAAAGGGCATTAGCCGCTCGCATCATTGTTCCCGCTGTTGATCGCCTGCAACTTTGCAAAATCGAGCGGACAGATCGGTTCTATCCGCCGCGAATCCGATGGGCATGAGAACGATTCAGAGAACTGAAGTGACGCGTAACGCACCTCTTGGACGGTTGCTTCCGACGCGCGCCCAAACTTTGCGATAATGACAAAATCGGCCGTCTAAGCCATAAAGACAGCGTTTTTCGCTCGGAAACAGCCGTTTTGGCGATTATTCACTTAACGATGAATTGACTTTTGAGGGCTATAACCCACCTATAGGGCACCCCGCTGGCATACGGCCGCGCGGTTCCAGTTCACATAACCGCACCGATTGGTGATTACACCCCTAATGACTTTTGAAGAGTTGGGCTTAAGCCCCGAAGTGCTCCAAGCCGTCACGGACGCCGGCTACAAGGAGCCCACGCCGATCCAGGCGCAAGCTATTCCGTACGTCCTCATGGGACGTGACATTCTGGGCTCGGCCCAGACCGGCACCGGCAAGACAGCGTCCTTTGTTCTCCCGATGATCGACATCCTGGCCTCGGGCCGGGCGAAAGCGCGGATGCCGCGCTCTTTGATCATCGAGCCGACCCGCGAGCTTGCTCAGCAGGTCGCAAAAAATTTCGAAACCTACGGAAAGTTCAACAAGCTTTCGATGGCGCTGCTGATCGGCGGCGAGTCCTTCGGGCCGCAGGTGCAGAAACTCGACCGCGGGGTCGACGTGCTGATTGCGACTCCAGGCCGTCTGCTCGACCATTTCGAGCGCGGCGGAATCCTCCTCAACGACGTGAAGATTCTCGTCATCGACGAAGCCGACCGCATGCTCGACATGGGCTTCATCCCCGACGTCGAAAAGATCGCCTCGATCATCCCCAAGATTCGCCAGACCCTGTTCTTCTCGGCCACATTTCCACCGGAAGTGAAGCGCCTTGCCGATGCCTTCCTGATGAATCCGAAGGAGATCGCAGTTTCGGCTCCTTCCTCCACCGCCGATACGGTCGATGCTTTCATGGTCCGCACCAGTGCCCGCGAAAAGCGCGAAACGCTGCGCGCGGTCATTGCCTCGGAATCGGTGCAGAACGCCCTCATTTTCTGCAATCGCAAGCGCGACGTCGATGTGCTCGCGACCTCGCTACGCCGCCACGGCTTCAAGGCGGCGGGCTTACACGGCGACATGGCGCAGTCGGCGCGCACGGCGACATTGCAATCGTTCCGCGACAGCGAGATCACCATGCTGGTGGCCACCGACGTTGCCGGTCGCGGTATCGACATCCGTGGTCTTTCTCACGTGTTCAACTTCGACGTGCCGTTTCACGCCGAGGACTACATCCATCGCATCGGCCGCACCGGCCGCGCCGGCGAGCGCGGGCGGGCAATCACCCTCGTAACATCCGATGATGGGAAGCTGCTCGATGCCATCCAGCATCTGATCAAGAAGCCGATCGCGCTTCTCGACAGCCCGGCAATCGCCGCGACAGCGTCCATCGAGGCCGCAGTGCAACCCGAGGTCGAGCGCTCGGCACCGACGCGGTCCGGACGCGAGCCGCGCCGCTCACGCTCCGGCCGAGGCGAACCACGCCGCCGGGCGCGTGGCGAGCAGCGGGCGAAGATCGAAGATGCCGCACCGGTATCCCACGAGGAACAGAAACAGGACGAGCGGCCGCGCGAGGAGAGCGCGCCTCAGGAACATCCTCCCCGGGAGCGTCAACCCCGCGAGCACAAAGCCCATGAGGGCGAATCTCGTGACAATCGGCCGCCCCGTGCACCGCGGGAGAACGATCGCGGCGACCGTAAGGTCGTGGTCGGCCTCGGCGATCATGTTCCGGCGTTTTTGCAGCGTCCGGTACCGTTGCCACGTACCGGCACCGAGTAACCGAGGCCAAAGATCGAAAGCGAAGAAGGCGGCGCAAGCCGCCTTCGGCGTATCTGGGCGGCGCACCATCCGCTCGCTGCTGCGCAGACTCCCCGGACGATCGCCCGCCGTCCGGCAGTTGACTTGGAAAGGCCACGGCGCGACCATCCTGCCCTTGCCAGACGGGGAAAGATCAGGAACATCGATGAACGAAAATGCTCCGGTCATCAAGGATTACGCCACCCGCACCGAGGACGGGAAATACGTGGTCGGCGGCCTCAAGTACGACCGACCGTTCCGCATCCGGCGCCTCGGCCATTTCGGCTTCAATGTTCTGAAATTCGACGCGGCGGTGAAGTTCTACACCGACGTGCTCGGCTTCGACATCTCCGATGCCCGCAGCTACGCCGAGCGCCTGAATGCCGAGCAGCTCGCTGAAGTCGCAAAGCGCGGTGGCAAGCCTGAGGGCTGCTTCTGCCGCTATGGCACCGACCATCACGCTATGGTGCTGTTCGACCGCACCTACCGCGAGACGGCCGATCCCGCCGGCCGCTGGCGTCCGGGCGTGACGGTCAACCAGATCACCTGGCAGACCGGCGGCCTCGGCGAGATCGGCGATGCAATCAAGTATTTCAAGCGCGAGAACGTGCCGGTGCTGCGCTCCGGGCGCGACATGCCGGGTTCCAACTGGCACACCTACATCCACGATCCCGACGGCAACACCAACGAACTCTACTGGGGCATGGAGCAGATCGGCTGGGATGGCCATTCGAAGCCTAAGGCGATCTATTACCGCGCCTTCCAGAAGGCGCCCGAGCTGCCGCAGATGTCGGAGTTCGACGAGGTGCAGCAGGCGCTCGCCAAGGGCATGGACATCACGCACGGCTACCGGGCGGAGGACAAGCCGCCGGCGCGCTTCGACGTCCAGGGCCAGCTTCTCGCACGCCCATTCAAGGTCGTGCGGCTTGGGCCGGTGCGCCTCTTCGCCAACGACATCGATCTGTCGCGCGACTTCTACGTCCGCCAGATGGGCTTCATCCCGACCGAGGAGACCACCTACAAGGGCCATCGCTGCCTGTTTCTCCGCTGCGCCAACGAGCATACGGCCGTTGCGCTCTATCCGATGGCGCTGCGCGAGGAGCTCGCCAAGCTCAGCGTCTCGACCCACACCAACAACTTCGCTATCGGCATGCAGGTCGCGAATTACGAGCAGCTCAAAGCCGCGCGCGATTACCTCAAGGACGAGAAGGTGAGGACGCTGGAGCTGCCGCAGGAGCTGTTCCCCGGCATGGACTACGTCGTCAACGCCCAGGATCCCGACGGCCACATGGTCCAACTCTATTACTATATGGAGCAGATCGGCTGGGACGGGAAGCCGCGGCCGACGGACCACCGCCGCAAGGTGCAGCCCGGCGTGTGGCCAGATGCGCTCGATGCGCTCTCCGACAGCATGATGGGCGAGCCGTATCTCGGGCCTTGGGGTTAAGCCAAATCAATCGTCGGTCAGCTCGACGACCGACCCTTTTGCAGAAACCAAACTTTCAAACATCAAATCGGGGGAAACGATCCGTGGCTGAATACCGCCTGCTGAATTACGCCGGTCCGAAGGGCAAGGCGATGCCTGCCATCCTGGTGAACGATCGGGTGCTCGATCTCGCCAAGGCGCTCGCCATCTACAAGCGCAAGAATCCCGTGAAATTCGGGTACGACACCACGCTCGCCGTCCTCGCCGACTGGCCGAAGGCGAAGGTCGCGTTCAAGAAGATCGCCGACGACCTCGCCAAGAACGCGAAGAGCGCCTACGCCAAGATCGCCGTGCCGCTGAAGCGCGTGAAGCTGCTGGCGCCGATTCTCTATCCATCGTCGGTGTTCTGCATCGCCTCGAACTACCGCGATCACGCCAAGGAGATGGGCGGCTCAGGCGACATGCCCGACAAGGCGACCCGCACGCCGGTGTTCTTCCAGAAGACGCCGTCACAGACGATCGTCGGTCACGGCGCCAAGATCAATCTGCCGCTCACCTCGACCGCAATCGACTGGGAAGCCGAACTCGCCGTCGTCATCGGCAAGCCCTGCTACAACGTCACCAAGGAGAAAGTGCAGGACTATGTCGCCGGATACATGGTGCTGAACGACATGTCGATCCGCGGCCCCAAGGCCGAGGAGGCAACGACGCCGGAGCTCAAGAAATTCCGCAACGACCGTTTCCGCCGCAAGAACTGGGACGGCTCCTGCCCGATCGGGCCGTGGATCACGCCCAAGGACTTCGTCAAGGACCCGTACAACCAGACCATAAAGCTCTGGGTCAACGGCGAGTTGATGCAGGACGGCAACTCGCGCGACATGCACTACAACATCGAGGAGCAGGTCGCCTACCTGTCGCAGCACATCACCTTGCAGCCGGGCGACGTCATCACCACCGGCACGCCGGCGGGCGTCGGCAAGGGCAAGGGCATGTGGCTCAAGGCCGGCGACAAGATCACGACAACAGTCGGCCAACTGGGCACGCTCGAGACCAGCTTCATTCCGCCCAAGACGAAGTAGGTCTTGCGATACGAACGGGCGGGCGGGGTCGCACAAGCGGCCCCGCCTGTCTCCTTAAGCGCATCAGCGTCAGCGCATCAAAAGGAACGCCGATGAAGGCGATCGTCATCCACGAGTACGGCCCGCCCGAAGTTCTCAAATACGAGGACGTGCCCGATCCCGATCCGCGCATGGGCGAGGTCCGCATCAGGGTGCATGCGGCGACGGTCAACCGCGTGCTCGATGTGTCGCTCCGCCGCGGCGAACAATCCCAACGCGGCGCGGCATTGCCGCTCATTCCAGGCGTCGATGTCGCCGGCATCATCGACAAGATCGGCCCCGGCGTGACGAAGTGGAAAATCGGCGATCATGTCGCTGCCGCCGGCCGCATGCCGCTCGAACCCTGCCCCGAGGACTGCAAGGGCTATACCGGTCCCGACGGCATGATGGGCGTCAACCGTCCCGGCGGCTTCGCCGAGATGGTGGTCGTGCCCGCCTGCGCGCTCGACCCGCTGCCGACCAATCTGGACCTTCACGAAGCGGCCGTGGTCATGCGTCACTGTCCGACGGCGTGGAACCTGCTCTGCAATGTGGCGCAGCTCAAGGCCGGTGAATGGGTGCTGATTATGGGCGCTTCGGGCAACCTGGGTTCGATCGGCATCCAGATCGCCAAGAACGTAATTGGCGCGAGGGTGATCGCCACGGCCGGTTCCGACGATCGCGTTCAGGTCGGCCTCGATCTCGGCGCCGATTACGGCATCAATTACAACACACAGGACTTGAAGGCCGAGGCGATGAAGATCACCGGCGGCAAAGGCGTCGATGTGCTCTACGACAACATTGCCAACCCGAAAGTGCTGCCGAACGCGTTTCACGCCATCGGCCATGATGGACGCCTGGTGACGGCGGGCGCGCACGGCGGCCCCAACGTCACCATCGATTTTTTCCATCTCTATGATCGCAAGATCACCATCAAGGGCATGCCCGGGCACAAGGCCGCGGACCGGCCGAAGTGCTTCCAGGCCGCCGCCGATGGCAAGATCAAGGTCAAGATCGCCAAGCTGCTGCCGCTATCGCAGGCCGCCGAGGCGCACCGGATGACGGAAGCCGATCCCGGCATGGGCAAGATCGTGCTCGATCCGACGCTGGGCTGAAGGTCCGCCCGGCGAAGACGGCGTGCTACAGCGCCCCTTCGGCGCGAGCGTGGGCGATGATCTCCGAGCCCGTCGTTCGCCATACGCCGGCGTGTCCGGTGATGTAGGCGAGCGCCCGGTCGAGCGAGTCGATCCTGTGCGGCACGCCGATCAGGTACGGGTGCAGCGCGATGCACATTACCCGCGCCGACTCCGCGCCCTCGCGATACAGCACGTCGAATTGGCGGCATAGCGCGCGCTCAAACGCCTCGGGCGTGTAATGCAGGTGCGTGAAACAGTTCTTATCGGCCGCCTCGACGGTGTACGGAATCGCGGCGATCCGCTTTCCCGACTCCAGCTTCATCGCGTAGGGCTGATCGTCGTTGACCCAGTCGGCGACATAGCCGACGCCCTCGTCCGCCAGATGATCGAGCGTCGCCCAGGTCTCCTGCAGGCCGGCGCCGAGCCAGCCCTTCGGCCGCGCGCCGGTGGCAGCGGCGATGCGGTCGAGCGTTGCCTTGATGACGTTGCGCTCGGTTTCGGCCGGTACCTGGTTCAGGCGGCTGCTGTTGGACTGGCAATGGCCCATGAACTCCCACTTCTGCTTCACGCAGACATCGACGATCTGCGGGTGGTGATCGCAGAGATCCGAGTTGAGCGCGACCGTGCCGGGCACATCATGACGGTCCATCACTTCCTTCATGCGAAAGAAGCCGATGCGGTTGCCGTAGTCGCGCTTGGCCCAGTTCGGCACGTCGGGAATCTTGCCCGTCCCCTCCGGAACCGGCTGGTTCAGGGCGAAGAACTCGACGTTGGGAACCACCCACAGGGCGACCCGCGCACCACCCGGCAGCCTGAACGGCGGCCGGCCGACGATGGGACGATAGGCAAACGGACCGTACGCGGCAGGTTTCATGGACGCGTGTTCCTTCCGAGCATCTTGGTTCAGTTGCCGCGGATCATCGCGGCGGCACGCTTCACGATCGGCTCGGGCGTGGCGTAGATCTGCTTGAGCAGCGCCTCCATCTCCGCGCCGGTCGAGGGATTGATTTCGATCCGCGCCTTAGCCGCCTCGTCGAGGAACGTCTTGTCCTTCATCGTAGCGTCGAACGCCGCGCGTAGCGCGGCGACGCGATCGGCGGCAACGGCGGGCGGTGCCACGAACGGCCGCCCGATCGCCTGGCGGGCGAAGACAACGCGCATCGCCGCGCGATCCTCGGGCGTCTTGGCGAGATCGAGCACTACCGGCACGCCCTTGAGATCGGGATGCGGCTCCAGGTTGAGCTGCGCCAGCACATAGACCTTCTTCTGCGGAATCCATTCGGGCGTCGCTGCGGCGAACGACGACCACGAGACACCGCACACACCGTCGAGCTCGCCGCGCTCGATGGCGGTCTGCACCGCGCCAGGCCCCGAATAGCCGCGGACGGTCTGAAACTTGGTTCCAAGCGCCACGTTCAGCACGCGCGCATACGATTCATAATCGCTCCCGGGTCCGGTCGAACCAAATTTGAGCGGGCGCTTGATCGCGTCGTCGATGGTCTTCACGCCGGTCGTCGCCCAGGCGTAGCAGATGCTCGCTTCCTGGTTGGCATTGCCGATCCAGTTGAATTCCTGAACCTGCTTCGGCGAAAGCCCCTTGCCCGCCTCGCGCTCGCCGAGCATGACCTCAGTCAGGATGTTGCGGCCCATCGCCAACATCGCGGTGCCGTCGCGCGGCGCCTGGTTGCGGAGGTACTCGGCGGCGATCAGGCTGGTGGCGCCCGGCTTGTTCTGGACGACGATCTTGGGATTGCCGGCCATGTGGTCGGGATAGTGGCGGGCGACCAACCGAGCGTAGAGGTCGTAGCCCGATCCGGCATCGAAGCCGACGAACATCGTGATCGTCTTGCCGCGGAAGAAGGCTTCCGGGCTCTGCGCCCGAGCCCCCGTTGCGGCGAGCACCGCCGCACAGGCCAATGCCGCTCCCAAGATCGTTCGATTCATGGCTCTCCCCTTCGCTGCTTCGCTGTTTTCTCACGCAAAACGCCGTCAGGCATCTTCGACCGCCTGGGCAAGATAGCAATCGATGATCTCGGAGCCCGTGGCGAGCCAGACGTCGTCATGGCCGCAGATATAATCGAGCGCCGCGGTCAGCGCATCGATGCGGTGGGGCACGCCGGAAAGATTGGGGTGGAGCGCGATCGCCATCACGCGGCCCGAACGCGCCCCCTCGCGGTGATAGACGTCGAACGCCGCGCGGATCGTCGCGGCGAACGCGTCGGGCGTGTGCGTGTTGCGGACATAGGCGGGCCGGTCGTTGATCTCGGTCGAATAGGGAATCGAGACGATGCGCCGGCCGTTGCCGAGATCGATCCGATACGGCTCGTCGTCGTTGACCCAGTCGGCGACATAGGACGCGCCTTCGTCGACGAGTTGGTCGAGCGTATCCCAGGTCTCCTCGAGTCCGGCGCCGAGCCAACCGCGGGGTCGCTTGCCCGTGGCCTTCTCGATGCGCCCGAGCGTCTCGGCGATCACCGCGCGGGCAGCCTCCTCCGAGCCGGCGCGGCCGAGCCAGCGGGCGTTCGACTGGCAGTGGCCCATGAACTCCCAGCGGCGCTCGACGCCCGCGGCAACGATCTCCGGATGGCGGTCGCAGATATCGCTGTTGAGCGCGACAGTCGCGCGGATACCGAAGCGGTCGAGCACTCCCATCAGCCGGAACACCGCGACGCGGTTGCCATAGTCGAAGTCGGAGAAGCCTTTCACGTCGGGCACGGGCCCCTTGCTGCCCTGAACTTGCTGATCGAGCGGCATAAACTCGATGTTGGGGATCACCCACAGCGCGACTCGCGCGCCGTTCGGCCAGCGGAGCGGCCGCCGCTCGGTCATCGGTCGGTACGGAAAGGGCCCATAAGGCCGTGGCTGCATGGCTCCCCCTTTGCCCGCACCTGCTTCTTGGCTGCCGAAAGGCACGGTTGGGGAAAGACTAGACCGGTTCAGCAATCGGCTGGAAGAGGTTATCGTTGGGGAGGTATCAATGCTCCAACGAAAGAAGTTCCGTGGAATCGATGCTGCGCCTCACCGCCCGCGACGGGCACGATCTCGACGCCTATCTCGCCCGCCCCATCGGCACAATTCGCGGCGGTATCGTCATCGCCCAGGAGATGTACGGAATCACCGACTATCTCACGTCGGTGTGTGACTTCTACGCGGCGCACGGCTATCTCGCGATTACGCCGGCGCTCTACGACCGCAAGCAGCGTAACCTGGTGCTGAGCTACGACGAAGGACCAGACCACGATCGCGCTCAGGGGCTCTTCAACAATTGGGACTGGCCCGCGGCGCTCGAGGATCTCGACGCCGCGAAGTCCGCCGTCGCCGATGCTGGCCACGTAGGCATCGTCGGGTTCTGCTTCGGCGGTTCGCTGACGTGGCTCGCGGCCTGCCGTTATTCTTATGCCTGCGCTGTCGCCTACTACGGCTCCGATATGCCGAAGTACGTGGACGAAAACCCCCAATGCCCGGTCATCGCCCACGTCGGCGACAAGGATAGGAGCTTTCCGCCCGATCAGGTCGCCGCGTTCCGCGCGAGACACCCGGAGGTGACGTTCCACATTCATGCAGGTGCCCCGCATGGCTTCGACAATCCGAGCCGCCCGGCGCGCTATCACGCCGAGGCGTGCCAGGCCGCGCGCGAGCAGACGCTGGCATTCCTCGGTCGGCATGTCGGCTGAACAATCCCTATTCAGTAAATGCCGCGGCGCCCGTGCTTGACATCGGCCCGTTTCGGGCCATTTGTCTAACCTGACTAATCTAATCTTGTTTCGCGGGCGAGGTTGTGGCATACCCACGCCGGCCTGTTTGAAACCTATGAAAAGGTTAATAAATCCGTGATCCGGTTGAGCCGCCTTGCCGACTACGGCGTCGCCTTGATGACGCGCATGGCCCAGGATGCATCCGGGGTCCATACGGCCGTCGGCTTGGCCGAAAGCACTGGCATTCCCACACCAACCGTCAGCAAGGTGCTGGCGACGCTGGCCCGCCAAGGCGTGTTGCGCTCGGTGCGCGGCGCCCACGGCGGCTATGCGCTGACCGGCCTGCCACACCAGATCTCCGTCGCATGCATCATTGCCGCCATCGACGGTCCGATCGCGCTGACCCAATGCATCGAGGACGGCCCCGGCGCCTGCGGCGTCGAAAGCCTCTGCCTCACCCGCCGCGGCTGGAAGCTGATCAACCAAGCGGTCTTCAATGCTCTCGACGGTGTCTCGCTTGCCGATATCGTCGATGCGCCGCTCTTCCCAGAACCCGGCATCGGCGAACCGACGGCGCTCGCGCGCACCGGCGCAGCAAAGCCCGCGGAGTAAGTAAAAACCATGACTGCTCTCGAAACCGTCCGCAAGCTCGCCGAGGCCGATTACAAATACGGCTTCGTCTCTGACATCGAATCCGATTTCGCGCCCAAGGGCCTATCGGAAGACACCATCCGCTTCATCTCAGCCAAGAAGGAAGATCCCGACTGGTTGCTTCAGTGGCGGCTCAACGCGTTCCGCCATTGGCAGACGCTCGGCAATCACGAACCGACCTGGGCGCACATCAAGCATCCGCCGATCGACTTCCAGGACATCTACTATTACGCCGCGCCGAAATCGAAGGCGACGCCCAAGAGCCTCGACGAGGTCGACCCCGAGCTTCTGCGCACCTACGAAAAGCTCGGTATCCCGCTGCAGGAGCGCGCAGCGCTCGCCGGCGTTGCCGTCGATGCTGTGTTCGATTCGATTTCGGTCGCCACCACCTACAAGAAGAAGCTCGGCGAACTCGGCGTCATCTTCTGTTCGATGTCGGAAGCGGTGCGCGAGCATCCAGAGTTGGTGCGGAAATATCTCGGTTCCGTGGTG
>Ga0070714_100003524_pt1 | contig 11688 bp, 10 predicted proteins | sample LARL83metaG_FD_65450 | JGI IMG/M metagenome (GOLD analysis project Ga0070714, IMG submission 65450) | Corn, switchgrass and miscanthus rhizosphere microbial communities from Kellogg Biological Station, Michigan, USA - LAR L8-3 metaG | ecosystem: Host-associated > Plants > Roots > Rhizosphere ... | reverse complement strand
GTCTGGTCGGCGATGTAGTAGAAGTAGGGCACGGCCGCGCCGTTGAAGTTGAACACGACCTGGTTGCTGCCCTGCTGCGACACGCTGTCCAGAACGGACCAGACGGAGTTCAGGTCGAGCGCTTGGTTCTTCTTCAGCAGGTTGAACGTGAACGCGACGTCGGCGGCGGACATCGGCTGGCCGTCGTTCCACTTCACGCCGTCGCGGACCGTGAAGGTCAGGGTCTTGTTGCCGTTGCTCCAGGCCCACTTGGTGGCCAGCCACGGCGTGGTCTGGTCGTTCTGCAACGCGTTGATGAACACCAGCGGCTCGTACACGTTACCGGTGGACAGGAAGTTGACCGCGTTGTTGAACGGGTTGAAGCTGCACGTCCACAGGCCACCGCTCTCGTTGGAGATGGTGAGCGTGCCGCTGGGGCCGGCCGCGGACGTCGAACCGCCACCGCAGGCGGCGAGCACGGCGGCCATCAGGCCGCCGGCGGCCGCCAGCGTGAGCTTTCTGAAGCGCCTCATCGAGGTTCGTCCTTCACTATGGGGTTACCGGCACGTACGACCGCGGACGGCCGCCGGTTGCCTTAGGCGAGAATGCACGAAGGGCGCACAATCTATCGGGCTCGTGCGCCGCAGACGCCGCGGCCGGCCGGCGGTCGGTCGAGACGGAACCGACACCGAGGCCCCACTGAGCCCGGCGCCGGTGATTCGGTTGGGTAGGACCACGGCCTCTCCTGCCGATTTCATCCCCCCGCCGTCCTGCTGTGTTCAATCCCCCCGCCATGCCTGCTGTGTTCAAACCCCGGCCATCCCTCCCGGGGACTTCCCTTTGGTTTGTTAGGAAAGTAACCTAACAAATGAGCCCCCGCAAGACTCAGCTTGGCAACGGTCCGGGGCACGAGGAGGAGTCCGTGCGAGTGTCCGCAGCGCGCCCCCAACTGATCCGGGTACTGAACGAGCAGTTGCTGCTCGACCATATCCGGAACAACGGGCCCTGTAGCCGGGCCGAACTCGCCCGAGTGTCCGGCCTGTCCAAGTCGACCGTTTCGGTCGCGATGGCCAATGTCGAACGAGCGGGCCTGGTGCGCGAGGCAGGGCACAGACGTGGTGCGCCCGGCCGCGCCGCGCAACTGTACGAGGTCACGCCGGACGCCGGATTCATCCTGGCGCTCGACGTCGGGCGCCAGTTCCTGCGTGCGGCGGTGGCCGATCTGACCGGAGCCGTTGTGGCACGGGAGACCGTGCGATCCCGCGCCGCCCACGGACGCCGACGGGTGTCCGAACTGATCGGACTCGCCGATGACCTGACCAAGCGGGCGGGTATCAGCAGGGCAACGGTCACCCAGACCGTGATTGGCTGCCCCGGCGTATACGACCGGCACGCGGACACGATACGACTCACCGGGGGTCTTACCGGCTGGGATCAGCCGGGCTTGCCCGCATTGTTGCGCGAGGCATTCGGCCCAGCGGTGATGGTGGAGAACGACGTCGACGCCGCTGCCCTGGCCGAGCGCGCGCACGGCCACGGCCGGCACGCCGCCAGTTTCGCCTTCGTCACGATCGGCACCGGCATCGGAATGGGCCTGGTGCTGGACGGACAGTTGCATCGCGGCGCGCACGGCACGGCCGGTGAAATCGCTTTCTTGCCGTTGGCAGTGGATCACGTCCTTATCGATGAACCGGACGCGGCAGAGGCGCGGCGGCGCGGCAGCCTGGAGGCCGCCGTGTCGGCGGCGGCCGTGACACGGGCCGCCCGGCGTGCGGGAATGCGCGGATCGATCTCGGCCCGCCGGGTGTTCACGGCGGCGGCCAGGGGTGACGAGCGGGCCGCGCGGGTCGTCGCGGACGAGGCGACGTTGGTGGCCAAGGCGATCTGCGCCGTCGTCGCGGTGACCGATCCGGCGCTGGTGGTGCTGGGCGGCGGAATCGGCCAGGCGCCCGGATTCGCGGACGCCGTGACGGCGGAACTGGCCGCGCTGGCGCCGGTCACGCCGGAGGTCCGAGTGAGCGCGTTGGGGGCGGACGCGGTCGTCGACGGGTGTCTCGCGGCTGGTCTGGACCGCGCATGGGAGATTCTCACCGCGTCCGTCCAGTACGCCGAACTGCTCAACGGACAGCACAACGGCCAGAACGGCGTGTCCCGAAGTGGTTCAGACCAGTGACGGAGTTGGTGCCAAGCTGGTCTGAACCAGATATGAGGTCTGGACCTATTCAGCCTCGCCGGGACGCAGGCCGGCCATCCTGGCGTACATCCGGCCCGGGCTGGGCACCGACGGGTGGGTCAGGAATCCGGGCAGCATCGGCAGTCCCGCCACGAACGGCTGTAAACGGTCGTACAGTTCGTTCGCGTCGGCCGGCCGCTTTTCCGGTGCCTTCTCCAGCAGCGCGTGCAGCAGACCGTCGAGTTCGGCCGGTATGCCGGGGACGGACGGCGGTTGCTCCTTCACCTGCTTGTCGAAGACCACGTACACCGTCGGCCCGGTGAACAACTGCCGCCCGGTGAGCATTTCGTGCAACACGCAACCCAGCGCGTAAAGATCACTGCGCGGCTCGGCTACGCCGCCGGTGATCTGTTCCGGCGCCATGTAGGCGGGCGTGCCGAGGATCTGGCCGGCCCGGGTGAACTGCAGGGCGTCGGCCTCCCGCAGCATCGCCAGGCCGAAGTCGAGCACCTTGACGCTCCCGTCCGGACAGAGCATCAGGTTGGTGGGCTTGAGATCCCGATGACAGATGCCCAGCCCGTGCGCAGCGGACAGCACGGCGCACGCCTGCGCGGTGATCGCGGCCGCCCACGGCACCGGCAACGCCCCCTGCTCGCCGACCACGTCGGCCACGGTGACACCGTCGATGAACTGCATCACCTGGTACAGCCTGCGTTCGAACATGCCGAAGTCGTAGAGCACCGGCGCGCCCGGATGTTCCAGCTTCGCGAGGATGCGGGCCTCACGGACGAACCGCCGTTCCATCTCGTCGTCCGGCCCGCCGGGCAGGTTCAGGAACTTCACCGCGACGCGGCGGTCCAGGTGCTTGTCGTGACCGCCGTGCACCGCGCCCATGCCGCCCCGGCCGAGCGGCAGCTCCTCCAGCTCGTAGCGGTCGGCGATCAGCATCGGTCTCCCGGCTGGTTCTCGGGCCGCAGGTGCCCGGCGATCAGTCCGTCGAAGCCTAGCCGGACCAGCCGCTCCCCCGCGTCCGCCGCGGCCCGCAGCACATCGGCCACATCGGCGAGTTCCCTGAACGCCGCGCCGTACGCCCGCTGCTCGACCAAAGTCAGCAGCGGGACCTTGTGCCGCCGCACGTCCACGCGGCTCGAACCGGGATGCGTGTCGCCCGCCCGCAACAGGCCCGCGAGGAAGTCCGGGTCGAGTCGGTCCGGATCGACCCGATAGCGCGTCAGGTACGGCCCGAGCACAGCGCCACCGGTCGTCATGACGCGCGCCGCGCCCAGCACCGACGCCACGACATCGCCCGGCGCCACGTGCACGAGTTCGGGCGTGTCGACCGTCCGGCCGGACGGCGGCCGCCCGTCGGCCAGGTCGTCAGCGGTGAGCACCGGGACTTCGCCATCGGGCAGCAGGACATCGCCGTCGGGCGGCGGAATGTCGCTGTAGGGCGGCGGGAAGTCGCGGTCGGGTGGCGGGAGTTTGGCCGGGCCGTGCGCGACGCTGAGCACGCCCGCCTTGGCCAGTTCGCCGATCGTCGTGGTCGGCAGGTCACGGCGTTCGGGCAGCGGGACGAGTTCCGGCGGATTCGGCACGGCCGCGCGTAGTTCACGCAGTGCGTCCTGGTATCCCGCGACGATGTCGGTGCCGTCGTCCTGCGGGCGGCGGCGGGACGGGCTGATGTCCACGTCGTCGTCGAGCAGGTCGATGATCCGCACCGACAGGTGGGACGGATGGTCCGGCTCGGCGAGATGCCATCGACACGCCGCGACCGCGTCGTCCCGATCGTCGACGGGCACGAGCAGCAGGTGCGACGGCGGCCGCTCCCCCGGCCGCGGCTGGCGCAGCAGCCACAGGTCGGCCGTGCCGAGCGCGATCACCGCGCGCAACGCACCGGCCCGCAGGAGATTGCCGCGGATCCGCTTGCCCGGCCGGCGGCTCGCGGCGGCCGGCGGCATCAGCACGGCGGCCAGGCCGCCCGGACGCGTATGCGCGAGACAGTGCTGCACCCACGCCAGTTCCGACTCGCCGCGCGGCGGCAGGCCGTGCACCCAACGCGGATCGCCGGTGAGCTCGGCGTATCCCCAGGCCCGCTCGTTGAACGGCGGATCGCACACGACGACGTCGGCCAGTTCACCCGCGAACGGGTCATGCCGCAGCGAGTCACCGGCAACGGCTGTAGTCGCTCGTCCCGACTCGGCCAGCAGCAGCCGGGCCCGCGCGATGGCGGCGCCGCTCACCGTCAACTCCTGGCCGAGCACGCGTTTGGCCGGGATGGCCAGCAGCAGCGATCCGAGCCCGCACGCCGGATCGAGCACGGTCCAGGCGTCGCCGCCGACGATCTCCCTGATCAACTGGACGACATCGGGCGCAGTGCCGGACAGCTGCCGCGAATGGGCCTCGAGGTAGCGGTCGCAGAGGAACTCGAAGGCACCGGCCGCACCGCGTTCGGTGGCGAGCTCGCCGATCAGCCGGCGTAGGCCGGTATCGAGCGTGGTCGGCTGGTTCGTCAGCAGGGCACCGGCGGCCGCGACGCGGTCACCGAGGCGCAGGTCGTCGCCGGCCGCGCGCAGGCGCTGCCAGACGCGGTCGGCGAGGGAAACCTGGTACGCCTTGCCGTTGCGCCGCAACCACTCCTCGACCTCGGGCAGCGAGAACAGCGGGCTGGAGGCCGTGCCGCCGACCGGTTGGGGGAAGTCGTCGTGACGGCGGCGCCAGTTGCTGACCGCGGCCCGCCCGACATCGACCAGCCGCGCGATGTCACCCGCGTTCACGGTCGCGTCACTCACCCGGCGAAGTCTACACCACGTCGATCCACAACCAGATTGCTTGTGAACTGAGTCAACCACTGATTTACTGGACGCATGGAACTCCGGTACGCGGCTGGTTCGGACGCCGGCATCCGCGCGGTCAACCAGGACTCCGTCTACGCCACCCCGCACCTGCTGGCCGTGGCCGACGGCATGGGCGGCCACGCGCACGGCGAGGTGGCCAGCGCGGTCGTGATCGGCGTGGTGAGCGAGATCCGCGTCGCGCACGATCCGCTGGCGACGCTGGCCGGCGTGGTGGCCGAGGCCCTGCGACGGCTGACCGACCTGGCCGCGCGGGACGACGAACTGACCGGCATGGGCAGCACGCTGACGGCACTGCTGTGGACCGGCAGCGGTTTCGGCCTTGCGCACGTCGGCGACTCGCGCGGCTACCTGCTGCGCGACGACACGCTGCGCCAACTGACCCGCGACCACACGCTCGTGCAGAGCCTGGTGGACGACGGCCAAATCACCACGGCCGAGGCCGAGTCCCATCCCCGCCGATCGATGCTGATGCGCGCCATCCAGACCGGCGGCACGGCCACACCCGATCTGTCCATGGTGGACGCGATGGTCGGCGACCGGTACCTGCTGTGCTCGGACGGCGTGACCTGCGTCGTCGGGCCGGAAGGCGTGCACAGCGCGATGACGACCCACGCCGAGCCGAAAGCGGTCGTGACGCACCTGATCGAGGAGGCGAAGCGACTGGGGAGCCCGGACAACATCAGTTGTGTGGTCGCCGACGTGATCGAGTCGCCGAACCGGTGGGCGCGGATCAGCCACGCGGTGTCTCGGCGAGCGCCAGTTCCGCCCGGTCCACGCCGAACGCCGGCCAGTTAGCCGGCCCGGACAGGACCGCGACCGAGGACGTCTTGAACGCGAACGTGTCGCCGGTCAACACGTGCACCAGGTCGGACACGCCGGGATCGTGGCCGATCAATAGCACGACACCGGCGTCGGCCGGCAGGTCGTGGACGACGTCGAGCAGATCGTCGACGGACGCCGTGTAGATCCGGTCGTCCACCCGGAACGCAGGCGCACCACCGAGTTCCGCCGCGACGAGCTGCCACGTCTGGCGGGTGCGGGTCGCGGGCGAACACACCGTGAGGTCGATCGCGGGCGCGTTGGCGCGCAGCCACCGGCCGGCCGCCGGCGCGTCCCGGCGACCACGGTCGGCCAGTGGCCGGTCCACGTCATCGACGCCCTGCGGATACCCCGACTTCGCGTGCCGCAGTACCACCAGCGTGTGTCCGGACATACCCGTCACGGTACCGATCGGCCGCGGTCAGTTCGGCCACCATCCGCTCGGCATCCCGATCGCGCACGTTGCTGCCACCGGCCAGGCCGGTCGGCCGCCCACCGCGGATTCCGTGGTGGACGACGAGGTAGCCGACCACCACCACCATCACCAAGAAGACCACCGTCGCATCCATGGCATCAATTGTTCGACCGTCGACATCCCGCCACCAGTGGCAGGTCTGTCATTGTGCGAAAAGATCCTGCCAGTTACCCTGGGGCGCATGTTGCACACGGTCGCGGTACCCCTCATCGACGGCGTCGCGCCGTTCGAGTTCGGCGTGTTGTGCGAGGTCTTCGGCATCGACCGGACCGAGGAAGGCGTGCCGCCGTTCGAGTTCCTGGTGTGCGCGGAACGCCCCGGCGAGCCGCTGCGCACCAGCGTCGCGGCCGCGATCGTCCCGGAACACGGACTGGCCGAACTCGCGCGCGCCGACCTCGTCGCCGTGCCCGCCTTCCGGATCCGCGACGAGTACCCGCCGGCTGTCCTGGACGCGGTGCGCGCGGCGGCCGAGCGTGGCGCGATCATCATGTCGGTGTGCAGCGGCGCCTACCTGCTCGGCGCGGCCGGACTGCTCGACGGCCGGCCCTGCACGACCCACTGGAATCACGCGGCCACGTTCGCCGCCCGCTTCCCGGCCGCCAAGCTCGACCCGGACGTGTTGTTCGTCGACGACGGCAACATCATCACGAGTGCCGGTACCGCAGCCGGCATCGACGCGTGCCTGCACCTGGTCCGCCGGGAACTGGGCACCGCGCCGGCCACCGCGATCGCGCGCCGCATGGTCGTGCCGCCACAGCGCGAGGGCGGGCAGCGGCAGTTCGTCGAGCTACCGGTGCCGGAGTGCACCGGCGACAGCCTCCAGCCGGTGCTGGTGTGGATGCTGGACAACCTGCGCGAGGAGCACAGCGTGGCCGAACTCGCGAGCCGCGCCAGCATGTCCGAGCGCACGTTCGCCCGCCGCTTCGTCGCCGAGACCGGCACGACACCGCACCGCTGGCTCACCATGCAGCGGGTCCTGCACGCGCGCCGACTGCTCGAACAGACGCAGCTGCCGGTGGACGACATCGCCGAGGCCGCCGGTTTCGGCACGGCAGCACTGCTGCGCCACCACTTCCACAAGGTGGTCGGCGTGGCGCCCAACGACTACCGCCGCACGTTCGCATGTCGGTGAGATAGCTTGCGACCGTGGAAGAAGTGATCCTGCTCGACGGCACGGGCAACGCGATCGGGACGGCCGACAAGGCGACCGTGCACCACGCGGACACCCCGCTGCACCTGGCGTTCTCGTGTTACCTGTTCGACAGCCACGACCGCCTGCTGCTGTCCCAACGGGCGTACGGGAAGAAGACCTGGCCCGGCGTGTGGACCAACAGCTGCTGTGGCCATCCGGCGCCCGGCGAGGACGTGGCCGACGCGGTGCGCCGCAGGCTGCGGGACGAACTCGGCATCACCGCGACCACGCTGAGCCTGGTGCTGCCGCGCTTCCGGTACCGCGCCGTGATGGACGACGGTGTCGTGGAGAACGAGATGTGCCCGGTGTTCCTGGCCCACACCGACGACGAGCCGGACCCGAATCCGGCCGAGGTCGCGGCCACACGGTGGACCGCGTGGGACGAACTGGTCGACGGTGTCGACTCCGGCGCCCAGCCGATTTCGCCGTGGGCGCGGCTGCAGCTGCGTGAACTGGCCGGACTCGGGTCACAGCCGCACGAGTGGCCGGCCGCCGATCACCGGGATCTGCCGCCGGCCGCGCGTGGGGCCGTCGCGTAACGACGACCCCACGCGGTTGGTGTCACTCCTCGTCGTCGTCACCCGGTGCGGCGTGGTCCGCCTTGCCCGGGGTGGGGTCACGGGTCATGTCGATCAGCGGATGGCGTTCCGCACCTTCCGGTGCCGCGTGCCGGGGCCCGCTCTCCCCCTCCTTCGGCTGCGTCACGAAACCTCCCAATGTTCATGGCGACAGTTGTCCGGCCATTCTGCCCAGCGGCCGATCGACCGCTCGGCGGTACCCCTGCCCAGTGCCAGAATGGACCCATGGCCACGCCGGAGCACGCCGCAGTGTCGAATCGGTCGGCTCAGCCTTCGCCGACCAGCGAAGCATGCGATGTGGCGCACGGCGCCCCCACACCGGCCACCGTCGAGCGCACGCTGATCGCGGTCTTCGCGTCCCCCGTGGCCGAATACCTGCTGCGCTACGGCCAGGACCTCGGCTATCGCCCGGTCCTGCTGGAGCCCGACCCGAGCCGCACGATCGCCGGTGTCACGGCCGTGACCAGCATCGACGCGGCCAAACCGGACGAGGAAACGGACATCGTCGTCACCGACCACCATCGGGACGAACTCGGCCCGATGCTGCGCGACGCGCTCGCCGCGCCGACGCGCTGGATCGGCCTGATGGGCAACCCGCGCCACACCGGCCCGCACCACGCCGCCCTGGCCGCCCTCGGCGTCGACGCGGCCGAGATCGCCCGGGTGCACCGACCGATCGGGTTGAACATCGGATCCCGCACGCCGCCCGAGATCGCGATCGCCACACTCGCCGGCCTGATCGCCGACCGCAACGACCGCCCCGGCGCCTTCCACTTCTGAACCCCGATGTAACCCGGGTCGGTATTCGTGGGTGACCCGACCATCGTGGGAGGCCCAGCATGCGTCCCGTTTCCCGAAGACACCTTCTGCTGACCGCTGCCGGAACCGCCACCCTGGTGGCCACCGGCGCCGTCCTGCCGGCGGCCGCATCGGCGACCGGCCACGATCCGGACGACCCCACCGTCGTCGTGGAGTGGAACCGGACGCTGTTGCGGGTGGTCCGCACGCCACACGCCCAGCCGGCCACCGTGCACCCCACGCGCAGCTTCGCCATGCTGCACGGCGCCATCCACGATGCCGTGGAGAACGTCCGCCATCGCGGCTCCGCCGTGGCCGCCGCGGCGCAGGCCGGGCACGACATCCTTGCCGCGCTGTACCCGAGCATGGCCGCCACGTTCGACCAGCAGTTGGCCGACGAACTGGCGACCGTTGCCAATCCATACGCACGTGACGCCGGCGTCCGCGCCGGGCAGCGCGCCGCCCGCCGCATGCTGTCACTGCGCGCGCACGACGGCTCCGACGCCACACCACCCACGATCCCGGCCGGCACCCAACCCGGCCAGTACCGGCCCGCACCGCCGAACTTCGCCGCGCCGGTGTTCACCCACTGGGCCAATGTGACGCCGTTCGTGCTGCACCGGGCCGATCAGTTCCGGTCACGTCCCTATCCGGACCTGCGCGGCGCCCATTACGCGGCGGCCACCAACGAGGTCAAGAGCCTCGGCCGGGACACCGGCACCACCCGCACCGCCGACCAGACCGTCCAGGCCCGGTTCTGGGCCGCGTCGATCTGGAACTACTGGAACGAGATCACCCAGAACGTCGTCCTCGCCCGGGAAAGCGACCTGCACACCGCTGCCCGGGTGTTCGCGCGACTCAACTTCGCCTTCGCGGACGGCGTGATCGCGTTCTACGACAGCAAGTACCACTTCCGGATCTGGCGCCCGATCACCGCGATCCGGCTCGCCGACGACGTCAACCCGGCGGTCACCGCCGATCCACAGTGGAACAGCCTGAACACGACGCCCGCCGACCCGTCCTATCCCGGCGCGCACAGCGTGATCTCGCAGGTCGGCGCCACGATCCTGCGCCACACCTACGGACCCGCGCAGCACCTGACGGTCACGTCCGAAGTACTGGCCGGCACGGTCCGCATGTTCGACACGTTCCAGGACGCGGCGGACGAAGCGGGACTGAGCCGCATCCTCGGCGGCGTGCACACCCGGATCGACCACGTAGCCGGGCAAGAACTCGGATTCAGCGTGGCCCGTTCCATCATCAACGACCGGTGACGAGAGCGGTCCCGGCGACGGTGACGACCCGCCGCCGGGACCAGACCCCGGTGCGCCCTACCGGGAACCTCAGCTCGGCAGGTTCCAGGACTGGTTGGCGCCGCCGCTGCAATCCCAGATCTGCAACGGTGTGCCGTCCGCGGAACTCACCCCGGTCGCGTCGAGACATCTACCCGAGTTCGGATTGATCAGTTGGTTGGACGACGTGTGCGTCCACTGTTGTGCCACCGTGCCGTTGCAGTCCCACAACTGCACCTTCGTGCCGTTCGCCGTGCCGGCGCCCGAGACGTCCATGCACTTGCCGAGCGACTGCAGCGTGCCGTCGGTGCCGACGGTCCACGACTGGGCGTTCGTGCCGTTGCACGTGAACAGTTGGATCTGCGTGCCGTTGGTGGTGTTCGCGCCGGCCACGTCGACGCACTTGCCGCCGAAACCGGTGATCTGACCGGTGTGCCCGCCGCCACCGCCGCCGTTGCCCTGCGTGCCGCTCCACGTGAACGTCGCCGATGTCGCCGCCGGCAGGTTGTAGGTGAAGTGCTCACCGCCCCAGTTGACGTTCATCGTCTGCGTTCCGCCGGTCGTGTTGTACGCGACGAGCGCCTTCGAGCCGTCCGGGTTCTGCCACGCCACGTTGGACACCGAACTGTTCGCGGTCGAGTCGACCCGGAACGCGCCCGGCTTCACGAACTTCGTCAGCTGGCCCATGTCGTAGTACTCGATGGTGAAGTCGACCTGCCCGCTGCGGTTGTCTCCGTTGTGGACGGTGATGATGCCCTGGCAGGTACCGCAACCGCCGTTGTGCGGTCCCATGTTCTGGTCGACGGCCAGGCTCCACTTGACCAGGCTCTGGCCCCAGTTACGGGTGTAGTCGATGATGTTCGACATGTCCTCGGCCTGCTGGTTGGCGATCCACGTGCCACCGGAGTGCTCGGTGTCGAACGTGCCGAGGTTCGGGAACATGTTGTGCACGGTGGTCTGCTCGGCCGCGGAGCCCTCGTCGTAGCCGTGCCATGCCACGCCGCCGAACAGCGGGTCGTTGCGCACGGTCGCGTCGTTGAGCGTCTGCGCGGCGAATCCGTTGAACTGGCTCCAGTTCCAGTCCAGCGCCAGCACCTTCGTGGTCAGGCCGGCCGCGTGCAACGCCGGCAGCAGGTCGGTGGCCGTGAAGAAGTCCAGGCCGTTGGCGTTCCAGTTCATCGTCGGGTAGTTCGCGCCGTCACAGCAGCCCGGCTCGTTCTGGGGCGACGTGTAGTCCACGTGCAGGCCCTGCTGCTGGTACGCCTGGAACGTCTTGACGTAGTACTGGGCGTAGGCCGCGTAGAACTGCGCCTGCAGGAAGCTGTGGCTGGTGAAGTTGTCGTCGGACTTCATCCAGGCCGGCGCGCTCCACGGGTTCATCATCAGCTTCAGGTTGGGATTGAGCTGCTCCGCCTGTTTGGTCAGCGGGATGATGTCGGTGAGGTCGTGCGAGATGGAGAAGTTGTTGAGGTTCGGGTCGGTCTGGCCGGCCGGCACGTCGTCGTAGGAGTAGCTGAAGCGGGCCAG
>Ga0070714_100003520_pt1 | contig 11690 bp, 9 predicted proteins | sample LARL83metaG_FD_65450 | JGI IMG/M metagenome (GOLD analysis project Ga0070714, IMG submission 65450) | Corn, switchgrass and miscanthus rhizosphere microbial communities from Kellogg Biological Station, Michigan, USA - LAR L8-3 metaG | ecosystem: Host-associated > Plants > Roots > Rhizosphere ... | reverse complement strand
CCGGAATTTTATGCCCGGAATTTGTTCTAATGATTGATCTTGTGCGCCAGCCTGATAACTCTAAAATGATTCTATCCCGTACAACCCAATACGCCATTCAGGCGCTTATTTACATGGCCGCGCAGCCTCCCGGCGAGACGGTATTGAATCGTACCATTGCCGCATGCCTGAAATCGCCGCCCACCTATCTTGCCAAGATTCTGCAGGAATTGTGCAGGGGTAATCTGCTATATTCTTTTCGTGGCAAGCAAGGTGGTTTTTGCCTGCGGGAAAGTGGCGATAAAATAAACCTGATGCAAATCGTCAGGCTTACCGAAGGTCCAGGGTTCACTGAAGACTGTGTGCTGGGACTCAGGGTTTGCAGCGAAAAAACCGCTTGCCCGATGCATGGGAGATGGTGGCCGATCAAGCAGGAAATCGTGAAACTGCTGCAGAGCCAGACGCTGGAAATGCTGGCCGCGATGGTCACGAGCGGCAAGTACCAACTGACGGATTTTCCTGAGGCAGTTCTGGGTGACCTGAAGCTGCCACGTAGATTGTAAATTTATTGCAAAGTAGGGTACTGATATGCCAGAGCGCGCGCCAATGCTACCCGTCACTGTCGAACCCGCCGGTGTGCCGAGCGATTGCAGGAACTGCGGGGCTTATCCACTATGCATGTCGCTGTGGCTCAGGACAGGTGATTCCACGCTGCTTGAGCGCGTCGTTAAAAAAAAGCAGGTGTTCAAGCGCGGGCAGGTTTTGTATCGCATGGGGCAGCCCGTGGAGTACATGTACGTCATTCGCGGCGGATCGGTCAAGACCTGCGTCACAACCGAAGATGGGCAAGTTCAGGTGATGGGATTTCACGCGGCGGGAGAACTGCTGGGACTGAATGCAATTGGGAACCGGCAACACAACTCCGAAGCTCAAGCAATGGCGGTTACCTCGGTTTGCGAAGTTTCAGTCGATCGCTTTGAAGAATTGGCCAGGAAAGATACCGCTATTCAATACGAAATTCTCAAGATCATGAGTGCGGAAATCCGGCACGGTCAGGAATTGGCGCTGCTGTTGGGAAAACACAATGCGGAAGAGCGTCTGGCTGCTTTTTTGCTCGACCTGTCGCGGCAGTTTGCGAATTGCCATTGTTCGGCTACCGAGTTCAACCTGAGTATGTCCCGCAGTGATATCGGTAACTATCTGGGAATCGCCGAAGAGACCGTGTGCCGCATATTTGCACGGTTTCAGGATGACGGGCTCGTTAGCAGCGAGTGCCGGCATATCAAGCTCAACGATGTGGAGCGTTTGCAGCAAATCGCCTGCCGCAGGCCTTCCGGATATTTACGGAATGCCGTGGGATCCGATCTCAAGGCCTGACTCCAAGTTCTTGCCCTTGTCTCGGGACGGGGGAAATTCCAATTTCATTGGATCGACAATATTTCGCGGACTTTTATGCACGTTCGAGATACGCTATGATTTCCAAAGCATGAGTCTGATTATTTTTATGGGGTTCTTTCAGGAAAAATTTAGGCAGGTAAGATTGCAAATTACTGCTATTCTTCGTAGGGGTTTTCTTCATTTGTTTTCCCCCATCAGGTTTTTCATAGCCCTGTGATGAAGAATTTTGTTTTGCTTTAATCTGAAGGAGAATTCATGAAAAAGTTGCTTATTACCATTTTCACAATGTTAGCATTTATCGGCAGTGCCCACGCATTCGTCAACATCAACACCGCTACCCAGGCCGAGCTTCAGTCTCTTCCCGGCATCTCTGCCGCCACAGCCAAGGCAATCATTGACTATCGCACAAAAGCGGGCGCGTTCAGGTCGACAGATGATTTGGGAAACGTCAGCAGCTCGATCGACATGCGCGTCATCCGCAAGGATATTTCGATCACGGGTCCTACCAGGGTTCAGAAAGAAGCCAAGTAAGAAAAGAAGTGAAAGGATTGGATGGAAACTGCCAGGGACGAAGCAAAGGTGGGGAAGCAAGCGGGTCGCGGCAATATTGTCCAACAAGACCTCCGGTTCATCCGGAGGTTTTTTTTGGCTGACACATGAATGAAACCCTGGACATGTATAAACAGGATATTCCTTCTTCCTCCGATTATGGTGTGAGCCGGATGAGAAGATAGCCAACGAATATCAGGGCCATCTTCCTGATATGCACCGCCGGGATTTCCGGTGGTTTTTTATGAGAGATCACGAGGAATTCGGCCGTCCAACGATACAGGCGAGTTCTTTGGCTCTATCTGATATAATACTGCCCTTTTGTAGTTCTGACCGAGGATTTGCCTAATGCCCCGTTCCATTCGCAATATCGCTATTATCGCCCACGTCGATCACGGCAAGACCACCCTGGTGGATAAGCTGCTGCATCAGGCCGGCTCTTTCGCCGCGCACCAGCACATTGCCGAGCGGGTGATGGATTCCAGCGATATCGAGCGTGAGCGCGGCATCACTATACTCGCCAAAAACTGCGCGGTGGATTATGCGGGCGTGCATATCAATATCGTGGACACGCCCGGCCATGCCGACTTTGGCGGCGAAGTGGAGCGCGTATTGTCGATGGTGGACGGCGTGCTATTGCTGGTGGATGCAGTCGAGGGTCCGATGCCGCAGACCCGTTTCGTCACCAAAAAAGCGCTGGCGCTGGGATTGCGTCCTATCGTGGTAGTCAATAAGGTCGATCGCCCGGGTGCGCGTCCCGACTGGGTGGTAAATCATACCTTCGATTTATTTGACAAGCTGGGCGCCAGTGAAGATCAGCTGGATTTTCCCGTGGTGTATGCTTCGGCGCTGAATGGCTATGCGATGCTGGACTTGAAGCAGGCCAGCACGGATATGCGTCCGCTATTCGACACCATACTCAAGCATGTCCCCGCGCCTGAAGGCAATCCTGATGAACCGCTGCAGTTGCAGATTGCCGCACTGGATTATTCCAGTTTTGTCGGACGCATCGGTATTGGCCGTATCAGCCGCGGCCGGCTCAAGCCTGCCCAGGATGTGCTGGTAATAGGTGGATCGGGTACGCCGAAGAAGGTCAGGGTCAACCAGGTGCTGGGTTTTCGCGGTATCGAGCGCGTGCAGCTTGAGGAAGCCATGGCCGGCGATATTGTTCTGATTAATGGGGTCGATGAGCTCAGTATCGGCGTGACGCTGGCCGATATCAATCAGCCCGAAGCATTGCCGATGCGAGCCGTGGACGAGCCGACGCTGACGATGAATTTTCAGGTCAATACTTCGCCTTTTGCCGGGAAGGAGGGAAAGTTTGTTACCAGCCGGCAGTTACGCGAGCGTCTTGAAAAAGAACTGCTTACCAATGTTGCGATGAAACTGGAGGATACCGGAGATACCGATTCATTCCTTGTTTCCGGAAGGGGAGAATTGCATCTGACCATCTTGCTCGAAAGCATGCGGCGCGAAGGCTACGAGCTTGCGGTGTCGCGTCCGCATGTAGTGATTCGCGAAATTGACGGGGTCAAATGCGAGCCGTTCGAAATGCTTACCGTGGACGTGGAGGAAGCGAACCAGGGCGCGGTAATGGAGGCACTGGGCGCACGCCGGGGGGATCTGCAGGATATGGTTTCGGATGAGCGCGGGCGGGTGAGGCTGGATTACCGCATTCCCGCACGCGGCCTGATCGGATTTCAATCCGACTTCATGACAATGACACGTGGTACGGGCCTCATGAGCCATGTATTCGATGAATATGCACCGATGCGGCCGGAGATTGCCGCACGCCGGAATGGCGTACTGATTTCCGCAGAGCAAGGCGAAGCGGTTGCCTATGCGCTGTGGAAACTGCAGGAGCGCGGACGCATGTTCGTGAGTCCCGGCGATCGTCTATATGAGGGAATGGTGATCGGCATTCATACCCGCGATAATGACCTGGTGGTCAACCCAATCAAAGGCAAACAGCTTACCAATGTACGCGCATCAGGGACCGACGAAGCCGTGACCCTGACTCCGCCGATCCAGCTCACATTGGAGTCCGCGATCGAATTTATCGCGGATGATGAACTGGTGGAGATTACGCCCAAAACCATTCGCGTCCGCAAGCGTTTCCTGCAGGAACACGAACGCAAGAAGGCGTCGCGCGCCGCCGCGTGATCAGGGCAGCGGATTGGCTGGCCGAAATTCGGTCCGTTCGTTTTCTCTCCTTGCCCCGTATGACCGGTTGTGCCGCTGCCGCTATATTTCCCGTACGTCGAATTTAACCGATGGAAGCTTCCGCGGGTAATGAACGAAAAGATCCTCTGGTACATTGCTGATCCCATGTGCTCATGGTGCTGGGGTTTCCTACCGGTGATCGAGGCGATCCGGCATGAGTATGGCGGCCGCGCGAAAGTGGAGCTGTTGCTGGGCGGTTTGCGGCCGGGAACCAAAGACCCGATGCCGCCGGCGCAACGCGAGACGATACTCCGGCACTGGCGGACAGTGCAGCGCATGACGGGACAGCCATTCGAGTTCGAAGGCGCAATGCCGGAAGGATTCATCTACGATACCGAACCCGCGAGCCGCGGCGTGGTGGCGGTATCCATCATCAACTCCAGGTTAATTTTTCCGTTTTTCAGGGCAGTGCAATCCGCCTTTTATGCCGGCCAGCGGGATGTGACCCATGCCGTTGTGTTGACGCAACTGGCTACCGGCATCGGGCTCGACGCACAGCGTTTCCGGGAGGTATTCGAATCCGATACCGCGAACCGCCAGACCCTTGAACATTTCAACAAGGCGCGTCAATGGGGCGTTCATGGCTTCCCTGCCGTGGTAATGCAGAATGCAGCCGGCTATACCCCGCTCACCACGGGATACCGTTCATTCCAGGAATTACGTCCGCAACTCGACGAGTGGCTGGAGAGATAGCGCTTCGGCTTGCGGGTTACAGACCGCTCCCACCGGCCCAGCCAAAGCGCTCCATTAATTGCCGGAATGTGTCGCTTGCAATGATGAATGCGATCAGGTATGACGTCAGGCTGAGCAGAACGATGGTGGTAATGGATCTCCACGGGCTCAGGTTGGAATAATGCTGCCATTGAGACAGGAAACCCGTATCCCCCGGCGCGCCGGCCTGTTTGTAAGGTTCCACTTCTGCAAGAATATTGCGCCGGGCTTTGCGCAGCGCATCCTCGACGCCCATGCGATAGGTGGAATCGAGAAGGTCCATTCGTTTGGCATCCATATCGAAGGAAGACTCATGCGAGAGCGCTTTTTCGGCCACCTCCCGGTAGAAGTCCTGCATTTTTTCCAGATATCGATTATCCGTGAATGCCTCTTCAATCGCCGCCTTGATGCTGGATGCCTCTTCCTTGCTCAGGACAGCGGGCCGCACTTTGAGCGCCTGGACAATTTCCTGGATAAATTCACGTTCCTTTCTCGCGATAAGCTTGAGCCAGACGGCCTCCGCTGCCTGAGGGGAGGGAATGCGGAATTTCGTATCGCCGGCGTGCGAATAATCAAAGAGCTCCTCAAGTTCGATTTTCGCTGCGTTTTCGCACTCGGCATCAATTGCCTCAAGCCTGGTCCTGAGAAGATCTGTCATCATCTTTCCTGAAGCATTCAAAATCGGGATTTGATTCGAACGGCAATTCAATTGGAGCGCCTACAGTGTAGCGCAATTTGCAGAAGGCGTCAGCGTGCACGGCGTCCATGCCATACCGCATATATCGGGCTGCGGAATTCCCGCTCATGACGCGTCAATGCCCCGGCGTTTGGCCGAAGGCGCATCCGGCGGCTTGTGAAATCCGCGCTCGAGGAGTACCGTACAGGATGGAGTGATGCAGGATCTGTTTCCCGGAAGTGATCCGTCTATTATCAACAGAATCGATAAAGGAAAATACATCGTGAAGCGAATGGTCTTTCTTGGTGTTCCTGTTGCGCTTGCTGCTACGTTTGCTGTAAATGCCGGCACTTTGAATAACGGAAGCTGGTCGCCCAGCGAGTGCGGCGCGATGCCCCAGGCGCCCGCTGTCAATTCAAGCAGCGCTGATACCATCAACAAGAGCATTGCCGCAGTCAACGATTGGCAGAAACAGCTTCAGACTTACGACGAATGCATGATCAGGGAAGCCAACGCGGATACGGCGTCTATTGCAAATTCCGCGAATGTCCAGCAAACGCGCTACCGTGAGGCTTCTAAAAAAATCAATGCGGAATTGACGGCCGGCAGGGAAAAGTTTACCCGCGAATCCTCCTCAACCGGAAGCGGGGCAGGCGCCGGAAACCCAGGCCTGGCTAACCCTGCCTACGTCAATCCGGGTACCGGCGGCCAGGGATATTAGGCTTGGAGGTGTCGAGTACAACAAACAGCGGCGTCGGCCAGCCCCGTCCTTGATCAGAAACAGGCGCTTTATATCGGAATGGCGGCAAACGCATCAAGATCCTCTACGGCGGTGGCAGTCCGGCGAATGAGTTCCCGGTTGTTCTCCAGCTCCATCATTCCACCCACCGCCAGGGTCATGATCATTGCTTCAAAAGAATAAGTAACGTGAGCCCGGTATCGCTGCAGGAGCGTTCCGGTATCGATGTCCGCAACCCCATTATCCTGAAGATTCTGAACATAAATTGCCAGAAGGTTTGCTTCGTGAAGCCTCCGGATTTCCGGCTTGAGAGCGGTAGCGAGGAAGTAGGCAATGTCGCCGATCCCTTCGCCAACACGGACGAGCTGCCAGTCAAGAAGGCCAGGCTGAGACTGGTCCCAAAACAGATTGCCCGGATGGCAATCATGATGAACAAGCGTCTGTGGTGCATCTGCAAGAAAATGCATTGCCCGGCGGCGATGCCGCGAATAATAAACAGCCAGCGCATGGAGAGCCGGGGAGATGAGATTTCCGGCCTGACGCAATCCCCGCTGCATCAACGGAACGGCCAAGGCTGTGCCCAGGCGATCCTCGAGGCGCCGGACAGGGCCAGCCAGCCAGTAATAGGTTCGCAGGAGATCTGCCTTATTCCAGAAGCGGGCATGAAAGCAGGCAAGTTGTTTTACGACCAGCGCGGCTTGCTCGGCGGTCAGGGCGTCGCCCGGATTACCGGGAATCGCTCCGGATTCCGTTATATCCTTGAGCACCAGGGTTGCACCCTTGCCGGGCTGGCTCTGCGCCGCGAGAAACCTGGGCACGGCAACCGGCACGGCTTGGGCTGCTTCGTTATAGAAGCGCACCTCTGTATGCAAAAGCCTGGGTAAAGCCGTGATCAATCTTGCACGCCAGCTGAGCGATGGCAGCTTTACAAACCACTGTCGAGGCAGTTTCCGGGGTCCGTCATGTTCAATGGCGAGACGAATTCGCGTTGTCGTGCCGATATCGACGGAAACAATATGAAGGTTCGACACGATTACGCCGGAATAATGATTGTTGACTACCCGCTGAGCCCAGCGAATTGTCAAGTCGCTGGGCCGGTGTGCAAGAATATTATTATGATGCATTATCATATGCGGCTGATGTGCATGGGTTGATCTTTCGGGGTATCTGCCTGCCGTATGCCTCTCTCAGGCGTGGAAAACGGCCAGGTATTCCATAATATGCGAATGGCGTTTCTCCCGGCTGCAAAAAAGGGAGCCGGTTAGGCTCCCTTTTTTAAGGGCTGACTGGCCCGATCCTAGCGTATTACTGTAATTTCCAATCAGGGTGGTAATGTGTTTCCTTATCGAAATCTTTCCAGATAAAGTCGGGAGAGATGATAGGTTTGGTGGGAATTACAAACGTCACAAGATCTACGACGCCGGTCAATGTACGTCCGATCCCATGTATAATGCCGGTGAACAACCCAATCGGAATGCCGACGGCAGGGCCTCTCTTGTTAGTGTCTATGATGATGTTCTTGGGTACTTCCCCTATCCCGGTAACCGTATTGGCAATGCCGTGCGCGAGCTTATCTCCCACTTTCTCGACATACCCTGCCGCCATTGCCGACTGAGATGAAAAGAAGAAAAGCGCGGATATTAACAGAAACGGTTTCAGCATATTTTTCATTGGATACCTCCCTAAAGTAGATGAACAAAATTAAATCCATTCCAATACTAGCACACCATCGGAAAATATGGCACGCTTCAATCGATATTCAATGGCAGCCATTTCCAAAAAAATATATGTTCTTTCGTTACAACGAAAAATGATCCGCAAGAAAATAACGATTTCTGAATTTATACGTCCAATTGCCGGAAACAACTAATTTTCCATCCATAGGCCCGGCCTCGTCAACGTCAACGTCAACGTCAAGCAGCTTATTCTATCCGGCTATAACCCACATCCCGCAATTTTCCGTAGTGGTTCCCACGCTTGACGCAGCGGAGGATATCGACCGCTTATTGACCCGTCTGCTGGCACTGGATCTGGCACCGGGCAGTTTTGAAGTCATCATGGTTGACATGGGCTCGCGTGATGGCACCCCCGACAGAGTGCGCGCCTGGGAAGGGCGCGCACCCGTGCGACTGGTCGAATGCAGGGAAAAACCGGACCTGGCGGACTCGATACTGGCCGGCGTCGCCGTGGCGCGCGCGGAAGTCATCGTCGTCATGCATGCGGACCTGAGCCATCCGCCTGAACGGCTGCCCGCCCTGGTGGCCCCGCTGCTGGACGGCAGCCATGACATTGCCGTGGGCAGCCGCTACGTGGCGGGCGGCAGCAACGAAGAAGAACCGTTGCCTCGCCGCTGGCTTGCGCGCCTGGGCGGCTGGCTGACCCGCTCCCTCTGCGACGTGAGCGACGTGGCCTCCGGATTCTTTGCTTTCCGCCGGGAACGGGCGGGCACCCTTGCCGGACGCGCGCAGGGTCACGAAATCCTGCTCTCGCTGCTCATGGCCGGCCAGGCTATCAAAGTGATGGAAGTGCCCATCCGCTATCACAGCCGTCCGCAGGGCAGGCTATCGTTGTCCCCTCAATGGACTTACCTGCAGCGCCTGATGACCCTGGCCGGCGGCACAGCAACTTTCGGCACCGCCAGCCGGCTTGCCGCGGCCGGGTTGGTGGGCGTGGCGGTCGACGCCCTCCTGTTCCAGTGGCTCATGAGCCGCGACGCCGGGCTCGCGCTGTCGCATATCACCAGCTTCTTCCTCGCTGCCGCCGTAAAGCATGCGCTCAATTCCAGATGGCCGTTGCGCCCCCCCCTGCGATGGCGTCATTTCAGCCGCCTCCTGACCGTCGGCCTGTTCGCCCTGCTCATGCGCGGCGGCGTGCTGGCCTGGCTGATTTACGGCTGGCATCTGCCCCCCCTCTTGGCCATATTCCCCGCCATTGCCGCCACGACGGTGATCAGCTATCTGGGCGCCGCCTTCTATGTGTTTCCTGCCACGCAGAACCTTCCCCCGGCGGATGTGCGCTGGCGGGTCGCCTCGCTGGGCGTCGTCACCTTCGTCGTACTGCTGCGCCTCATCTACCTGGGCCAGGCAGAGCTGATCCCGGACGAAGCCTACTACTGGGCCTATGCCCAGCATATGGACCTGAGTTTCTACGATCACCCGCCCATGGTGGCATGGCTGATCTGGCTGGGTACCGCGCTCTTCGGCAACACCGAGTTCGGTGTGCGCATTGGCGCCTTCGCCTGCGGCCTGATCACGATGGGCTACCTGTATACACTGGCGCGCAACCTGTACGACAAGACGACCGGCCTGCGCACGCTGCTGCTGCTGGCCGTGCTGCCGTTCTATTTTGCCACCGGCATGGTGATGACCGCGGATGCGCCCCTGGTGGCCGCCTGGGCTGCAACGCTGTACTACATGGAGCGGGTCTTGCTGGGAAATAGCAAGTGGGCCTGGCTGGGCCTGGGCATTGCTTTCGGCCTGGGGATCCTATCCAAGTATACGCTGGGCCTGCTGGGGCCGGCGGCGCTGCTGTTCGTGATCCTCGATCCCGCTTCGCGCCGCTGGCTCTACCGGCCGCATGCGTATCTCGCCGCCGCCCTTGCCCTGCTGCTCTTCTCCCCTGTCATTATCTGGAATATGCAGCACGACTGGGCTTCGATTACGTTCCAGTCGCAGCGGGCCACCGGAATCGGCAATCAATTTTCCTTGCAGTGGCTATTCCTTCACATGCTGCTGCTATTGACCCCCGTGGGGCTGGCGGCTGCGGCCATGGCATTGTGGCCGGGAACCAAACGCAGTTACAGCACCGATGCGCGCAGGCGCCGACTGTTCGTATGGGCATTCACCGGCGTGCCGCTCGCCGCATTCTTCTGTCTGAGCCTGTTCGGCGCGCCGAAGTTTCACTGGACCGGCCCGGCATGGCTTGCGCTGCTGCCCACCATGGCGTGGATAATGGGTCACGCAGGCGATTTCGGCATCCTCATACGCCGTGTGAGCGAGGCCTGGAAACCCACCATCGCGGTTTGCCTGGTTCTCTATGCATTTGCCCTGCACTACGTGGTGCTCGGCATCCCCGGCATTCCTTACGTCGGTTTTGGCGAACACTATTTCTGGCGGGAGGCCACCAGGGAGATCGAGGGGATTAAAGAAGAGGTTCAGCGCCAGACGGGCCAGAAGCCCATTGTGGTGGGTATGAGCCGGTGGTCGGTGGCAAGTGCCTTATCCTTTTATAATACGGAGGAGAAGCCGGCCGGAGAGTGGATGGACATACGCTCGCGCAATATGTTCAGCGAAAGCGGCGCGATGTATGATTTCTGGTACCCGTCGGAGCCGCCGACGACCCGGCCGATCATCCTGGTGGGTATGCGGCCGGGGCAACTCGAAGGCGACGTGGCGGGCAACGATTACATCACCCCGAAGCTGGTACAACCGGGTCCGATACAGGAGCGAACAATCGTGCGCAAAGATAAGCTGCTGCGCAAGGTATATTATCGCATTGCGCGAGGATATCTGGGCAAGTGAACCTGCCCGGCGAGTCAACGCGGGTGTGGCAGCGTTACATGGCGCGCGTCTTTTGAAACGGGACTCCGTACCGCCCAGGCCGACCTATGCTTCGACAAGGCCGGATGGAAGAAGTGGCGAATGAAAGGATTCCTATCGATGTTCCGAAGGGGGTAAGAGATGTTAAAGATACTGATGCTGAATGCGATGGTGGCCAGCCTAGTCATGCTCTCCCCCCACGGCGTGGCGGCCCCCGGCGGTAAGAAAGATGAGAAAACCGCAACCGCCGCGGAGCAGAAAGAAGTGGCTGTCACGATTTACAGCGGCAACCTGGCATTGGTAAAAGACGCGCGCAGGGTCAGACTTGACCGCGACTTCAACAAGCTGGCCTGGCGGGAAGTCTCTGCCCAGATGCATCCTGAAACGGCGCAATTGCGCAATCTCACGCATCCCATGGGATTCCGTCTGCAGGAGCAGAACTTCGATATTGATCTGCTGACGCCCGAGAAACTGGTGGAGAAATATATCGGCAAGGAAGTTACGGTCATTCGCACCAATCCGGCCACCGGTGCGGAAGCCAGAGAAACGGCCATGGTCCTCGCCACCCATGGCGGCACCATTCTCAAGTTTGCCGACCGTATTGAGACCGGCGTTCCGGGCCGCCTGTCATTCTCCGGCGTGCCGGATAATCTGAGGGATAAACCGACTCTGGTTATCTCTCTCATCAACCCCGTTGCGGGCGAGCAGAACCTTGAACTTTCCTATCTGACCGCGGGCCTGTCGTGGCACGCCGACTATGTGGCGGAACTGAACGAACAGGATGACCGCCTCGACCTTAACGGCTGGGTGACATTGACCAACCAGAGCGGCGCGGCTTATCCGGACGCGAAGCTGCAGCTGGTTGCCGGCGATCTGA
>Ga0070714_100003519_pt1 | contig 11695 bp, 9 predicted proteins | sample LARL83metaG_FD_65450 | JGI IMG/M metagenome (GOLD analysis project Ga0070714, IMG submission 65450) | Corn, switchgrass and miscanthus rhizosphere microbial communities from Kellogg Biological Station, Michigan, USA - LAR L8-3 metaG | ecosystem: Host-associated > Plants > Roots > Rhizosphere ... | reverse complement strand
GGATGGAGGTCTGCAGCAGGAAGTGCTGGACATGCCCGGGCTGGCGCTGCAGGACCTCCTCGGCCAGGAAGTCGACGATGTACCGGTCATCCCCGGCGAAGCCGTCGATGAAAGCGGCGGCGTCCTCGCGCCCCTGCATCGAGAGCGCCGCCAGCTGCAGCGCGGCGATCCACCCTTCCGTTCGTCCCTCAAGCGCTGCGACGTCGGCTGCCGTCAGCGCCAGTCCCATCACATCGTTGAGGTACGCCGCGGCCTCGCCGGGCGTGAAACGCAGATCGGCGGCGCGGATCTCGGTGAGCTCGCCCCGGCCGCGCAACCGGGCCAGCGGCAGCGGCGGGTCGGCGCGGCTGGCTATGACCAGGTGTATCCGCGGGGGCAGGTGGTCCAGCAGGAAGCCCATCCCGTCCTGCACGTCGCGCGCGTCGATGACGTGGTAGTCGTCGAGCACCAGCACGACATCGTCCGGGATGGCGTCGAGATCGTTAAGCAGAGCGACAAGGCCCGCCTCGCCCGGCGGCTGGGGCGGCTGCAGGAGCGAGAGCGCACCTGTACTACCCCCTGTATTGAGCGCGGCGACAAGGTACGTCCAGAACAACGCGGGATCGTTGTCGCGCTGGTCAAGCGAGAGCCACGCCACGGACCGTCCGCCGGCCGCGGCGACCGCCAGCCACTCGGCCAGCAGCGTCGTCTTACCGAACCCAGCCGGGGCCGACACCAGGGTCAGCGCCGACTCCGCCCCGCGGTCGAGGCGCTCGCTCAGCCTCGGACGCGCCACCAGGCTGCGTCGCCATCTGGGGACGTGAAGCTTGGTCTCGAGCAGCGGGCCTGCCATGACCACCGCCCCTCGGGAGGCTCACGCGTCAGCTGGTCACGTGATAACACGGTACGCGCATCGCGGGTTAGCCCGCGAGCATGCCCAGGGCGACCACGAACAGGGCGGACGCCACCAGGGCGCCAAGCAGCAGGAGATACGTGATCCGGCGCCACCTTCGCCCATGGTCCGCTGGTTCCGCCTCGGGCGGCAGCGCCCTTTCCTGACCAGGGCCCCCGTCGCCCGCTCGGCTGGAAGCCGCAGACGGCGCCGGGGCCACGCTGACGGCCAGGCGCGGGCGGACGCGCGCGGTGGCCGCGGCCGCGGCCCACCCGAGTGCCGCGGTGACGAGCGGGAGAAGCCACAGGTAGAAGATCGCATTGTTGCCGAGCCGGTCATCGACGGCGGCGCCGACGGTCCAGGTCGCGTCGATTTGATCGCCGGCGGCGCCGATCACCGCGACCGCGGCCGTCCCGTACAGGAACAGGCCCAGACCGGCGCTGAACGCGGCCAGCCGGGCGATGCGCCGGCCGGCGGCCGCGCTGCCGCCCCAGAGCGTGCCCGCCGCCCCCACCAGCAGCGGCGCTACCAGCGCCTGCGTCAGCACCGCCCACAGCGGGGGCACGGCGACGATGAACCCGTAGAAGGTGAACCCGGACGGCAGCAGCCAGGCCAGGGCGACGAGCAAGCCGCCAAGCAACCCGGGGAGGGCGACACCGGGCTGGCGCATCATCACGCCGGCGGTCAGGGTGCAGCCGGCCAGCAGGACCAGGACGACCGTCGCGAACACCCAGCTCCAGGCGCCCAGCCCGTACCGGAGTGCTACCGAGGCATACACTCCTGCGCTGCCGGCCGCGACCGCGACCGTCGCCCAGACCGCCGCGGCGGGCCGCCCCCAGGGTGGCAGCAGCAGCGCGGCGCCCGCGCAGCCGACGGCGAAGCGCCACCGGCGGCCCCAGCCGTCGATGTGGTCAAGCTCGCCCAGCATCGCCTGGCCCCACTCGGCCCGCTGCACGGACAGCAGGCCGGTCGCCCACCGCAGCAGCCGCGCGGGCACGTCGTCGCGCACCGCCGGGCCGGCCGGGGAAACCGGGACCGAACGCCGGAACAGCGCCAGGCCCATGGCCATCAGGCAGATCAGCGGAATGAAGATGGGCATCTACGCCTCACTCGGACGGTGTGCGCGCGGGACGGCCCGGTCGGCTCGGGTGGGACGGGAAACGGGCAGTGCCGCCACGTACTCCCGTCCGGCCAGGGACAGCCGGTACAGGTGGCGGGGCGGCCTGCTGCCCTGACCCGGCTCCCAGGATGTCTCCAGCAGGCCACGGTCGGCCAGCCGGACCAGGATCGGGTACAGCGAGCCGGATTTCAGGTGCACCTCGGCGGTCAGGTCGTAGCCGTAGCGCCACTGGGCCGGATTGGCCGCAAGCGCCCGCAGGACCTTGATCGCCTGCGCGGACGGGGGGCGGTTACGCTGCATGAACGTTAACTCTACTCATGTAGCGATAACCGTCAATACCGTGGGCCACTTCGCGAATGATCAGAGTCTGGCGCCGGGAGCAGAACGCCTGGCACGAGGGCGTGTCCATCTCGGATTTGTCCCACCACATGTTCGACACGTTCATCTCCGGTCCTGACGCCACCCGGCTGCTGGCCGCGGTGAGCGCCAACAACTACGAGTCCTTCGCCGTCGGCCAGGCCAAGCAGTTCATCCCGGTCGCCGGCAGCGGGAACATCGTCACCGACGGCATCCTGCTGCGCGAGGCCGAGCAGCAGTACACGCTGAGCGGAATCCCGGCCGCGCAGAACTGGGTCACGTACCACGGCGAGCGGGGCGGCTACGACGTCTCGTTCCGCACCGACCCGTCCTCGGCGTTCAGGCACGGCGCCGACCCGGTGCTCTTCCGCTACCAGGTACAGGGCCCGCTGGCGGCCGAACTCGTCGCGCGGGCGTTCGGCGGCCCGCTGCCGCCCACCCGGTTCTTCCATTCGGTCCCGGTCACGCTGAACGGGATCGGCCTGCGCGCCCTGCGCCACAACATGGCCGGGCAGGACGGCTTCGAGTTCATCGGGTCGTGGCCGGACGCGGCCGCGGTGCTTGACGCGCTCCTGGGCGCGGGCTCGCCGCTTGGCCTCGTCAGGGTAGGTGCCTGGGCCTACGCCTCGGCCAGCGTGGAGAGCGGGTGGATCCCGTCGCCGATCCCGGCCATCTACACCGACCCGGAGCTGGCCGGATACCGCAGCTGGCTGCCGCTGTTCGGCATCGAGGGCCAGCGGCCGCTCAACGGCAGCTTCTTCTCTGAGGACATCAAGGACTACTACTGCACGCCGTATGAGCTGGGCTACGGCCGGTCGATCGCGTTCAACCACGACTTCATCGGCCGCGAGGCCCTGGAGAAGGCCAGGGCCGACGTGCGGCGCACCAAGGTCACGCTGGTCTTCGACGCCGAGGACGTACGCCGGGTGATCGGGCCGCAGGACCAGTTCCGGCTCACCTACGCCCGGCAGCGGGTGGAGGCCGGGTCGCTCCTGGCTGGCCTGACCTGCCAGACCGCCACCATCGACCCGGCGGGGACGGTCTTGTCGCTGACGCTGATCGACAAGCAGTACGCCGAGCCGGGTACCGAGGTGAGCGTGGTGTGGGGCGAGCACCCGGGGCCGGGGACGCCCGGTGATGCCGACCTCGGCTTCCCGCGCATCCGCGCTACGGTGCAGCCCGCGCCGTTCGATGCCCACGCCAGGAACCTGTACCGGCGGAACCCCTGATCCCCTCCGATGTCCGGGTCTGGGTCTCAGACCCGGACATCGGCGGCGGTGTCGCGGCCGTTCGCGGCCCGGCCTTCGTGGCGGAGCAGCGTCCCGACGGCCAGCAAGATCAGGCCTGCCACGGCCATGCCGATGCCCGCCCCGGCCAGGATGTCCAGGGGATAGTGCACCCCCAGGTACACCCGGGACCAGCCCACCAGGACGGCGTACCCGATCCCCGCCGCCGCCAGCGGCCGGGCCAGGAACGGAGCGAGCGCGAGCGCGACCGCCAAGGTGACAGCGGTATGGCTGGAGGGAAAGCTCGTGCCGTGCGCGGGCGGCTGGCGCAGCACCGCGTCAGCCATCACCTGATACGGCCGCGGGCGGTCCGCGATGGCCTTGGCCACATCCGCCAGCAGCCACGCGGCACCCCCTGCCGCGACGCCGGTCACCACCGGCAGGGCGCCCCGGTTCCTGGCCACGACGTAGCCGACGGTCAGCACGATCACGGCGGTGATGCCCGCCGGCAGGAACAGCTTCGACAACGGCGTCAGTACCGACGCGGCGGCCGCCGGGACCTCGTTCAGAACCCGGAACAGGCTCAGATTCCAGCCGACCGCCCCGGTCTTGAGCACGACCGCAGAAGCGCCGAACAGCACTGCTCCCAGGCCCGCCAGGAACCCGGCAGCCAGGGCCCCAGGGACCCGGGCCGCCCGCTTGGGCCACCACCACGACTCCAGGCCGGCCATGGTGTTACCCCGGGCCATCGGTGGCTGGCGGGGAACCGCCCGGTACCGGCGGTGAGCCCCGCGCCGCGAGGTAGAACTGGATGCGGGCGGCGGGGATGCGTTCCTCCTCGCGGGCCCGCAGGGTCAGCGCGCGGACATCGGCCGCGGTGGGGTGGTTCAGGTCCAGGGCGCGTGGCCACAGCCGGGCATAGCGGACCGCGGCGACTTCGGCCGCGTACACCAGCGCCCGGCCGACCAGGTACAGCAGGGCGAACATGCCCGCCACGGTGGCGAAGCTGCCGTAAACGGGCCCGGCCTTGGCCACCAGCCTGGCCAGCAACGGCGCCCCGGCGTTGAGCACGACCGTCACCGCCGCTGCGCCCAAGATGGCGGCCGGCCACAGCGCCCGGACCGGCGCGGGCCGCACCAGCAGCAACTTGGCGCCAAGCAGCAACACCGCAAAGACCACCAGCGCCGACCCGAGCACCGCGGCCGCCCGCTGCAGTGCGGGCTGGCCGGACAGCGCGGTGGCCACCACGGTGAGCGCGCCGGTCGCCAGTGCCCCGAGCATCAGCATCGCCAGCACCACGAACACCCGGACGTACCGTGAGACGAAACCGGCCCGAAAGCGATGCCGGACCGCAGCGATGTGGTTCAGCGTCTCGTACGCGGAGAACACGACGCCAGTTCCGGAGAACAGCAAGCCGATCAGGCCGACTACCAGCGGGATGGTCGACGTCGGCAACGTGGCGAGCGAGTGCTCGACCGTGGGTCGCAGCGCCTGCGGCACGATCGCGGTGATCAGCCGCTGACGCAGGTCCGGATGATCGGCCAGCACCCGTGACAGGATCGCCACCCCCAGCAGCAGCAGCGGGAAGATGCTCAGGAATCCGTAATAGGTGATGAGCGCCGCCTGCCGGCCGCCGTCATCGTCGCCGTACTTCTTCACGACCGCGTAGGGGAACCCCAGCACGCCATGCTCGCGCTGCAGCCGGTCCGCCCACGCGATGATCCGGTTCGCCAGACCGCTCAGGCCTTCGAAGCTCATGGGTCCAGCCTGCCCGGCACCGCCTGGCCCGTCATCATCCCGGCAGGGCGGCTTATCAGGGCGACAGTGCCGTTGGCCGAAGGGCGGGATTGCGGGATTGTCCCGAATATTGTTGGCTGGCGTTTAGGGCACGCGCAGGAGGAGCCTGATGGCTGCAGTGACCAGCGAGGGCACTCCCGGAGCGCACCATCAGCTGGCGGAGCGGCTGCGCGCGGCGGTGCTGGGACCGCGGGGCGGCGGCACCACCAGGCGGCGGGCGTCTGATGCATTCCGGCTGGGGCTCGCGGTCGTCGTGGTGGCGGCGTCCGTCCCGGTCATGAAGGCCAACTCGGCGGTCGAGCTGAGCATCGTGCATGCCGTGCATCCGCCGCCCGCGGCGATCAGCTGGCTGGTCACCACGGTCTTCTGGGTGGGCTCGGCCGGGGTCAGCGTGCTGCTTGTCATCGTCGGGCTGTTCGTGCCGCGGCTGACTGCGGTCAGGTGGACCGCGGTGGCCGCCGTGCTGACCTGGGGTGCGTGCATCGTGCTCGGCGCCGTTCTGGGGCCGGCGGCCGGGCGGCCGCCGCTCGGCGAGCTTTCCGGGGTAAACACCGGCTACCCGGTCACCCAGATCGCGGTCGCGGTCGCGGTGGCGGCCACCGCTCTTCCGTACCTGAGCCGTCCGGTGCACCGGCTGGTGTGGTTCGGCGTCGGCGTCGCCGTGCTGACCGCGGTCTCCGGCGGGCATGCGCTACCGGTGAACGCCGTCTCCAGCATGGCGGTGGGCTGGGGCGTCGCCGCGGCCCTGCACCTGGCCGCGGGCTCACCCCTGGGCCTGCCGTCAGCGGCCGAGGTCACCGCGTGGATCGCGGACCTGCGCGTCACGGTCGCGGACGTCATCCGGGCGCCCCGCCAGGAGTGGGGAGTCGAGCAGTTCACTGGCCGGGACCCAGCAGGCCAGGCGATCGAGCTGTCGGTCTACGGCCGGGACGCCTCCGACGCCCGGGTGCTGGCCAAGCTGTGGCGTTTTGCCGTCTACCGGGATTCGGGACCCACTCTCATCATGGACCGTCTGCAGCAGGTCGAGCACGAGGCCTACCTCACGTTGATGGCCGGGCGCGCCGGCGTCCTCGTGCCTGACGTGCTCGCCGCCGGCCGGTTCGGGCCCAGCAACGACGCGGCGCTCGTCACCAGGGTGCCCGCTGGCCCTGCCCTGGCCCAAGCCGACACCGCCTGCCTCACCGACGGCACGCTTGAGGAGACCTTGCTGGCCGTGCTGCGGCTGCGTGAAGCCGGCATCGCCCACGGGGCGCTCGGCGGCGACACCATCATCGTGTCCGACCAGGGCATCTGCATCCGGAACTTCCGCCGTGCGTCCGCCTCGGCTCCGGCCAGCCGCCTCGACACCGACCTGGCGGCCGCGCTGGCCGCGCTGGCCGTCCGCGCGGGCGCTGAGCGTACCGCCGCGGTGGCGGCCCGGGTGCTCGAGGCCGGCACCGCCCGCGGCGCTCTGGTGCACCTGCAGCGCTCGGCCCTGGACCCGGGGACCGTAGCCGGGCTCAAGGATGATAAGGACCTGCTGCCCCGGCTGCGGCAAGCCGTGGCTAGCGGGACCGGCATCGAGATGCCGGAGCTGGCCGAGGTCAAACGGGTCAGCTGGGCCAACCTGCTGTTCGCCGTCGGCTCGCTGATCGGGATCTGGGCGATCATCGGGGTACTGTCCGGCGCCGGCGACTCCCTGGCCGCCATCAAGGGCGCCAGCTGGGGATGGGTGGCGCTGACGTTCCTGTTCGCCCAGCTCCCGGTGGTGGCCGAAGGCTGGGCGCTCCTCGGCGCCGCCACCAGCCAGCTCCCGTTCGGCCGCTGCGTCGCGCTGGAAACGTCCAACACCTTCACCGCGCTGGTCGGCGGCGACGTCGCCGTCTTTGCCGTCCGGGTCAGGTTCTTCCAGCGGCAGGGGTACGACGCCGCGGACGCGGTCAGCGCCGGCGCCATCGCGACCACGGCCAGCTGGACCGTCAAAGGCCTGCTATTCCTGGTCGCCTTGCCCTTTGCCGCCGGATCCTTCCAGGCTCCGTCGAGTTCTGGCGGCCACCAGGCCGCGGTCTTGGTCATCCTCGGGGTGATCCTCGCGGCGGGAATCGCCGCCGCGCTGATCGCCCTGGTGCCCAGGTTCCGGCGCCTGGCCCGCCTGGCCCGCGGGCGGATCCGCCCGCACGTGCTGAACATCTGGGCCAACGTCAAGACCGTCGCCACCGAGCCGCGCAAGCTCGTTTACCTGCTGGCCGGCTCGACCCTGGCCCAGCTGCTTGTCATCTTGGCTCTCGGCGCGTCGCTGCACGCGGTCGGGGAGCACGCCAGCATCGCGACGCTGATCACCGTCAACACGTTTGCCGGCCTCATCGGCGGCGCCGTCCCCATCCCCGGCGGCCTCGGCGTCGTGGAGGCCGGCCTGATCGCCGGGCTGACCACCGCGGGCATCCCCCAGGATCAGGCCGTCGCGGCCGTGCTCATCCAGCGGTTCTTCACCTCCTACCTGCCCCCGGTGTGGGGATGGGCGACCCTGGCCTGGATGCGCCGGCGCGAGTACGTATGAGCAGGCTCCCGCACGAGCCGCGGCGCTGGGCCCTTTTGATCGCTGCCGCATCGTCGCCGCCATCCTGGTCCTTCGAGTGCTTTTCACGATCATCAGGAACCGGTGAAGCACCGGACGTCCCTGGCCGGCTCGCCGCGTTCTGTTCTCGGAATCACCCTAGAGAGGGTGATGATTCGGTGACGTGTAGTCAGGGAGCGTTAGTTATCTCCCATGCCGCAATGACAGCCGCAGGAGGCGCTTGAAGCGTTTGGGCGCAGGTACCAGACCGCACCGCCGGCAGGCGATGCTCCCGCCGGGAATGCCGCGCGTCCGGGAAGCCAGCGCGGCAGGAAGAACCTAGTACTGCGCCTGGTGGCCTGCCAGCGCTGAGGGAGGAGTGACTGTGGCTGACAGCGATGGCAGGACCGCATCGCCGCGGCGGGCACGGATGCGAGCAATACTTCAGCGCAGGTCCCGGATGAGGAGGCTGGGCGCCAGCGTGACCGGCGTCTTGATGGCCTCCACGGCCCTGGCGGCCTGCACCTCCAGCAGTGCCTCGACGGTGCCCACGCTCAACTTCTACAGCTTCAACGACCCCTCAGGCGCGGTCCAGACGGCGGTCACCAACTGCAGCAAGCAGAGCGGCGGCAAGTACGTCATCAGCTACAACAAGCTGCCGGCCTCCGCCGACGACCAGCGGCTGCAGCTGGCGCGGCGGCTGGCCGCGAGTGACTCGTCGATGGACATCCTCGGCCTGGACGTGACCTGGGAGGCGGAGTTCGCCGAGGCCGGCTGGATCCTGCCCTGGACCGGCACGTACAAGCAGCAGGCGGAGGCGGGCACCCTGAAGGTCCCGCTGCAGACCGCCACCTGGAAAGGCCAGCTCGTCGCGGTGCCCTACAACAGCAACACCCAGCTGCTGTGGTACCGCGACGACCTGGTGAAGACCCCACCCAAAACCTGGGACGAGATGATCAGCGACGCGGAGCAACTCGCCAAGGAGGGCAAGCCGCACCTGATCGAGATCCAGGGCGCGCAGTACGAGGGCGTGACGGTCTGGTTCAACACCCTGATCGCCAGTGCGGGCGGCAGCATCCTGACGCCGGACGGGCAGAAGGTCGCCATGGGGCAGCCCGCGGTGACCGCGCTGGGGATCATGAAGAAGCTGGCCACCTCGGCGGGGGCCGACCCGTCGCTGCCGGTTCAGAAGGAGGACCAGAACCGGCTGGCCATGGAGGCCGGCAAGGCCGCCTTCCAGCTGAACTACCCATTCGTGTACCCGTCGATGAAGACCAACAACCCGGAGCTGTTCAAGCACTTCAAGTGGGCGCTGTATCCGGGGGTCACCGCCGATGAGCCCGCTCACGTCACCATCGGCGGCATCGACATGGCGGTCAGCAAGTACTCGCCGCACCCCGACCTGGCCTTCCAGGCCGCGCTCTGCCTGCGGGACCGGCAGAACCAGCTGAACGCGGCGGTCAAGGGCGGCCTGCCGCCGACGCTCGAGAGCCTGTACAACGACCCCGCGATGGCCGCCCCCTACCCGTTCCACGCCGAGATCCTGTCCGCACTGCAGACCGCCAGCGTGCGACCGCAGACCCCGGCGTACCAGAACATCTCCATCGTCATCTCGCACCACGTGTCGCCGTCCGCGGGCATCGATCCGAAGGGCACCGAGCAGGCGATGATCGGGGAGATCGACAACGCGCTTCAGTCGAAGGGAGTGATCCCGTGACTGCCGAAACCAGAGCCGTCATCACGGGCGAGCCCGGGGTAGCCGAACCCAAGCACCGCAAGCGGCTGACGGAGGGGGCGCGGGCCGAGCGCCGGCTCGGCTGGATGCTGTGCGCCCCGGCGGTGATCGTCATGATCGCGGTGGCGGCGTTCCCGATCATCTACGCCATCTGGCTGTCGCTGCAGCGTTATGACTTGCGCTTCCCGGCGCAGGCCAAATTCATCGGCTTCGGCAACTACGGCGCGGTGCTGTCCTCGCCGTACTGGTGGCACGCGCTCGTCGTGACGCTGATCATCACGATCGTCTCGGTCGCCATCGAGTTCGTCCTCGGCATGCTGCTCGCGCTGCTGATGTTCCGGACCCTGTTCTTCCGGGGCACGGTGCGCACCATCATCCTGATTCCCTACGGGATCGTGACCGTGGCCGCCGCCTACGGCTGGCAGTACGCCTGGACGCCGGACACCGGGTACTTGTCCGCGCTGTTCAACAACAGCGCGCCGCTGACCAAGACGGGGGCCTCGATCGCGATCATCATCCTCGCGGAGGTGTGGAAGACCACCCCGTTCATGGCACTGCTGCTGATGGCCGGGCTATCGCTCGTGCCTGAAGACCTGCTCAAGGCGGCCAGGGTGGACGGCGCGTCCGCCTGGCAGCGCTTCTACGGGGTCATGCTGCCGCTGATGAAACCGGCCATCCTGGTCGCGCTGCTGTTCCGGACGCTCGACGCGTTCCGAATATTCGACAATATCTACGTCCTGACCCAGGGCGGCAACGGCACCTACTCCGTGTCCATCCTGGGTTACGACAACCTGTTCCGGGGGCTGAACCTGGGCATCGGGTCGGCGATCTCCATCCTGATCTTCGTCTGCGTGGCGATCATCGCCTTCATCTTCATCAGGCTCTTCGGCGCGGCCGCGCCGGGCACGGAAGGGTGATCCGCCATGGCCGTCGCCACTACTGCCAGGCAGAAGTCCGGCTGGATCACGGCGAACCTCGTCACGATCCTGCTCGTGCTCATCCCGGTCGTATGGATCTTCTCGCTGTCCTTCAAGGACCCCTCGACCATTACCGACCCGACGTTCTTCCCGAAGAAGTGGACCTGGGCGAACTACAGCGGGATCTTCAACTCCTCGGATTTCACCCGGCCGCTGCTCAACTCCATCGGAATCGGCCTGATCGCGACCTTCATCTCGGTGGTGCTGGCCTCGCTGGCGGCGTACGCGGTGGCCAGGCTCGCCTTCCCGGGCAAGCGTGCGCTTATCGGCCTGTCGCTGCTGATCGCGATGTTCCCGCTCATCTCGCTGGCGACGCCGCTGTTCAACATCGAGCGGGCGCTCGGCATATTCAACAGCTGGATCGGGCTCATCTTCCCGTACATCGCGTTCGGCCTGCCGCTGGGCATCTACACGCTGTCCGCGTTCTTCCGCGAGATCCCCTGGGAGCTTGAGAAGGCGGCCAAGATGGACGGGGCCACCCCGTTCCAGGCGTTCGTCAAGGTCATCGCCCCGCTCGCGGCGCCCGGCATGGTGACCACCGCCATCTTGGTGTTCCTGTTCTGCTGGAACGAGTTCCTGCTGGCCTTCACGCTGACCTCGACGATCGCCGCGCGGACGGCACCGGCCGCGCTGGCGTTCTTCACCGGCAGCTCGCAGTTCGCGGTGCCCACCGGGTCGATCTCGGCCGCCGCGGTGGTCATCACCATCCCGATCATCATCTTCGTGCTGCTCTTCCAGCGGCGGATCGTCGCCGGACTGACATCCGGCGCGGTCAAGGGCTAGCCGGGATAGCGACTTAAGGAGAAAACAGTGGCCGACATCGTCCTGGACCACATCAGCAAGCGCTTCCCGGACGGAGCGCTCGCGGTGAACGACATCAGCCTCGACGTCGCGGACGGCGAGTTCATCATCCTGGTCGGCCCGTCCGGGTGCGGCAAGTCGACGACCCTCAACATGATCGCCGGTCTCGAGGACATCTCCGAAGGCGAACTGCGCATCGGCGGGAAGGTGGTGAACGACAAGGCGCCGAAGGACCGCGACATCGCCATGGTCTTCCAGAGCTACGCCCTGTACCCGCA
>Ga0070714_100003515_pt1 | contig 11701 bp, 11 predicted proteins | sample LARL83metaG_FD_65450 | JGI IMG/M metagenome (GOLD analysis project Ga0070714, IMG submission 65450) | Corn, switchgrass and miscanthus rhizosphere microbial communities from Kellogg Biological Station, Michigan, USA - LAR L8-3 metaG | ecosystem: Host-associated > Plants > Roots > Rhizosphere ... | reverse complement strand
GTCGGTCGGTGCCGGCTGCTGTCCAGCAGGTACGTCGTCCAGCCAAATGCGGCACATGCCAGCCGGCGGCCGGCTATCCGCCGGTATCGTTGGCGCTTTCTTCCCACCGCGCGCTTGCCCGCCCGCCAGGTGCATTGGGGCGAGTGCGGCAGCAGTGAACAAAGCCAGAATTATCGTGAGTTGCTTCATCTCTCCTCCCATCGGCACCGACCTCGGCGCCCGCCCTTATTCGAGCAGGGCCGATGCCACGGGATAGCTGAAGTGCACATATCGTAATAGCAAGTAAATCTTACACTTACCATTTCAAAATTGTTCCGCCCGCTGCGCCGACTGTCCGCCAGCCGGGAATTCACTGTCTTTGGCGGTGGGCGGTGGGCAGTAGGCGGTGGGCGGTGGGCGGGCGGGCGGAACTGCGCAACAGCAGATCCTTCGCTGCGCTCAGGATGACACACGTGTCATCCTGAGGAGCGAAGCGACGAAGGATCTGCTGTTGCTCGCTGCGCTCGCCGTTCTATCTGGAGTCGCTCGCGCATTGCGCTCGCTCCCGCTCCTCTCGCCGTTCACGCGCAACCCACAACCCACAACCCACCACCCGCAGCCCGCCGCCCACCGTTCACCGATCACCGTTCATCAGCTTCATCACTTCGCCAGGTTGAGCGTGGCGGCCGAGCTTCGATTTCTCGAAAATCGGCACGCCATCACGGAGCACCTCGAATCGTCCACCGCGCGATGGAATGAGCTTCACCTCTTCGTTGGGAAGTGCATTCCTGATCTCCGCCGCCAAACTGACGGCGCGTGGCTCGTAGTTTCAGACTGTGCAGTATTCGATCGTTATCATTGGCCGTTCGTAAGTGTGATTCGGGATTTAATGGTTCTTTTGGCCGCCGTCGGTCGCCACCCTCTGCGGCCGTTCGTTGATGTCGAGCGCATTCCAGTTAGCCAGCGCATTGAGCACCATCGCGTAGCTGCCCTGCGTCTCGTACCGCCACATCGGACGGATGCCGAATAATACGACGTGGCCCTGGCCTAACGGCGCGTCCACCACGGCGGCTCGTCCGGTCATCTCATTGCCATTGTCGAGCAAACCTGAAACCAGTAGGGAATCGGCATTCGAGCTGAACCGCAGGATCACCCGAGGTTTCTGCGCCGCGGTCTGCTTGGCGATGGACGGATCGGGACGATTTTCCGCAACGGACAGGCTCCGCTCGTCATCGCCGCCGGCGCCTTCTCCCCCGCCACGGCCACTCGCGACATTGAACATTGGTGCCGTGTTGAAGTACACCGGGATTCCGCCGCGCTCGTAACCATAGAGGATCGGACTCGAGCGCGTCACCACCTCGGCTCGGAAGACTGCGCCGCGCGCGAGCAGCCTCGGCGTAGTCACCACGCTGACCGACGGAGTGAAGCCGAAATCGATCGGTAGGCGGCTGCTGTTGCCCTCGACGAGCAACAGGCCTCCGCGCTCGACGAACCGTCGCAACGCCGCGAGGCCATCCAATCCAATCTCCGGCCGGATGTCGTTCGTCGAGTCGATCTTGCCCAAGCTCGGCGTGAGAGCGGTCGTCTTCCACGGGACGGCGGGGCCGACCATCGGTTTACCGTTTACCATGCCCGTCGACGGTCCGCTCACATGCGGAAACAGGACGACGTCGAATCGATCGAGCAATCCGGGTTCCTTGAGTCGTTGCGTGGACATGTAGGTGAAGGGCACACCCATCTCTTCGAGCGCATGTCGTACCCAGCCCTCATTCTGCGTTTCGATCCATGTGTGAACAAACGCGATGCGCGGCAGCTGCACGGCGTGCGAGCGCACCGTCGGTGCGGCGCCCGTTGTCGCGGAGATCATACCCAGCTGGGTAATGGCCTCTCGCACGGCCGCACTGTTGTCCACGATGTAAGTGCCCGCCGAGTAGCTCTTTCCGTCCGCCGTGAACGCGCTGTCCGCAACGGAAATCTTCGTGGTACCCAGTTTCCAGGGGAGCACGGCTGAGCGCCAGTCGCCGGAATGCGTAACGAGTAGAGTCCCGCCATTGCCAGCGACTGTGCCAGTGACCCGCGCGTCCTCCTTCAACAACTGCATCGGCTTCGTGAGGACACTCGAATCGGCGATCGTGTGCACCGTAACGTGCCGCAACTCGTCGAGCGACCAGCCGGTATCGTCGTAGGGTGACGGGTCGTCGGGACGGAACCGCTGGACGGCGAGCACCGTGCGAACGAGCGCCGTGTAAGGTTGATCCATGCGGACGATCCAATCGCCGGCAGCCACGCTCACCGTGTGAGTCGTGCGTCCACTGTCACTCCGGGCGCTCGAATCACCGGCAGCTCCGCGACCACCGCGCCCAGCTCCGCCGCGGCCACCGCCCCCGTTAGGCGCCGTCCCGCCCCCAGCATTGGCATTTGCGATCAATCCACGCTCGACCACCGCCGGCATGTCCCGCGTCGTGAAAGGTGACGTCGCGACCTGAACCTCCGTGCCGACTTTCCGGAAGTAGTTCACGAGATCGGCGGCTTCAGCCGCGTGCCGCTGGTCGCGCGGGATCACGAACGCATACGGCGCCGAGGTCTTGCCACGATCCACCATACGCGTCGCCTTGAGCGCGAAGTCTTCCATGAACGTGTCGCGATTGTCGGCGACGAATTTCAGGGCGACGAGCACACCGGACTGTTGATAGTTGATGTTGCTGCGGATGCACCACTTGATGCCATTGACCGGTGGATTGGGGCGGTACCATTCCTTCGATGTCGATGCCCCCGCGAGATTCACCATCTGACAGTCAGCGCCGCCCGACGTGTACGTCTCATAGAATTTGCCCATCGAGTTCCGGAACTGCGCGATGCCGAGCATGTAGTTAGGTGCCCAGCCGTCGTAGAAGCCGTGCGTCCAGACACCTGGCAGGCCACGCTTGGTCAACTCGTTCACTTCCTGATACGCCAGCGTGTGCCATTCGCCAACGGTGATTGGATCGAACTCGTCGTTATATGGCCCCGTTCCGGTGCTCGTATATAGGAAGGGCACGGACTCGTGCAGATCGTGCATGATCGTCGGCCGCCAGTGCAGGAAGCCGGTGTTCATGTTCTGCGTCAGCTTGATGCTCATCATCAGGCCGTCGCGATTGTTGTCGTGCGCGATGTATTTGCCCCAGTACACCGTCGGAATTCCGCCGCGGCCAAGCTTCAGCTGCTTTTCCTCTTCAATGATGTCGATGATGCGATTGCGGCCATCGACTTCCGTGGCGGGCGTGATCAGCGTGATAACGTTGTTTCTTATCTTCTGAATGAATGGCGTCTCTTCGACGGCAAGCCGATACAGGAGCTCCATCAACATCTCGGGGCTGCCGGTTTCCGGCGCGTGGATCGTTCCCGTCAGCCAGTAGATCGGCTTGGCGTCATGGATCAACCGGGTTCGCTCCGCCTCCGAGACGCCGCGCGGATCGGCGAGCTTCGTCGCCATGGAGCGATAGTCGTCGAGGCGCTTTATCGTATTCTCATCGGCCACCGCGGCGACGATCATCTCGCGCCCCTCTTCACTGATGCCGAGCGAGAACACCTTCACCCGTGGTGAGGCGGCTTCCACAGCGCGGAAGTACTTGTTCAGATCTTCCGTCTTCGACAGACGCCCAATCGTTCCGGGCACGTAACCGAGCACCTTCAGTGGCGTCGGTACAGTCTTCGACGCGGGAAGGTGATCGACGAGCTCCGTCGTGAATTTCCAGTGCGGATCGGTTGGTGTGAGCTCGTGGATCTTCGCGGTGTATTCCGCGTCGTTCGTCTGCTGAGCGGCTATCGGAGTGTCGCTCGCGGCGAGAGCCATCGCCGTGAGGACCAAGGCGCTGCTTGCGCGCCAGAGAGGGGGCATGCTGAGTCTCATATCAGGGAAGAGAAAGACGACACTAGATGTGCGCGGCTCTGGTGGCAAGCCAGCCGGTCCGCACAATCATCTTTGTGGAAGAGGAACGTTGGCGAGAGTAGCGAGCTTCGTGAGGAGCGTGTCCTGGCGGGCAACCACCATGCGCAGCGAATCCACCTGATTCTGCAACACCGCGTAGTCCTGACGCATCGCGCTCATCTCTGTTCCTACCTGGACCATTGCCTCGGCGATGTTCGCTTCGGCGCGTGGGTCGCGACAGGAGCTGAGGAGAAGGGTAGCGAGGATCACACAGATCGATCGCATGAGGGTCCGATTTTCAGAGTGGATAGAAGAAAATGCACCTGAGCGGAATCAATTGCTGAGGGCTCGACCGAGAGTAGCCGTACTGTTCAGGCGTGTCGAGCATTCGCGGTGCCTCCTCGGCTCCTGGCGGAAGGGCCGCGCGACGTTCTCATACGCGTCGTGTTGGCTACACGCTGCCGGAGATGATTATCGTCCTGGTAGTCGCCGCCCTGCTGATGGGACTCGCAGCTCTGCGGCTGAGCGACGCCGCCGATAGATCGGCCGTTCATGCTGCCGCCGGGGAGATCGTGGCAGTCATGACCACCGCCCGAAGTCTTGCGATCTATCATCGGGCACCCGTCGCGGTCGCGATCGACACCCTGTCCGGTGCGCTCCTTGTGCGCCAAGACACCAGCCTGCTTTTTCGGCGCGATCTCCGGTCGAGCTATGGGGTTGGCCTCGCTGCCTCACGCGAGTCCACCGCGTTCGACGCGCGAGGCCTTGGCGTCGGCGCGGCTAATCTCAGTCTGGTCGTTCGTCGGCGGAGCGCGACCGACACGGTCTTCCTTTCCCGACTCGGCCGGGTCCGATAGTGAGGTCCTGGGGCACGGCTAACAGCCGCTAGCCTGGGACGCGAGCGCACCACAATTTGCGGATGAGTCGAGTGGCGGCGTGATGTTCGTCACGATGTGGATGACGTTCGAGTGAGCGTTCGTCCGTCTAAACGCGTGATGTGACGTAGCCGCCGAGGGGGTGGGTTATAGCAAAGGACATGAGCGACGATGCCGCCGACGTGCAACGTGTCCTGTCCGGCGACGTTGATGCATACGCAAAGCTCGTCGATCGGTACTACGATCGATGCGCGCGTTTTGCAATCAGAATGCTGGGCAACCGCGATGACGCGGAGGATGCATTGCAGTCCACCTTCCTTCGCGCCTATCGGGCGCTGGGTCGGTATCAGGAGCGGGATCGGTTCAGCGCGTGGTTGTATCGAATCCTCGTCAATCAGTGCCGTAGTATCGCGGCGCGACGATCGCATCGCGAACGTGTTTTCGTGCGCGAAGAGGCGCTCCTGCTGAATGCGCCGGACAAGAGGCCGCTGTGGTCCGGCGAAGACGAAGAATTTGTTCAGCGTGTGTTAAATGAATTGGACCCGCTGTTGCGTGAAGCGTTTTTACTGAAGTACGTCGAGGAGCTGAGTTATGAGGAGATGGCGGCGCTCACCGGCGCCGGCGTGTCAGCCCTCAAAATGCGGGTGAAGCGCGCATGCGATAAGCTGCGCGAGCGGTGGGAGCGAATTCGGGATGACTGAGCAAGACCCTTACGTCGAGTGGATAGCGCGCGAAGCCAAGCGCCCGGTTGCCGTCGATCCGATGGCGGTCGAGCGGGTGATGGCACGCGTTCGACTGGAATCAGTCCCGCGGCCACGTTGGTCTGGCTGGCGTTGGCTCACTGAGCCGCGCGCGCTCCCCCTGTCGCCGATGCTCGGGTCCGCGCTCGCCGCGGGGCTCATCGGCATCGGTGTTCTCTTCGGACATATGCTAAACGATCGGGGCGGTCAGTATCCGACCGGAGGGTCAACCCTTGCTGTACCACAGCCCCCGCTCGCCTCTCATGATACCATCATCAAGTTCGTGCTCGTGGCGCCGCACGCCGCGACCGTATCGGTGGTGGGTGACTTCAACGACTGGGATGCGCAGGCAAGTCCGATGAAGCGCACTCCCACGGGTGGAACCTGGAGCGTTGCTATTCCGCTCCGCCCAGGTCGGCATGTATATGCATTCGTGGTGAATGGCGCGAATGGTTCCACTCAGTGGGTTGCCGACCCGACGGCACCACTGGCTCCCGAAGACGGGCTCGGTGCGCCAAATTCGGTCGTCCTCGTCGGAGGCTCTGCGTCGTAATGGTCGTGAGCTCGCGAACGTCTCGCTTCATCGCGTACGCCGCCATGGTGAGCGCAGCGCTCCTTCAACCGCTCGCGCTTTTCGCGCAGGATCCTGATCCGCTGTCGCGACTCGATCCGAACACGCGCTTCACCGTGGAGGTCATCATCGACTCCGCTCGTGTCGCGGGTGTACCGACGCGACCCCTGCTGCTCAAGGCGCTCGAGGGCTCAGCCAAGCACGCCGACAATCGCCATATCGTGGCGGCCGTGCGCTCGGTGTTCCACGCCGAGCTCGACGTTCGCGTGGCTCTGGGATCGGCACTCGACGAATCGGAATGGACGTCGGCGGTGTCCGCGCTGCAGTCCGGAGTACCGCTCGAAGTGCTGTCGAAATTCCGCGGTGATCATGCGGGAAAACCGCTCACGCGCGCCCTCGTGGTGATGACGGATCTGATCCAGCGCGGCGTTCCGATGACCGAGGCGTCCTCGGCCATTATGCAGCTCTGGCAGCGCGGAGCTGCCGATGGCGATTTCTACGGGTTGTGGAAGAACGTGGAACAGGACATACTTTCAGGGCAGAATCCGGGGACCGCGCTGCAGCAACGCATCCGCGAATATCCCGGTCGGTTGACGCCCGGAAGCAAAATACCGCCAGCGTCTCAGGAGCCTGATAACTCGAGCTCGTAACTCAATGACCGAGCCGAAGGCCGCAATCGCCGCGCTCACTCTAGTGCTGCTCGCCCCGCAAGGAGCGTTGGCACAGATCGCGTCGAAGCTGGAGGCCGGCTCGATCACGACGCAGCAAGAGGGCGAAGTTCCGTCGAGCGTATTCAGCGTCGCTCCGGGTATCCGCGTCGATCTCCCGTATTTCGCGCTCGCCGCGCATGGCTCCGCGTGGCTCACTGGTCAGCAGTGGCAGATCGCGGACGGCACGCTGTCTGGCACGCTCCTCACGCCGACCTTCAATCACCTGCGTGGCGAGGTCATTGGCAACGCAAGCCGCGCATTCTTCGACCAGTCGCTGGCGAACGATCAACTCGACGCGCAGGCACGGCTACACGTGCTCTTGTCGCAGAACGGCGGTTTCTGGGTGGGCGGTGGCGTCGCGCGACCCTGGCGGATTGCGGTCGTCTCGGCCGTCGACGTCACTGGTGGCGGTGCGTGGAAACGGGTTGGCGATGCGACATTGAGCGGTACGTATACCAATTTCTTCTTCACGAAAGTCGCTGCGACGCGCGACTCGTCAGGCACCACGCAATCCTGTGCCGCGCGCAGCGAGCCGCTCACGATAACGAGCTCCAATGGGGCCTCGCTCACGAGCTCCAGTGCCGCGGGAAGCAACGATTGCCGTCGGCAGTCGCGATTCAGCGATCTCGAAGGATCGGTAAATTGGGCATACGGATGGCTCGAGCTCACCGGCCAGGCGGGATATCGCTTCGGCGACTCGTATGACGTGACGCCTGATTCGCGGCGCTGGGCAGCCGGCACTGCCGTCCTCTGGATCACGGATCGTGTGGCGGCGGTGATGGGCGGCGGGCGCGTTCCCACAAATCCTTCGCGCGGGTTGCCAGCGCGCAATTACGCGAACTTCGGGCTGATGTTGTCGTACTCCTCGATTCCTCGCACCACGGTCCCCGTCGCCCCAATGACGCTCGCCGCGGTGAAGTACTTCGAGGTGAGATCGCTCGCCACCGGAACGCAGAAGATCACGGTGCGAGTCGGCGGCGTGGAGACTGTCGAGGTCATGGGTGATTTCAGCGACTGGACGCCACTCGTGTTGATGCGCCGTGGCCGCGACATGTGGGATATCACGCTTCCCGTCACGGCGGGCGTTCACGAGATCAACCTTCGCCTCGATGGCGGACCCTGGCTGGCGCCTCCGGGACTCCCGACGCGGCGCGACAGCTTCAGTGGAGACGTGGGGCTGCTCGTCGTTCCCTGAGTGGTCGCTCGCTGAGGTCTTGCGGCAGCGACCCGCTGTTCGCCAGCACGGGAATCGCGACGCCGCTGGACTAGTCCGCGTCCGACGAGGAACGCTCGTCTTTGTCGTTGGCGGGCTCGCTTTTCCGAATGGAACGGTGTGATTCCAAAACGGAACACTGGCTTTCGGAAACGCCGCAGCCGCTTTTCCAAATGGCGCGCTCGATCCTGAAGCGAGCGATGTCGATCCCGAAAATCGGGGTGTCGATCTTGGAAAGAGCGGACTCGATTCCCGAAAGTGCGGAGTCGATGCGGAAAACGCCGGAGTCGATGCTGAAAACGCCGGAGTCGATTCCCGAAAGTGCGGAGTCGATGTTGAAAGTGCCGGAGTCGATGCAGTAAACGGCGCAGTCGATGGTGCGGCTGTCGGTGCCTGTTTGGCAAACTCCCAAATCGATCGAGCGTTTGCCGATGCGGGTTTGTCGAATGCCGCGGTGGATCGTGCATCGAGCATCGCCGCTTTTGCTGATGCCGCAGTCGATTCTGCACTTGCCGGAGTCGATCGTGCAAATGCCGGTGTCGATGGAACAAGTGTCGGAGCCGGCCGCGCATCCGCCGGCGTCGATCGAGTACGCGCCGACGCCGGTAGAGCAAACACCCGCGTCGATCGAGCAAAAGTCGGCGCCGGTCGCGCATCCGCCGGCGGCGATCGAGCACGCGCCGACGCCGCTGGAGCAAACACCGGCGTCGATCGAGCAAAAGTCCGCGCCGGTCGCACATCCGCCGGCGGCGATCGAGCACGCGCCGAAGCCGGCGGAGCAAACGCCGGCGTCGATCGAGCAAAAGCCGGAGCCGGTCGCGCATCCGCCGGTGTCGATCGAGCACGCGCCGAAGCCTGCGGAGCAAACACCGGCGTCGATCGAGCACGCGCCTACGCCGATAGAGCAAACGCCGGCGTCGATCGAGCACGCGCCGAAGCCGGTGCAGCAAGCAGCGGCGCCGATTGATTAAATGCCGGCGCCAGTCGGGCATTCAGCGTCGTGCATCGCCCTGGCGCGACGACGATGCGAGCTATGTGGCTGAGCTGTTCAGATCTCAGGCGTCAGTCGGCAGCTACCGTCCCGAAATCGAACCCAGCCACTGAAATTCGCGGGATCTCCTGGCCGATCACGCGCTCGATCGAGCGCACCATTGCGATCTCGTCGGGCGACATGAAGGTGAAGGCGTCGCCTTCGGCGGCCGCGCGACCCGTGCGACCGATGCGATGAACGTAGTCCTCGGCCTGCTGGGGCACGTCGTAATTGATGACGTGGGTGATGCCCGAGATGTCGAGCCCTCTCTGCGCGATGTCCGTCGCGACAAGCACGCGCACCCGGCCCGACTTGAAATCGTCGAGCGCACGCATGCGCTGTGGCTGGGACTTGTCGGCATGCATCGCGGCGGCGTGGATGCCCTCTCGTTCCAGATGCCTCACGACTCGGTCGGCGCCGTGCTTCGTCCGCGTGAATACCAGCACCGATTCCATCGCTTCGCGTTTGAGCAGCTCCGCGAGCAATGCACTCTTTCTCTCGCGAGGCACCGGATACACGTAGTGCTTCACCGTGTTGGCCGCCGCCGAGCGGCGTCCCACCTGCACGAGGACTGGCTTGCGCAGGTACTTTCGCGCGAGTGCCTCTACTTCCGGCGGCATGGTGGCGCTGAACAACAGCGTCTGTCTGTAAGGTGGTACGTCCGCGACGATCCGACTTATCTGGGGCGCGAAGCCCATGTCGAGCATGCGGTCCGCCTCGTCGAGAACGAGCACTTCGAGATCGTCGAAGGCCACGTTCTGACGCTCGAGATGATCGATCAGTCGACCTGGCGTGGCCACGACGACGTCAACGCCGGCGCGGAGCTGCTTTTCCTGAGGATCGAGCGGAACTCCGCCGTAGACGGATGCGATGGCCAGCGGTGCGTACCGAGCGTACTTGCGAAAGCTCGACTCGACCTGAACGCAAAGCTCTCGCGTCGGCGTCAGAATCAGCACCCGTGTTCGACGCGGCCCGCCCGTTAGGCGCTCGATTATCGGCAGCGTGAATGCTGCCGTCTTTCCAGTCCCCGTCTGGGCGAGACCCATCACGTCCCGGCCCCTGAGGATGAGTGGAATTGCCTGCCGCTGAATCGGCGTCGGCTCGGTATATCCGGCGTCGCGAACCGCGTCGAGGACCGGGCCACTGAGTCCGAGCATACCGAAATCGGAGCCGGACTCCATTCCTTCTGTTTCGATTGTCGCTGTCGCCATTGACTCCACGCTCTGCGCGTCGGGGCCGCACACCCAGGTCACGCTGTACCTTGGGACCGACGCCTCTCACTCGCGAGGCGCAGCGGCGCCTCGACCACGGATTGTGAATCTAACTCATTGCGGTGTATTGCGCTACGAAATAATTCGCTTACCTGTCGAGGAAACTGCGTACCGCGCGATTGAATTCCTCGGCGCATTCCTCGATTCCCAGATGACCAGCTCCGTCGAGCTCGACGAGCTTCGCCTTCGGAATGGTCGTCGCGGCTGACTCTGCACCACGGATCAGACGATCGGCGGTGCCTAGGATCACCAGACTCTCATGACCGAGCGAAGCAAGCTGGCGAGTGTCGAGCGCGTTCCAGTCGAATTCCTCGAGCAACGCGCGGGCGGCCCGATAGTAATCCGGAAACTGTGACGGCGCCCAGTATTCGTCGATGTCCCGCTCGCTCACGCGCCGCGGATTGCCGTACGTCGAGCGCAGCAGAATCTCCGTGAGCAGCCGGGGCGTGAGGAAGCTGGCAAGCCGGTCTGTGATGCGTGGTGTGAGCCAATGGCCAATTCGCGGCAGCTGCACGCTCGTTATGCCGATTGGCGCGGCAAGCACCAACCGCCGTACGCGAGAGCGGTGCGCCAGGGTAAAATGCAGCGCGACACCCCCGCCTAGAGAGTGGCCCAGCACATCCGCACGTTCGACATCCAATGCGTCCATCAGGTCGCGCACATCATCCACGAGGGCGCTCGTCGCGTAGCTGCCACGCGGGGTTGGCTTGTCCGACAGCCCGTGGCCACGCTGGTCGAAGGCGATGAGGCGGCGCTCCAACAGCGCTCGGGAAGCCAGCAGGTGCCGGAACGTGTAGACACACGCTCCCCATCCATGAATCAGAATCAGGGGTGTGCCCGTCTCGGGACCCGATTCGAGAACGCGCAGCCGCAGGCCGCTCGGAAGAGACACCGCGCGCGTGCGAATTCCCGATACGCCGGCAGGATACATCGCCGACGGCGCAAGTCGCCCTCTGATTCGTGGAACGATGTCTGGCGACGTCGTGGTTAGGTGATCTCGATGGTACGGCCGATCACGCGCGCGATCAGTCCCAGGCGGAAGGTAATGTCCGTCCATCGCTCGTCGCCGGAGAGACTCTCCTCGAGCGGATACATCGGCCAGACGAGGGGGTTGCCGGATCGGGCAACGTTCGTGCCCTTGTGCGGATGCCACACGCCATCCTGATCGCGGTCCTCGAGGAACCGATCGAACAGCTTCGACCAATTCTCGTTGCGTCGCAGGAAACCGAGTCGTGCGATCAGCTCGAGCCACATCATGGCGAACGGCACGTCGATATCGGCGACGTTGCGGTTAGGCAGCATATCGCCAAGGACGAGATGAGGCTGCGGCATTATTTTCTGGCCGCAAAGCTGGACCGCTTCCTGTCGCGGGAGCACCTGCGAGAGATGCTGATATAGCCGATCC
>Ga0070714_100003513_pt1 | contig 11703 bp, 5 predicted proteins | sample LARL83metaG_FD_65450 | JGI IMG/M metagenome (GOLD analysis project Ga0070714, IMG submission 65450) | Corn, switchgrass and miscanthus rhizosphere microbial communities from Kellogg Biological Station, Michigan, USA - LAR L8-3 metaG | ecosystem: Host-associated > Plants > Roots > Rhizosphere ... | reverse complement strand
AGGTCGTGCAGATTGTCGTGGGAGTCTGGGGCCAGGAGCCATTATTGGGATCCTTGAGTAATCCCTGCAGCTGTTCAGCTGGGGCTCTCGACTAATGGCTCCCAGAGTGTCTCGAGTGAGTAGTGTGTATGCGCCTCGTCGTCCTAGTCGTAGGTCGTCAGTCCTGCAACGAGTTCCGAGCCTCTCGCCGACCCAGGTAATGCAACTCCTTGCCCGCGTGTAGCCTTTCAAGAATGTCCGCTGCCCACTTCTTATAGCCAGGTCCATATGGGATCGGACGCTGACACATCTTGAAGAAGCTCTCAAAGAAGTAGGGCTCGTCTGCAGCTTCCTGCAACGACACACAGACATGTGCCGAAACAGGCTCTCCTCCTAGGGAGAACCGCGTGGCTGCTGCCATCACCAACCGCTCCAGCTGTTGTTCGTCAATGGCACCCGGGATGCGACCCCAGGTGAGGAAGTACCGACACGCGCCGTCTTGGAGGTCCACCCGGACCGCCACAATATCGTCCATTAGTACCCCCAGCCTGGTTTGAGATTCATCGCTCTCTCCGGCGCTTCCAGGATGGCGACTACTACGCCGAAGAAGGCGACGATCCACGCACCACTGCCATCATCCTCGGACCCCGGGGAAGTCGCCTTGTTGAAGTTATCATCGCCATGCGTCACGTTGCCGTCCTCGCCAATGTTAGTGTGGCTGCCGTCCGGATGTTGCACGTCCCACTCTTGCTTCTTCGGGTCCCAAACCCAGCGGTTCCTCGACGCGTCACGGAATCCCTGGTCCCCTCGCAGCCGGATCGGCTTTCCGGACTTGTCCGGCGATTCGTAGGGATGTTCGCCTCCCGTCGGCAGTGCGCGGGCTTGGAGACGCTGGCAGTCCGTCCATGGCTCGTCGGGCGACATCGATTGCGTCTCAAGCGGATCCTGTGGTCCCTCCAGCGACGGCTCTGGCACTGGGGGCTGTGGGTCAAGGCCGAGAGGATCGGTCCGGTTCAAGGGGTTGTCGCCGGAATAGGCATAAGGCGCCGTGGTTATGGCGACCCATGGATCGCGGGTGAGGAACTGGGCGGTGGTGGCCTCGTAGTAGCGGGCGCGCATGTAGTAGAGGCCGGTCTCGGCGTCGCGGTACTGGCCGGCGAACTCGAGGGGGGTGGTGGCGGTGCCGGTGACGGCGAGTCGCTTGCCATAGGGGTCGAAGGTGTAGGAGGCGACCTGGGCGCCGGCCTCGTCGGTCAGCAGGCGGGTGGAGCCGAGCTGGTCCTGGTGGAAGAAGAGGGCCTGTGGCGGGGTCTTGAGGACGACCAGGAGGGTGGTGAGCTGGGCGGTCTTGGGCAGGGTCGAGGTGAGGCCGCTGACCGTGCCCGGTGCGGTGGCCGCCTCGTCGGCCACGCCGGCGGTGACCGTGGGCTGCGTGTTGGCCTGGGTCTCCTCCGTCATGCCGGCGGGCGGGGTGAAGGACCGCGGGGCGGTGTCGACGAAGCTGGCGCCCTGGAACACGACCAGCCGGTCGGCGGTGTAGTGCGTCGCCGTCGCCGCCGGGGTGACGCTGCCGGCACCGTTGGCGCTGCCCGGCGAGGTGACCTCGATGGCGCCGTTGGGGTCGGCGCCGCGGTACACCGCGGCCACCATCGCGGCAGCGGTCGGCGTGGTGAAGCTCACCGTGGCTGAGGTGCCGCTCTCGCTGCCGGTGGCCCTGCGCGAGTAGACGACGAGCACGTCCGGGTTGCCGGTGCTCGCCGACTTGACCGTCGTCACCGGTGTGAAGCCCGCTGGGCCGGTCACCCCCGCTGCCGTCGCGCCCTGGCCGTAGGTGACCGCCACCAGGATCTCGTCGTTGGCCTGGATGCCCTGCGGCAGCACGACGCCGACCGAGGTGGCCGTGGGCGGGCTGCTGTTGGGCACCTTGTCCACCAGGGAGATGGAATGCGCGGCGAGCTGTTCCAGCGGCTGACCGCCGGGGCCGTCGACGAAGTCGTTGGCGCCGTCGGCAAGCAGCAGGGGGAGACCGCCGGACTGGTCCAAGGCGAACTGCTCGGTGGCGCCGGCGACGGTCTTGCTCATGCGCAGGCCGTCGCCGTCGTACGCGTAGCTCGTCGCAGCCCCGACGCCGGTGAGCCGGTTGGCCTGGTCGTAGCCCAACGAGACCGCAGCGCCGGTTGGCGGCGTGATGCTCACCTGGTTGCCGCGCCGGTCGTAGCCGTAGTCCGTCACCGCCGGCTTCAGGGCCAGCATGATGGCGGCGAGATTGGCCGACGTGCCGAAGCTGGCGGTGGCGGGTCCCCATGAGCCGGCGGAGGCGGCGACGCCGTCAGCCAGGGCGGTGGCGCTCAGCGCCATGTCGCTCTCGTGCACTTCGTCCTGCAGCGCCGGCTGTCCGGCCGGCATGGTGGCCGTGGTCGCCCAATTCGCGGCTGTGGTGTTGCCGGTGGCGCCCTCCACCAGGACCAGCCGGTCACCGGGGACGGTGGTGGCAACCGGTCCGGCGGGCAGCGACGCGGTGCTGCTCTGGGCGTTGTGGGCCACCGCTTCCACGGGCGAGATGCTGAGTGGGTCGACACCGCGGTACACCGCGGCGACCGCGGTCTTCTCGAACGGCAGGGTGGTGGCCGGGATGGTGGCCGAGGCCGGCTCGCCGGACGAGGCGACGCGGTGGCCGTAGACCAGTGTCTTGACCTGGACCGGGCCGCTGGCCGTCTGGTCGCTGTCGACCAGGGTGTAGCCCGACGGCGTGCCGATGCTCTGGTTGCTGGGGATGGTGAGCGCCAGGACGACGTAGTCGTTGGTCTGCAGAGTGCCGCCGGTCATGGTGAACGGCACGGTCAGCGCTGCGCTGCTGGTGGCCGATGCTTCGTTCCGGCCCGTGCCGACCAGCCAGATGCGCGCCGCGGTCTGCAGCTCCGACCCGGCGTCGTAGGTCTGCTGCGTGCTGTCCGGGAAGCTGAGCGCATTGCCGGCCGGGTCGTAGGCATATGCCGAGGAGTCGACGGTGCTCAGCTGGTTCAGCGGCGTGTAGCCGTAGGCATGGCTGTCGGCAAGCCCGGTGGAGCTCACCGACGTGAGCTGGTTGGCGCTGTCGCGCCCGTAGCCGAAGTCCACGGTTGCACCGGGCAGCGCGTGGGTGACGTCGGTCAACCGGTCGGCGTTGTCGTAGTGCAGGGTGGCGACGGCGCCATTGGGGTACTGCTCGCCGGTGATGTTGGAGTCGGCATCCGGCGCGAACGTCGTCGTGTGGCCGAGCCAGTCGGTGACGCTGGTCATCCGCCCGGCGTCGTCGTAGCCGCGCGTGGCCACGTTGCCGTCGGGGTACGTGATGCTGCGCACCTGGTCCTTGAGGTCGGCGGTGACCGGGCTTCCGAAGGTGTAGCCGTAGGTCACCGTGGCGCCGGCGCCGTTCTGCGACGAGGTGAGCCGGTGCAGGCTGTCGTACGACCAGGACGAGGTGCCGGTGCCGTCGGTCATCTGCAGTCGCTGCCCGTCGGCGTCGTAGCGGATCAGGGAGACGTTGGGGGTGGTGCCGTCGCTGTAGGTGACGGAGGTGGTCTCGCCGGCCGCGTCGCGGCCGTACGTCGTGGTCTGCGGCGGCGTCTGGGCGTCGGTCACGGTCTGCAGGTTGCCGGCGGGGTCGTAGCCGTATGTGGTGCTGCACGGGCTGCTCGCCGGGCACGCCGGCGTCGGCGGGGTGGTCACCGTGCTCAGCCGTCCCTGCGCGTCGTAGGTGTACGTCGTCGCCTGGCTGGTGCCGTCGACCTGGTCGTGGACGGTGCCATCCGGCCAGTAGTCGGTCGCGGTGGTGCTGGCCAGCGACGTGCCGTATCCGCGGGTCACCGCGGTGGGCCGGTTGTCCGCGTCGTAGACGGTGTGGGTGACGTTGCCGTCGCCGTCCTGGACGTCGGTGACGTTGCGGTCGGCGTCGTAGGTGGTGACCGCGGTGTGCCCCAGGGGGTCGGTCACGGTGCGCACGTCGCCGAACTGGTCGACCTGCCCCGTCTGCGGATCGGCGTAGCTGTAGTGCGTGGTGTGCTGGGCGGCGCAGAGGCACCCGGCCACGTTGCCGCGCGGGCTGACGCTGGACTGCAACCAGCCCACGGTGTTGTAGGCGTAGGTCGTCGTGTCGCCGAGCGGGTCGCCCGCGCTGGCCACGTCGCCGTACGCGTCGTAGCCCGTCGTCCACACCTTGCCGTCGGGGTCGGTCACCGCCGTGACGTCGCCGGGATGGGCCGGATCACCGTAGGTGTAGGTCGTGAGCTGCGTCTGCAGCGGCGTCGCGGTGAGCAGCGGCGTCGAGCGGCTCTGCAGGTTGCCGCTCGGGTCGTAGCGCAGGGTGGTGGTCACCCCCAGCGGGTCGGTGACCGTCAGCGGCTCGTTGAAGGCGTTGTAGCTGGAGGACGTCGTGCGGCCCAGCGCATCCGTCGCCGTGAGCACGTTGCCCCCGGCGTCGTAGGTGCGGTACGTGCTGTGCCCGTTGGGGTCGGTGATGCCGATGACGCCCACTGTCGCCGGGTCATAGGTGAAGGTCCACGTCGACGGTGTGGTCGTGCCGTAGCCGCGCGTGAGCGACATGCGCACCCCGCCGGCATAGGTCTCCTGGACCTGGTGGCCGGCGGGGTCGGTGATGACCGTCGACGACCCGTCGGCCGCGTAGCTGAAGCTGGTCGGCTCACTCTGGGGGTTGACCCCGTCCCACTGCGCCACCACCCGGCCGCTACCGTCGTACCGGTTGGTGGTGACCACGTCGTGGCGTGGATCGGTCACGGTCAGCAGGTCGTGCGCGGTGTCGTACGTGTAGTGCCACGTACCGCCGTTGACGTCGGTGACGTCGGTGAGGTTGCCCAGGCCGTCGTTGTAGGCGTACCGCACCGTGCGGCCGGTGAAGTCGGCGACGCTGGTGAGCAGCGACCCGGTGTACCCCAGGGTCAGCGCGCGGCCCTCGGCGTCGGTGACGGAGGTGAGGTGCCCGGTGACGTCGTAGCCCAGCGCGGTGGCGTAGCCGTTGCGATCCGTCAGCGAGGTGAGCTGGCCGGCGGACGAGAACCGCAGCGTCTCCTGCGCCTGGCGCACGAAGGTCCAGGTGCCGTCGCTGTTGTGCGCCAGGGTGGCCATGGTGCGCGGCGTCGGGGGTGCGTAGGAGCTGCCGGTATGGGCGAAGCTCACCTGGCTGCCGTTCTCCTGCACCACCGTCACCGCGCCGGTGGTCGGGTCCTGCGACAGCGTGGCGGTGTACGAGTGGGTCCAGCCGTACCCCAGCGCCCCCGCCGTCCCCGCGGCCAGCGAGTTGTAGGTGCGCATCAAGGCCAGCGGGAGGCCGCGCCCGGGGATGAGCAGGTCGCCGGCCTGCTCGGTGAAGTTGCCCGTCGCCGCGTCGACGGGGTCGGCCCATGCGCCGTGGACGAAGCGCCGTGCCCAGCAGGCGTGGCATGGGTTGCCGCCGCCGAGCGTCTCCTTCGGCTGCACCGGGCCACCGAGCGGCATGAACACGCCCGTGGTGGTGTTGAGGTAGACCGCCACCGTTGCCGGACGGGGACCGTTGCTGCTGCCGCCGCCGACGGCGACCACGTCGGTCTTGCCGTCACGGTTGACGTCTCCCAGCGCGAAGGTGAGGTACGGCGTGCTGGGGTCCTGCGGCGGGTAGTCGACGCGAGAGCCGAAGGTCCCGTTGAAGTTGCCCGGGTAGACGCTGACGCGGCTGCCGGTGGGGCCGGGGCTCACCGACACCAGGTCGAGGTTGCCGTCGCCGGTGACGTCGGCCAGGGCGATGTCGCCGGCGCAGCCGTCCGCCAGGCTGCCGAGGTCGGTGAACCCGCCCGCCCCGTTGCCGGCGAACATCTCGACGTGGCCCGGGTCGTAGCCGCAGTTGCCGTCCAGCGCCATCATGTCGGGGATGCCGTCACCGGTGAAGTCGCCGACGGCGACGGCGATCGCGCGGGAGAAGCTGCCGCCGCCGATGGTGTAGTCGACCCGTGTCCCCAGCGTGCCGTCACCCCTGTTGAGGAACACCCCGACGGTCCCCCAACTGGCGTTGGGTCCCTCGCCCTCGGCGACCACCACGTCGGGATGGCCGTCGCCGTTGAGGTCGGCGATGGTCGAGGAGATGGGACCGCCGTTGGTGGCGTAGTAGGTGGGACTGCCGAAGGTGCCGTCGCCGTTGCCCATGAGCACGGCGATGTCCCCGCCGCTGATGAGCAGGTCGAGCTTGCCGTCACCGTTGAGGTCGCCGAGCTCCACGTCGAACGCATCGGCGCTGGTGGTGTACGTGCCGGCCACGCGAAACGTGCCGCTGGAGCTCCCGAGCAGCACGGAGTACTGCTGGTAGCCGCCACCGCCGCCCTGGCCGACGACGACATCGGGGAAGCCGTCGCCGTTGAGGTCGCCCACGGCCAGCCCGCTCGGCTGGTCGCCGACCCAGTACGACGTCGCCGCACCGAAGCTGCCGTCACCATGGCCGAGGCGGATGTCCACCGCGCCGCTGTACGCGTTGGCCACCAGGTGGTCGGGGATGCCGTCGCGGTTGACGTCGGCGATGGTTGTCGCTCGCGGGAAGTACGGCGTGGCGCCGACGCAGCAGGGGATGCTGAACTCGCTCGGCGTCCCGAACGTGGCGCTGGACGCCTCGGCCACCGCGGGATGCAGCCCGGGAACGGTGATCAGGCCGCCGAGCACGGCCGCGATGAGCCCGGCATGCACGGCACGCAGTCGACGTGGCGCCATGGTGCAATCCCTCCCTCTCTCCCAATGGCGCCTTCCTTCAACCGCGCCGAAGCCGGATCATACCCGCAGCCCGGCGTCCCACGTCAACAGTGATACTTCCGCTGGGCCAAAATGCGGGCTGCGTCGAGACGCGGTCTGACCGAGCGGTCAGTGCCCGCTCACTCGTTCTCCGGCAGGTCCTCGTCATCCTCGCGCAGCCAGCCCCACAGCTCCGGCAGCGCGGTGCGGCACCACTCCGCGGCGCGCCAGCCCAGCTCCATGGCGGAGATGGTGAGCGCGGCGATGCCCACGGCGGAGAGCCAGATCAGGGCGTGGGGGATGACGATACCGAAGAGGTTGCGCAGCGGGCCGACGGCGAGGACGAACAGGAATATGCCGAACATGGCCGCAACCAGGGCGCGGCGCCAGGGCGTCAGGGGGCGGGCGATGACGGTGACCAGCCACAGGCCGATGAGCAGCAGCACCAGGGCGGCGGTGGAGCGGGCGGCGCCGAGGGAGACGCCGGGCTCGTCGAGGGCCAGCCAGTAGGCGAAGAAGGTGGCCACCGACATGGCCACCCCGGCGGGGACGGCGAACGACAGGATGCGGCCGACGAAGCCGGGCCGCGCGCGCTGCGCGGTGGGGGCGAGGGCGAGGAAGAAGCCGGGGATGCCCACGGTGAGCGAGGCGACCAGGGTGAGGTGGCGGGACAGCAGCGGGAAGGGGAGCGAGGCGATGCCCACGGCGATGGCCAGGCACATCGCGTACGCCGTCTTGGTGACGAAGAGGTTGCCCACGCGCTCGACGTTGGCGATCACCCGCCGTCCCTCGGCGACCGCGAACGGGAGCGTGGCGAAGCGCCCGTCGAGCAGCACCAGCTGCGCCACCGCGCGCGACGCGCCGCTGCCCGACCCCATGGCGATGCCGATGTCCGACTCCTTGAGCGCCAGCACGTCGTTGACGCCGTCGCCGGTCATGGCCACGACGTGCCCGCGCTGCTGCAGCGCCGCCACCATCGCGCGCTTCTGCTGCGGTGCGACACGTCCGAACACACTGTGCGACTCCATCGCCTCGGCCAGCGCGTCGCCCTCGGGCGGCAGGTCGCGGCCCTCGATCGGCGCGTCACTGCCGGGCACGCCGGCGAGCGCGGCGATGGCCGCGACGGTGGCCGGGTTGTCGCCGGAGATGACCTTGACCGCGACGTCCTGCTCCAGGAAGTAGCGCACCGTCGCCGCCGCGTCGTCCCGCACCTTCTCCTCCAGCGCCAGCACGGCGATGGGCAGCACCACAGCGGGCAGCGAGTCACCCGGTCCGAGCGCCTCCGCCCACGCCAGCAGCAAGGTTCGCCGCCCGGCGCGCGCGTGCGCGTCGGCGTGCAGGCGCGCCACGGCCGCCTCCTCGGCGCCGGCACGCGCCAGCACCACGTCCGGCGCGCCGAGCACGTACGCGCCCTGGCCCTCGACGCGCACCGCGCTCCACCGCCGCGCCGACGAGAACGGCACGCCGCCGGCCACGCGCCACTCCGCGGGTGCGGCAAAGCGCGCGCCCACCGCCTGCAGGCTGGCATTGGGCGCGGGGTCCGACGCGGCCAGCGCGCCCAGCGCCTGCTCGCACGGCGCGCCGGGCGACAGGACCTCCAGCGCCTCGACATGGATGTCGCCCTCGGTCAGCGTTCCCGTCTTGTCCAGGCACACCACGTCGACGCGCGCCAGCATCTCCACCGCGGGCAGCTCCTGCACCAGCGCGCGCCGCTGCCCCAGGCGCACCACGGCCACGGCCAGGGCCAGCGAGGTGAGCAGCACCAGGCCCTCGGGCACCAGCGCCACCAGTCCCGCCACCGACGCGCGCACGGCGTCGAACACGTGCGCGTTGGCGCGCATCTGCGAGACCACCAGCAGCACCGCCATGGGCGGCATGATCCAGGTGATGTAGCGCAGGATGCGGTTGATGCCGTCACGCAGCTCGCTGCGCACCATGGTGAACTCGCGCGCGCGATCGCTCAGCTCCCGCGCATACGCCGCCGCACCGACGCGCGTCGCCCGGTAGAGCGCCCCGCCGGACACCACGAAGCTGCCCGACAGCACGTTGTCGCCGGCACGCTTGGCCACCGGCTCCGCCTCGCCGGTGAGCAGCGACTCGTCGATCTCCAGCCCGTCGGCGTGCAGCACGGTGCCGTCGACGGCGAGCTGGTCGCCGCGGCGCAGCTCGACGACGTCGTCGAGCACCACGGCGCCCACGTCGACCACGCGCGACTCGCCGTCGCGGCGGACCGCCACCTGCGGCGTGCTCAGCACGGCGAGGCGGTCGAGCGTGCGCTTGGCGCGCACCTCCTGCACCACGCCGATCACCGTGTTGCTCAGCAGCACCAGCCCGAACGCCGCGTCCTGGATGGGACCGATGACCAGGGCGATGACGAAGAGCGCCCCGAGCAGCGCATTGAACCGGGTCAGCAGGTTGGCGCGCAGGATCTCCGCGTAGCTGCGGCTGTGCCGCTGGGGCACGTCGTTGGCCAGGCCACGGGCGATGCGCTGCTCGACCTCGGCGGCGCTGAGGCCGCGCACCGCTGCGGAGCCCGCGTGCGCGTCGGCGGACACGTGCGGCTGCACCGTCACGCCGGCCGGCGCGCCCACGGTCAGCTCGACCGGTCCGCCGGCGGGGGCACCACCAGCACGGGGCCGGCCGCACCGCGCAGCACCTGCGTCGACACGCTGCCCAGGCGCAGCCGCTGCATCGCGGACAGGCCGCGGCTGCCCACGGCCACCAGCGCCGGGCCACCGGCCTCGCCGGCGGTGTCGAGCAGTGCTGCAGCCGGCTGGTCGACCACCACGCGCACACCAGGCCGCACGCCCAGCGGCGGCGCCAGCTCTCGCGCGCGCTCCTCCAGGCCGCTCTCCGCTCCATGCAGCAGCTCGGCGACGCGCGTCTCGTCGACGCCGCCGCCGTCGTCGAGCAGGTCGGCCAGGTCGGGCAGGCCGTGCAGCACCAGCAGCCGCGAACCGCAGGCGCGGGCGACGGTGGCCGCCAGCAGCGCGGCGTGGCAGGCGCTCTGCGACGTGTCGTCGCCGACCACCACCCGCTGCGGCGGCCAGTCGCTGTCGCCGCGCACCACCAGCACCGGGCGATGCGCGTGGTGCACCAGGCCCTCGCTGGTGCTGCCCAGGGCGGGGTGGTGCGCGCCGCCGCTGCCCACCACCACCAGCGACGCGTCGAGCCGGTCGGCCAGGGCCAGCACCTCGTCGACGGCGCTGCCGCTGCACAGGTGCGCCTCCTCGACGGCGAAGCCCTCGTGGTGCAGCTCATCGACGTGGTCGCGGAGCAGGCGCGTGCCGCGGCGCTCGCGGAAGGCCAGCAGCGTCTCGATCGGCGTGCCCCACTCCTCGACGGGCTCGCGCACGACGTGCACGACGTGCAGCGCGACCCCGGTGCGCGCGGCGAGGTCGGCGGCGGCGTATGCCGCGCGGACGGCGTGCTCGGAGCCGTCGACGGCGACCAGGACGGGGCCCTGCAGCCGCGGCGGCGGGGACGGCGACTCGGACATCCTGCGCCCACTCTCGCGCGCACCCGCGGGTGGGGCCAGTGCCGTTGGTCCCGCGGCGGGGTGGCGATGCGCGGGCCGGGTGCCATCCCGCCCTCCGAGGCGATGACGTTCGACCCTCCCGGCCCCGTCGCGGCCCGTCCAGACTGGAGGCGCCGGCGCGCGCACGACATGAACCGCGGGCCGCGGCAACCACCTGGAGATGTGCCATGCCTCGCACCCGGTTCCTGCGCGTCGCCGGCGCGGTGGCGGTCGCCGCCGGGGCGATCACCGTCGCCCGTGACCCGCGCCTGCAGCGACGCCTCCGCCGGGCCTCGCGCTCCGCCTCCATCGAGCTGCGCCGCGCCCGCGGCCTGGCCCGCGGGCTGGAGTACCGCGCCAGCGGTCGCGAGCCGGACCCCATGGTCGACGACCGCACCCTGGCCGACCGCATCCGCTCCGAGCTGGGCCGCCTGGAGCGCCAGCTCGACGTGCCGCGGGTGCACGTCACGGTGCGCCACCATGTCGCGTCGCTGCACGGCGAGGTGATCAGCGAGACCGACGTCGAGGCCATCGAGCGCCGCGTGCTGCAGGTCGCCGGGGTCTGGGGCGTGCGCTCCTTCCTCCACGTCGGCCTGGCCTCGGGTGACACGCCGCCGTCGGTGGGGCGCACCACGGGCGTGCCCTCGGAGCTGCTCACCGAGCTGCTCGACGGTGCGTCGCGCTGGGGCCTCGGCGGCGTCGCCGCGCAGCGCGCCCTGCGCGCGGTGCTGGCCACCCTGGCCGAGCGCCTGCCCGAGGAGGAGCGGCGCCACCTCGGCTCCCACCTCCCCGCCGACGTGCGCGCCATGCTGCGCCCGCCGCGCGTGCACGGCCACGGCTGGCATCACCGGGTCAGGGACGTCGACGAGTTCCTGTCCATCGTGGCCGATACGTCGGGGGTGGAGAAGACTGCGGTGGCGCCGCTGGCCGAGGCGGTGCTGGGCACGCTGCGCGACCGCGTCCCCGAGGAGGCGACCGACGTCGCCGCGGTGCTGCCCGCGTCGCTGCGCCGCTGGTGGGAGGTGGCCGTTCCCGCCTGAGGCGGCGCCTACCGCGCCGGCGGCGACCCCGGGGCGGCGCCGTCGCCGCCGCCGTCGGGCCGCAGGTCGTAGATCGACCCGCGCAGGTCGCGGATGGCCCGGTCCACGCCGGCGATGGCCTCCTCGATGCGGGCGCGGCCGCCGGCGCCGTCGCCGAGGCGCTCGGCGGCCTGCAGCGACACGCCCACGGAGAACAGCGAGGCGACCACGCGCTCGTGCAGGCTGCGGGCGATGCGGTCGCGGTCGCGGACCAGGGCCAGGCGGTCGATCTCCTCGCGCAGCCGGGCGTGCTCGAGGACGATCGAGGCCTGCTGGGCGAACATGGTCACCACCGCGACGTCGTCGTCGGAGAAGGCGGGGCGGCCCCGCAGCCGCACCAGCACCAGCGTGCCGAACACGCTGTTGGCGGTGGACAGCGGCACC
>Ga0070714_100003512_pt1 | contig 11704 bp, 9 predicted proteins | sample LARL83metaG_FD_65450 | JGI IMG/M metagenome (GOLD analysis project Ga0070714, IMG submission 65450) | Corn, switchgrass and miscanthus rhizosphere microbial communities from Kellogg Biological Station, Michigan, USA - LAR L8-3 metaG | ecosystem: Host-associated > Plants > Roots > Rhizosphere ... | reverse complement strand
CCGCCTGGGAGTTCCTGACCGAGCACATCATTCCAGATCTGCTCATACGAAAGGCCGAGCCGTCGCCCATTCGGTTGTGGAGCGCGGGATGCGCGAGCGGCGAAGAGGCGTATACGCTGGCAATGATCCTCGCCGAGGCGATGGGCATCGCCGCCTATAAGGAGCGCGTCAAGATCTACGCGACGGATATCGACGAGGAAGCGCTCGCACGGGCCAGACAGGCTTCGTACGATGCCCGGGAAATTGCTGGTGTGCCGCCCAATTTGCGCGAGATGTACTTCGAGCAAGCCGAAGGTGTTCACACATTTCGAAAGAATCTCCGCCGCAACGTCATTTTCGGCCGGCATGACCTGATTCACGACGCGCCGATCTCGCGCGTCGACCTGCTGGTTTGTCGAAACACGCTCATGTATTTCAACGCTGAGACGCAATCGCGAATTCTCACGCGATTCCATTTTGCGTTGAACGACGGTGGGGTGCTCTTCCTCGGACGTGCCGAGACGCTGCTCGCGCATGCCAACACTTTTGCGCCCGTCGATCTTCGGCGCCGCATTTCGGTCAAGGTGCCGCGCGCTAGTCTGAATCTGCGCGACAGGTTGCTGCTTATCGCCCAGAGTGGAGCGCCAGACGACGGAGGAAATGGCGTCGAGCTGCAGATCCGGCGGCGCGAAGCCGCGCTCGATGCCGTTCCCGTGGCACAGCTTGTCGTTGACGTGAACGGATCGCTGGTGTTGCTGAATGAGCGGGCGCGCGCGCTGTTCGTGCTCTCCAACGCTGACCTCGGGCGGCCGATTCAGGATCTGAAGATCTCGTACCGTCCCGTAGAGATTCGCTCGTGCATCGACAAGGCCTGCGCGGAGCGGCTTCCCGTTCTGCTTCGCGATGTCGAGTGGCACTCGCCGGGCGGCGAGACGCGATGGCTCGACCTGCAGGTATTGCCGCTGCTGGATGCGGCGGGCGCATTGCTCGGAGCCAGTATTGCGTTCACCGATGTCAGTAGCGCCAAGCGACTACAGCGCGAGCTGGAGCACGCCAATCAGGAGCTGGAAACGGCGTACGAGGAGCTTCAGTCCACGAACGAGGAGCTCGAGACCACGAACGAGGAGCTGCAGTCAACCAACGAGGAGTTGCAGACGATCAACGAGGAATTGCGCCAGCGCAGTGATGAGCTGAACAACAACGCTCTTCTTGAAAATATTCTCAAGAGGTTGCGCCGCGGCGTCATCGTCGTCGATGCGGATCTCAAAGTGCTCGTCTGGAATGAAAACGCCGACGATCTGTGGGGCCTCCGCTCCGACGAGGTCATCGGCCACCATTTGCTGAACGTCGGCATGGGCCTTCCCGTCGAGCGGCTCAAGCAGCCCCTGCGCGAATGTCTCGCCGGTCAGCGCCAGTTCACCGAGCTGCAGCTCGAAGCGACGACTAGACGCGGCAAGACGATCCGCTGCCGCGTGACCTGTTCACCCCTGCTCGGGCCCAATCACATGATTCGCGGCGCGATCGTGATGATGGAAGATCTCGATACGCCGATGCCCGATTCACGTCGCGACGGTCGAGCACGACGCGACACCGAGGCGCGCAGGTGAGGGTGAATCAAGAAGAACACACGTGCGTCGCGTGCCTCGAGTGAGCGGCGCGCGACGCACGTGCGGAAATGCCGCCGGAACTAGCGGCGGACCAGTCGGACCGTGCCGACCTTCTTGCCGCTGCGATTGGGACGAATGACGATCTCGATATCGCGGCCGAGCCGAAGCAGGATTCGGACGAGCCGGTCGGTCGAGAATCCGCGCAACTTCCCATTGAGCAACAAGGAAACCTGAGAGCGCGCTTCACCTGTCTCGTCGGCAACCTGCACCTGCGACATGTCGCGCTTGTCGACGATACTCTGTACCTCCGAGAGCAGATCCTCCTTCCGGATAAAGGGGTTACGAACCCCTGGCTGTGAACCCCGCCGTTTGCGTTTTGCTGTGCCCACCCTGACCCCGTTTGTCGATGGTTACATGAGTGTCCTCGGAACCGCGCGGAACATTAATGAATTCTCACGAATCGGGAAGACCTGAATTTCGAAACGATGGCCGGAAGGTTGTTTTGCATACAGAATCGGTCGACCGCCGTGGCGCTCACGCATCACTCTCGTTCGGATAAAATGGGAGAACAAACGTGATGTGGATCTCTTGACTACGAGCCATGGACCGGCCAAGCTCCTCCTCCGACTCACACGCAAACAAAGAGATGGAGCTCGAGCATCTGACGAATGGCGCGGCGCTGCCGCCGCGAACCAGCGACTCTCCGTACGCTGATGTTCGTGACCCCAGTGCGTGGACCGGATCGGATCTTCTCGCCAAGATCCTCGACAACGTGGCCGATGGCATTGCCGCCCACGACGCGTCCGGTCACCTCATCTTCATCAACGACGCTGGCGCTCGGATGTGCGGCTACGAGACCGCAGCGAGTGCGATCGCGGCCCCCGCCGGCGATTTCCTGACACGCGTCGACGTCTTCGACGCAAATGGAACGGCACTCTCCGAGGCGGAGCTCCCTGGCCCCGTCGCGGCGCAAGGCCAGGTGATTCCCGAGCGGATCTTTCGAATTCAGCTACGGCTGGGTGGCGCCGAACGATGGCTTTCGCTCAAGGCGACCCCGATTCTCGATCGACGCGGTGCTGTTCGAATGTCGATCAGCATCTATCGGGATGTCACGCGCGAGCGCTGCGCCGAAGAGGAACGAGATCGCGTCGTGCGGGAGCTCGAGGCCGAACGGGCGCGGCTCACCGCAATCGTAGAACAACTTCGGGCCGCTTCGCCGGCGATGGTCGATCGTTAGGTCGCCACCGGCTCAGCGCGCCGGCCTCGTCGTGATGACCACTACGCCGCTCGAGCCGGCTTCTCCGTAAGCGCGCCGCGCCGTAGCACCTTTCAAGACTTCGATCCGCTCGATCGTGTTCGGATCGAGATCCCGGACCGCTGGCGGCACGCTCGCGCTGTCGCCGCGCGGCAGAACGCGTCCATCGAGCACGTACAGTACGTCGCGCGGAAAGCCCAGCGCGATGCGCTCGGACGATGTCGGGACCACCGCTGGATGAGAAAATCGCTGAGCGCTGCAGGCCGCAATGGCCAGCGCGACAACCGCGAGAGGAAGACGGGACATGCGCAGTCGGATGCTGACGGGGGGGCGTCGGGACTCTACATTACGTCCCCATGACGGCGAAGCGCAATCTCGAATCGATTGGCACCGCATCAGCTCCGCGTGAAGCCCGGCCTGACCCCCGGCCGATACTGGTGGCGGCCACAACCGCTTCTACCGCAGCAACACACGTCGGGGAACGAAACCCTGGCATCTCCCTAGACCTCGACGCCGTCCGCTCCGTCCACATCAATCGCAGTGCGGTGGAGCGACGCGCCGCCACCATCCCCACACGACGGACGGTGAAGAAGGAGTGGCAGGCTGCGTGGCTGCTGCGGGCCATCACCCTGATCGACCTAACGACACTCTCCGGCGACGACACGCCCGGCAATGTTCGGCGCCTCTGCGCCAAGGCACGCCGACCGCTCCGCGACGACATCGAGCGCGCACTCGGCGCCTCGGAGCTCGCCATTCAGGTCGGCGCCGTCTGTGTCTATCACTCGCTCGTGCCGACGGCCGTCGAGGCGCTCCGAAGCACTTCGATCCCTGTTGCGGCCGTTTCGGCGGGGTTCCCGGCAGGTCTCAGCCCCCTTGAGCAGCGGATCCAGGAGATACGCGCGAGCGTCGCGGCCGGCGCTCAGGAGATCGACATCGTCATCACCCGCGCGCATGTGCTCACAGGCAACTGGCAGGCGCTTTACGACGAGGTGAAGGCCTTCCGCGCCGCATGCGGCGACGCCCACATGAAGGCGATCCTCGCGACGGGTGAGCTGGCAACTTTGACGAACGTTGCCCGTGCGAGCATCGTCGCAATGCAGGCGGGGGCCGACTTCATCAAGACGTCGACGGGAAAAGAAGGCGTCAATGCCACCCTGGCGTTTGCTCTCGTTATGTGCCGGATGATCCGGGAATATCAGGAGCAGAATGGCTACGCCGTTGGCTTCAAGCCCGCCGGGGGTATTCGCAGCGCCAAGAACGTGCTCGAGTACATGTATCTCATGAAGGACGAGCTTGGGGATAGCTGGCTGCGTCCCGCGCTGTTCCGCATCGGAGCCAGTGCGCTGCTCACCGATATCGAACGACAGCTCGAGCATTTTCTGACTGGCCGTTACGCCGCGAGTCATCGAATGCCCATGCCCTGACGCCTATGTCTTCCGTCGTCGAAATCTTCGAGTCACTCGAATACGGCCCGGCCCCGGAAAGCGACAAAGAAGCGCTCTCCTGGTTAGGCAGGCACGAGCGTGTTTTCGGGCAATTCATCGGGGGCAGCTGGACCGAACCTGGCGAGACATTCGATGTCATCAACCCTGCCACTCGGGCGACCCTCGCGCGGGTGAGTGAGGGTACCGCCGCCGACGTCGATGCAGCCGTCGCGGCGGCTCGTGAGGCACTTCCAGCCTGGCAGGCTCTGACGCCGCACGCGCGCTCACGGTGGCTCTACGCGCTCGCACGCGGCGTCCTGAAGCATTCACGCCTCTTCGCCGTGCTGGAGAGCATGAACAATGGCAAGTCGATTCGCGAAACGCGCGATATCGACATCCCGCTCGTTGCTCGGCACTTCTACCACCATGCGGGGTGGGCGCAGCTCCTCAACAGCGAGTTTCCCGGCCATCGCGGAATCGGCGTCGTCGGCCAGATAATTCCCTGGAATTTCCCGCTGTTGATGATGGCGTGGAAGGTGGCACCGGCGCTCGCCGCCGGCTGTACGATCGTGATCAAGCCCGCGGAGTTCACGCCACTCACGGCGTTACTGTTCGCGGAGCTCGCCGCGGACGTCGGTTTGCCGCCAGGAGTTTTGAACGTGCTCACCGGTGACGGTGAGACTGGCAAGTTCATCGTCGATCATCCGGACGTCGATAAGATCGCGTTTACTGGCTCGACCGAGGTTGGTCGCGCGATTCGGCGGGCCACCGCCGGCTCGGGCAAGAGGCTGAGCCTCGAGCTGGGCGGAAAGAGTCCTTTCATTGTCTACGACGACGCGGATCTCGATAGCGTGGTGGAGGGGGTTGTCGACGCGATCTGGTTCAACCAGGGCCAGGTGTGCTGCGCTGGCTCAAGGCTCCTCGCGCAGGAGGGCATCGCCGAAAAGCTCGAGCAGAAGTTGCGTGCCCGAATGGAGAAGCTGCGCATCGGCTCGTCACTCGACAAAGCAGTGGACATGGGCGCCATCGTCGCGCCGGTGCAGCTCGAGCGCATCCGCGGGCTCGTGAAGCAGGGTGTCGATGAGGGCGCGCGTATGTGGCAACCCTCCTGGGCATGCCCCGCCGACGGTTACTTCTATCCACCGACGCTCTTCACGGATGTCTCGCCGTCGTCCACGATCGCTCAGGTGGAGATTTTCGGACCCGTGCTCGTCTCGATGACCTTCCGCACCCCGGAGGAGTCGGTCGCGCTGGCGAACAACACGCCGTACGGTCTTGCCGCGAGCGTTTGGACCGAGAACATCAACCTCGCTCTCGACATTGCTCCCAAGCTCAAGTCAGGCGTGGTGTGGGTGAATTCCACCAACCTGTTCGATGCGTCGGCGGGTTTCGGAGGCTATCGTGAAAGCGGCTTCGGTCGAGAAGGCGGCCGAGAAGGAATGTACGAGTACCTAACGCGTGGTGAGTGGCGCTCTCAAGGTGGCGAGCGATACGGGACTCCAGACGCACCGCCGGCGGCGAGTGCGATCAGCGCGCCAGGCGGCACGGGCCACGCGCCACCCATAGATCGCACACCCAAGCTATTCATTGGCGGTAAGCAGGCGCGCCCCGATTCAGGCTATAGCCGCCGGGTGGTCGCACCTAACGGCGAGATTGTCGGGGAGGTGGGGGAGGGCAATCGCAAGGATATTCGGAATGCCGTCGAGGCTGCCCAGGCGGCGTCGAAAGGCTGGAGCAAAACAACAGGTCACAACCGCGCGCAGATCCTGTACTACATTGCGGAGAATCTTGCGGCGCGTGCCGAGGAGTTCGCCGGCCATATCGCGAGAATGACCGGCCGCAACGCGGACGACTCGTCGCGCGAAGTCGAGGCGACAGTTTCTCGACTCTTCACCTATGGCGCTTGGGCCGACAAATACGACGGCGCGGTGCACTCGGTGCCAATTCGCGGTGTCGCGCTCGCCATGAATGAGCCGATTGGTGTACTCGGCGTCGCGTGTCCTAACGAGTGCCCACTCCTGGGATTCGTATCACTCGTCGCCCCTGCGATCGCCGTCGGCAATACCGTGATCGCCATTCCGTCCGAGGATTACCCTCTCTCGGCCACTGATTTCTACAGCGTCCTCGAGACGTCGGACGTTCCCGCGGGTGTGATCAACATCGTCACGGGCGGTAAGGATGGTCTGGCGAAGGTGCTCGCCGAACACGACGACGTGGAGGGCATGTGGTATTTCGGCTCCCGCGAGGGAGTGAAGGCGGTGGAGCTTGCGTCCGCGGCCAACATGAAGCGCACCTGGGCCACGTGGTATGGGCGCGACTGGCTCGACACAACTCACGCGGAGGGCCGTGAATTCCTCCGCGAGGCAACGCAGGTGAAGAACGTCTGGGTACCGTACGGCGAGTAGGTATTTCGACGAATTCCTGCAACGGCGGCACGACGCATGAATAGGAAAATCCAGCCGCTTCGACGGTCCCGCGAGGGAGGCAGTCGAGGTCGAGCGGAGCGAAGGTGGTGGCGAGTGGGGGAGGGAACAGAAAAGGGGCGGCCATCGGCTGCCCCTTTTTCCTTTCACCGTTAGGGTGTGATCGCCGAGACCTGCGACGGAGCCAGATAGCGCGAGAGCCAACCCTGAACTTCGCTCCACCAAAGTCGCTGATTCTGGGGCTTTAGTATCCAGTGGCCCTCGTCAGGGAAAATCACCAGTCGGCTCGGGATTCCCTGGCGCTGTAGAGCGGTGAACATCGAAAGGTCTTCCGTGTAGGGCACCCGGAAATCGAGCTCGCCGCCCGTTACCAGCATCGGTGTCTTGAAATTCTTCGCGTAGAGATGTGGCGAGTAGACGCGATACTGCTCCGCCATCGCCTTCGGATTCCAGAAGTCGCCACCGTACTCCCACTCCGGAAACCAGAGCTCTTCGGTGGCGGTGTTCATGTTCTCCAGGTTGAACGGACCGGCGTGCGAAACCAGGGCCTTGAAGCGCGTGGCATGACCCTCGATCCAATCCACCATGTAGCCACCAAAGGAGCCGCCGGCCGCGCCTAACCGCGAACGGTCAATCCACGTGTTTCGGGCAAGGGCTGCATCGAGGCCATTCATGAGATCAGTGTAGACTTTCCCGCCCCATCCCTTGGAAACGTCGTCAACGAACTTCTGACCGTATCCCGTGGATCCCCGAGGATTCACAATGACTAAACCAAATCCCGGCGCGGCAAACATCTGGTAGTTCCAACGCGAGTGCCACTGATCCAGCCACGCGCCCTGTGGTCCGCCGTGGATCAACAACACCGTTGGGTATTTCTTGCCCGGTTGCCACTGAGGCGGCTTGAGGATGAATCCCTGAACGCTGTCACCACCCGCGCCCTTGAACCAGAAATCCTCTACCGGATTGACGGCGAGGCGGGCGACGAGGGCATCGTTCTCATGCGTGAGCTGGTGCGCAACGGCCCCAGTCGCTTCGACCGTCGCCGTGAAAACTTCGGCGGGATGATCTGCCGCGTCACGGACCCACGCCAGACTTCGGCCATCGTTCGACAGCGTGAAGCTGGCGTTGTTGTGATCGCCCACGAGTAAAGCCGGTCCTCGCGGCTTGACGAGACTCGCGCCCGCGGTGCCCTGCTCGAGCACGAATCGGTAGAGCTTTTCGCGTCCGGCGTCCATGGTATTGACGTACAGCGCGCTCATGTCGCGCGCGAAGAAATACGCGTCAGCGTTGCGATCCCAGGTCGGGAGCAGCTCGCGGGATGTCTTTGTCGAGCGATCGTAGAGCATCAATCGCCAGCGGTCCGACTCGAAGCCCGCTCGCTTCTGTGACGCGTACGCGATGAATCGACCGTTAGGCGTGTATACCGGATTCTGGTCAGCGCCCTTGTTGGCCCCGGTGATCACGCGCGCAGCGCCGCCCGTGGTCGGCACGACGTACAAATTGACATCCGTCGACCAGGCGTCCTGTCGGCCCTGGTCCTTCGCCGTGTACGTCATCTCCGAGCCATCAGGCGAGAACGCATAGCCTTCGCTGCCACCGAAGGGTCCAGGCGGAACGTCGTAACGCGCTCCCGCCGTCAGATCGCGGAGGCCGCTTCCGTCCGGTGATATGACGAATAGATGTGAGCGTGTGCCGTTGTCCCACGCCGTCCAGTGCCGATACATCAGCTGATCGGCGATGTGGGCCTTCACCGGATTTGCCGCCGATGCGCTGTCGCGCGACGCATTGCACGCATCTGTCGTGCAGTCTGGATAAACCGACGAAGTGAACGCGATTGAAGCACCCGTCGGTGACCATACAGGCCCCGTCGCCCCGCCGTTCAGCTTCGTGAGTTGTAGGCGGTTTCCGCCATCAGCTTCGGACACCCAGAGCTGTCCAGCCGCGATGTACGCCACGCGACGCCCGTCCGGCGACCACCGCGCTTCGCTCGCTCCGACGTCGTCGATGGGGAACACGCGCGGCGTCCCGCCGGTCGTCGGCACAAGGTAGGTCTTCCCGAAACGGCGGTTCGCCCCGACATCGGTCGTACGCATCGCGTACAGCACCGACCGACCGTCGGGCGATATCTGCGGATCCGAGACAGCCCGAACGCCAGCGAAATCGTCGTACGTGAGCGGGTGTTTCTCCTGCGCGCCTAACGGCTGCGCCAGTATGGCGAGCAGGACCGTGGTCGCGATTCTGATTGATGAGCTCATGCGGACAAGATACCGGAAGGACCGGCCGCGGTTCATCTGGAGCCTCCCCACGCATTGAGAACATCTTCGCCGATTCGGCCTTCGGTCGCTTCGAGGTCGAAGAAGCTGCCACGGTTCATATTCGTGAACACCGCGGCGACGATCGGACCGCTCGGCGCATAGATGATCCCGACATCGTTGCCGAGTAGAGGCGGCCAATCACCGGTCTTGTGCGCGATGGAGGCACGGAACTGAATCCGTTGTGGCAGACGCGACGAATAGAATTGCTGCCGAAGAATTCGCAGCATCTGCTGAGTCGATGCCTGACTGGCGAGTTGTCCTCGTTGCAGCTGCTCGAGCAGGCGCGCGATCTCACGCGCAGTCGTCTTGCCGAGCCACTTCGAGGAGTCCGCAACGAACGCGACATTGCGGCTGTTGGCGCCGCTGTCGTTCGGAAAGCCGCGCGTGAACACTTCGCGGTCCGTCATCGATGCGTATTTCGGATCGGCCGCGACCCACACGAGACGGAACAACTCACCGGTGGTCGCGTTCAGCCGCGTCTCCTTGTAGCCCAGCGAGTCCAGCATTCGGTTGACGCGGTCGCGACCGACCTTCTTGATCATGATGTCGGTGGCTGTGTTGTCGCTCGTGATGATCATCTGCGTGATGATGTCACGGACTGTCGGCTGGAGCCCGGGCGCGAACGTCTGAAGCAGACCGCTGCCGCGGCGCTGGTCTTCGGGACGGATCACGTATCGCTCGTCCAGTTTCAGCCGGCCGGCATCGGCATCCCGGAACGCCAGGATCATTACGGGAATCTTGATGACGCTGGCGGTGTTCATAGGGACGTCGGCTCGAACGGCGACTTCTTGACCCGTACTCAGCTGCTTCGCGTAGAAGCTGCTTTGAGCCTGCAGTGAATCCAGTCGCGCGCGGATGGTCTCCTCGAGCGAAGGCGGTGTCCCTCGTGAGGCAGCCCATGCAACTCGTGATGCCGGTGGTGCGATCGGTGACGTCGACGTGCCATTCGTGTCGCTGGGCGGAACGGCTCCATTCAGAAGCGCGAGCGCCGCGAGAGAGATAAGGGTTCGCATCTGGCTAACTAGCGTCATCGCCCGGCAGTTTGCAACAGTGCATGGGGGCGATCTGACAAGTGTCTCTGAGGGCAACGTTCCTTGCAGGCGGGTGTATCAGTTCTCGTAAGCGGCGGGCTGGATCTACCAGCCCGTCGGTGCATTGGGTGGAGTGAGCAAGCATTCACACTGCAGCTCAGAGAGGTCCTCATGTCCAAGTTTTGTTTTTCGGTGAGCAACATCGATTCACGGCGTGATGGCGAAATCGAGTCAGACTCGTTCTCTGATGCTGTCGACGAGCTTGGCCGTCAGATCGTCGTCAGCAAGGGCGATCTACTGGAGATCGGAGTGTACGGCTTCCCGCCGGCCCGCTACGAATGTGTTGGTCTGATGAAGGGCACTCGACCCATCTGGTTCCCGACCGGCGGTCGCATGGCAGCGTGAAGTCGGTTAGAGGCTGGAGGGTTGCGGGTAGAGCGCGCGAATACGGAAGGCCGACGGTAAACCGTCGGCCTTTCCATTTTCACCCGCGACCCGCCCCCCTAGCCTCCACCCGCTACGAGTGCAGCCATTTCAAGGGCATTCGTCGTCCCGTAGTTGCCGTAGCAGTTGTTGAACACCACGTGCACTTGCTCGCTCTCGCCCGCTATCTCCACCACTTTCGGCACCCAACCCGTGAGCTCACTCTCGTCGTATAGATAACGAAAGCGCTCGACTACCGGCGTCCCTCTTTTTTCCCATGTTTCCGCACGGTGCCCGTGCATGCGTACTACCGCGAGTGCTGGTGAAGTCACTGCCGTAGTCGGCGGCACACTGGACGTGAATCCCTGGGGCTCGTCCACGATCACGTAGCTCATCTCGTTCTCGCGAAGCATTGCGAGCGTGCGCTCCCGCTGTTCTCGTGAGAGCCAATCGCCATGTCGGAATTCCACGGCAATTGGCAGATTGCCGAGACGACGACGCGCTCGCGACAACATCTCAGCGCTGTGCTCGGCGGGACGCACCCAGGAAGGGTATTGGAGAAATACCGCCCCGAGCTTGTGCTCATCGTGCAGCGGACGCACGGCATCAACGAACAATCGCCAGGCTTCGTCACGGACGTCGTGCGGTACGTCCTTGGCGTACAGACGCTTCTTCGACAGCAACTCGTCAGGCAGAGCGTCCTTGAGAATGCGCGGCAAGCGTTCAGTCTCGGTCGCATGGCCAGTCATCCACGCGAACGCTTTGATGTCGAAGATGAAGTCCTGCGGCGTCCGCTCCGCCCAGAGCTCCGCCATGCGGGGCGTCGGCAGCGCGTAATATGAAGAATCCACTTCGACGACGGAAAACAGGCTCGCGTAGTACTTCAGCCTCGCCTCGGGACTCGAGGCGCGATCCGGATAGAACACGCCTGGCTTGAGCAAAGTCGGATCCGTCCAACTCGCGGTACCGAAGTGAACTCCGGTCGCGCCAACGCGGACGAGCGCGGGCTTCGGAGGACGCAAATTCTCGGCACGCGCCAGCGCGGCATCTGTCCCCGGATCGTGCTCCGATGAGCGTCTAGGCGCCTGAGTGGGTGAAGGCATCACGGTTTCGAGCGATTTCGATCGAGAAACTCGTCCACCGATTCTGGAACGAGCAGGTTGTCGGCGATCTTGGCGATTTCCTCGGCCTGGCGCCACGCCGCCTCCAGCATCGCCAGCTCACCCTGCATTGCGCGGCGTTCGCTC
>Ga0070714_100003511_pt1 | contig 11704 bp, 8 predicted proteins | sample LARL83metaG_FD_65450 | JGI IMG/M metagenome (GOLD analysis project Ga0070714, IMG submission 65450) | Corn, switchgrass and miscanthus rhizosphere microbial communities from Kellogg Biological Station, Michigan, USA - LAR L8-3 metaG | ecosystem: Host-associated > Plants > Roots > Rhizosphere ... | reverse complement strand
GGATGTTGGCGAGGAAATGGTCGTTGGTGTCCTGGAGCGCGGCCTGCTCGCCGTCGAGTACGTGACCGTGCCCGAGGCTGGCCAGGACCGAGGCGACCACGGGCTTGCAGATGTCGCAGCCGCGGCCGCGGCCGTGCCGCTCGATCAGCTCGGTGAACGTCGCGATCCGTTCCCGGCTGACGAGCTCGAACAGCTCGGCGCGGGTGAGCGTGAAATGCTCGCACAGTGCGGGGCTGACCGCCACGCCGCTCTCCGCGAGCAGCGTCTTGAGCGTGGGAACGCAGGATCCGCAGCCGGTGCCCGCCCTGGTGGCGTCCTTGACGCCGGCCACGTCGGCCAGCCCGCGGTCCCTGATCGCGGCGCAGATAGCGTCCTTGGTCACGCCCTGGCAGGAGCAGACCTGCGCGTCGCCGGCCAGCCCGGCCGGGCTAGGTCCGGTCCCGGCCGGCGCGATCATGGTCAGCGGGTCACCGGGCAGGGGGCGCCCGACCAGGGGCCGCAGGATGCCGTACCTGGACGCGTCGCCGACGAGCACGCCGCCGAGCAGGGTCTTCGCGTCATCAGAGACGACGAGCTTGGCGTAGCTGCGGGCTACCGGGTCGTTGACCGTCACCTCAAGCGCGCCCGGCGTGGTCGCGAGCGCGTCGCCGAACGAGGCGACGTCGACGCCGAGCAGCTTGAGCTTGGTTGAGACGTCGGCACCGGAGAAGACGGCGGCCCCGCCGGTCAGCCGGTCAGCCGCCACCTCCGCCATCGCGTAGCCGGGCGCGACAAGCCCGTAGACCTTGCCGCTCGCGCAGGCGCACTCGCCGACCGCGTAGATGTTCTCGTCACTGGTCCGGCAGGCCTCGTCCACGGCGATGCCGCCGCGCGGTCCCACGGCCAGCCCGGCCTCGCGGGCGAGGTCGTCGCGCGGGCGGATTCCGGCGGCGAACACTACGACGTCCAGGTCGAGCTCGGTACCGTCGGCCAGCGTTGCAAGCATGCGCGCGCCGTCTCGCTTGATGTCCCGCACCGACGTGCCGAGCCATACCGTGACTTCAAGGTCGGCGATCATCTTCCGCAGCAGCGCGCCGCCGCCCTCGTCCACCTGCAGCGGCATCAGCCGCGGGCCAAGCTCGACCACGTGCGGCGACATGCCGAGCAGGCGCAGCGCGCGGGCCGCCTCCAGGCCGAGCAGCCCGCCGCCGACCACGAGCCCAGCCCGCCTGCCCCGCGTCGTCGCGGCGGCGTGCCTGGCGGCGGCCGCGATGGCGTCCAGGTCGGCGAGGGTCCGGTAGCGGAAGCAACCGGGAAGATCCGCGCCGGGAACCGGCGGCACGAACGGGTACGAGCCCGTGGCAAAGACGAGTGCGTCGTACCGCAGGGTGTCACCCCGGCTGGTGGTGACGGTGCGGGCCGTGCGGTCCACCGACGTGGCCGCCTCGCCGAGGCGCAGCTCGTAACCGCCGGAGCCGTAGCAGCCGTCGGGCACGAGGTCGAGGTCGTCAGGGCCGGCCCCGTCAAAGTAGGCGGACAGGTTCACCCGGTCATAGGCACGGCGCGGCTCTTCCGACAGGACCGTGACGCGCCAGCGGCGTTCCGCGTCCCGGTCCCGCAGCGCCTCCACCAGGCGCTGCCCCACCATCCCGTTGCCTGCGACTATCAGATGATCTGGCATGCTCCCACGCTGTCCTCTCCTCGTTATCCCCGGCGGTCAGCCGCGTTACGTCCGCGAAACGCCTGCCTCACCAGACCGGAACCGGCGGCGTGCGGGTTGACCGGGCCGCCCGGCTTCAGACGCCGGCGAGGCGGCCCGCTGACGGCCGCAGGTAGACGAACCAGGTCAGCGCCACGGCCGCCAGGTAGAAGGCGATGAAGCCGATGTACGCGCCGTTCCCGGTGCCGGTCGCGAGGAACGACTGGCGGAACGCGATATTCACGAGCACCCCGCCGGCCGCGCCCACCGCGGCGGCGAGGCCGATGACCGCGCCGGCCAGCCGCCGCGCGTTCTCTTCGGCCGCGGCCGGGTCATGGCCAGCGGCGACAGCCCGCTCGGCCTTCGCCCGGAAGACCGCGGGGATCATCTTGTATGTCGCCCCGTTGCCGATGCCGGAAAGCGCGAACAGGGCGGTGAAGCCGACATAGAACGCCGCGATCGACCGCTGTTCCGAGGCCGCGAGCACGACGGAAGCCGCCACCGCCATCGCAAGGAAGCTCCACAGCGTGGTGACGGCACCGCCGGCCCGGTCGCCCAGCCAGCCGCCGGCCGGCCGGATAAGCGATCCGATGAGCGGGCCGAGGAAGGTGATTCCCGCGACCTTGACCGGGTCCACCGTGCCGTGTGACAGGAAGTGGCCGGCGAACTGGTTGGACAGCACCTGGCCGAACGCGAAGCTGAACCCGATGAACGAGCCGAAGGTACCGATGTACAGGAACGAGATCACCCAGGTGTGCGGTTCGCGGCAGGCCCGGCGCATCCCCCGCTTCTCGTTGCGGACGTCCGCGACATTGTCCATGAACAGGGCGGCGCAGGCGGCGGCCAGGATCACGAGCGGGAGGTAGATGGCGAGCATCACCCTCGGGTGCTCCTTGCCCGCGGTGGCGAGCACGGCCAGGCCAACGAGCTGGACGACGGCCACGCCGATGTTGCCGCCGCCCGCGTTCAGGCCAAGCGCGCGGCCTTTCAGCCGCTGGGGGTAGAACACGTTGATGTTGGCCATCGAGGACGCGAAGTTCCCCCCGCCCACCCCGGCCAGCGCGGCGACGATCAGCAGGGTGCCGTAAGAGACGCCAGGCGTGAGCACGGCCGCCGCCGCCACCGTGGGGATGAGCAGCAGGCCGGCGCTGATCACCGTCCAGTTCCGGCCGCCGAACCGGGCGACCGCCAGCGTATAGGGCAGCCGCGCCACGGCGCCGACCGCCGTAGGCAGGGTGGTGAGCAGGAACTTCTCCGCCGCGGCGGTCTTCGGGTCGTGGCTGATCCCGTAGGCGGGGGTAAGGAAGAGCACGAGCACCGACCACAGCGACCAGACAGAGAAGCCCACGTGCTCGGACAGGACGGAGAAGACCAGGTTCCGCCGCGCGACCCGTGCCCCGGCTTCGGCCCAGAACGCGGGATCTTCCGGGTGCCATTTCTCGATCCGCCTGCCCGTACGGGAAAGTGTTGGCGCGGTAAGTACCGCCTGTTCCTGGCGCGTCGTCATGGCTATGTCTCCTCCGTGAGCCGGTTGGTGCCAACGACGCTAGAAACCGGGGGTTTCCGCCGCGGGGCACGCCTGAAACAGGCCGGAGACATCCTCCGCACACCAGCCGGGATCACCCGGTGAGTCCTGGAAGAGCACCCGAACTCTGCGGCGGCGGCCAAAGACCGGGCTCACCCTGCTGAGTGCCATCACCAGCGAGGCGGGAGGTCGGGACATCGAGCACTCGTTACTTAGCGATGAAGCCACCGACCTCGGCGGCACGCTCAAGGGCGGGCGGCGTTCATGCGTCCCGGTGGCGGAGGAGCCACGTGGCCGCGGTAAGGGCTGCCGCGGTGTAGGCGGCGAGTACGGCGAGGCCGGCCCAGGGGCTGACGGGGAAGTAGCCGTTGGGCGGTGTGTAGGCGCTGGTGACCAGGCTGGAGCGGGGCAGGGTGGCCTGGATGGCGAAGGCGGCGGTGGGGGTGAACCGCATCAGCCAGTTCCCGGTTTGAGCGCCGAGTATGCCCGGCAGCACGAGGAGCACGATGCCTGCGGCGACGGTCACGGCACTGCGCCGCAGCATCGCGCCCAGCGCCACCACGAGTGCTGCGGCGAGCCCGAGCAGAAGTCCGGTGCCGATGATGACCCTGGCCAGGCCGGGCCCGCTTTGCGGGAAGAGGTAGCTGCCGTTGGCGGCCAGAACATGACGGGTGATCACTTCGGCGAGCGCGGTCGCGGTGAATCCGGCGGCGGAGGCAAGCGATCCTGCGACTACGGCCCTGGTGGCCAGGAACTGGCCGCGGTGAGGGCCGGCGGCGAGGGCGGTGCGCACCGACCCGCGACGGTACTGGGAGGTGGCGAACAGGGCGGTGAGCACGATCACGACGAGGAGCGCGGCGATTGTCCCGTTGACGATGCTGGCGCCAGCCCACTGGGCAGAGATAATGTCGCCCACGAGCGGTGCGATGTCGCCTGACCCGGTCATGGTGAACGCACTTGCGGACACCTGCTTCCAGGTAGGAGCCGACGCAACCGGGTAGGAGCCGGCAATCGCCGTTCCGGTCCAGGGGCGGCTGGGTAGGCCGCCGTGGACGGAAACCCAGTCGAAGCTGGCGGTGGCAGCGCTGGGGGTGCCCGCGACGGCCCCGGCGACGAAATACTCCGGTGCGGTGACGAACAGCCCGGTCCGGACCGTGCGGGGAAGGCCGGCCAGACGGGCACTGGCGATCTCGGTCCAGTGGGTGCCGTCAGTGGAGTCGTACCCGGTGATGATGTCTCCGGCTCGGCTGAGCCGCAGCCAGCGCGGGGAAGACAGCCCGACGCGGCCGGGAAGTCCAGGGCGGTCGTGGGTGTAGTTGTCCTGCATCCGGATACCGTGGTCACCGGTCACCATCACGGCCGCATAGGCGGTCCCCTGGTTCGTGTCCGGTTCGAGGATTATTCCCGCCTTGGCCCACGGCGCTAGCTCAGGTGTCCCAGAAAGTGCGGTCACCCGGGCCGTGAGGGTGCCGTCGCCGGCCAGTGCCTGGTGCACGAACATGTAGGTGTCGGAGACGGCTTCGCCGCCCGGGCCGACGGGGACGGCGCCGACGGGCGCGCGGCTTTCGAATGCGCTGAGGAACGACAGGAGCACGAACACGGTCACGGCCGCGCAGAGCGCGATCACCCAGGACCGGACCCTACGGAACTTGGCGAACTCCGCTCGCAGCGGAACCAGGACTGGCTTCATGCGTCACGGTTCCTGAGCAGTATCCCGCCAACGACCAGCGAGCCAGCAGCCCAGGCGGCGAGCACGCCAAGGCCCGCCCAGGGGCTGATGGGCAGGCTGTTCAGGCCGGTGGTGGCCTGGATGGCCAGGCCGGCGGTCATCGGCGCGATCTGCTCGAGGTGCCGCGTCAGGGTCGCGTCGCCGTCGAAGACCGCGACAATCGGGAGCACGTAGAGCACCCCGAGCACGGTCCCGATGGCCGCGGCGGCCTCGCGCAGCGCGGTGGCGGCACCGAGGCTGAGCAAGGCGATCAGCGCGAGGTAGAGGACCGAGCCGAACGCGGCGCGGAGCACCGGGCCGTCAGTGAACGAGATCGCCGGGTAGCCCCGAGACGGGCCGATCCCGTGGCCGGACAGGATGAGCGCCCCGGCCAGCAGCGAGACCGGGACGGCGACTGCGCCGGTGACTAGAACCAGGCCGGTGATGACGGCGGCCTTGGCGGCCAGGATGTTGACCCGGCGGGGCGTCGCCGCCAGGGTGAGGCGGATCATGCCGGTGCCGTACTCTCCGCTGACGACTGTCACCGCCAGTACCGCGACGATCGCCTGGCCGAGGTAGATCCCGGTCAGGCTGATCTTGGCCGGGTCGTCGGCGCAGCCGCCGGAGGGGCACCGGGTGGCCGCAGCCGCCGCGGCGCTGACGGCGGCGGTCAGCGCCGCCGCGGCGAGCAGCAGCCAGACGGTGCCTGCAAGCGTGCGCAGCTTCGTCCATTCCGCGTGCAAGGCGTGCTTCACGCGTCCCTCCGGGTCAAGCGGTAGGCGGCCAGGGCCAGGGTGAGCGCGGCCCATGCGCAGGTCACGGCGAAGCCGCCCCAGGGCGGCAAAGGAAAGTAGTCGTTGAACGGAGTGCGGCTGACATCCACCTGCGGGTAGGCCGGGATGACTTGCCTGATCGCGAAGCCAGCGGCCGGGGAGACCCGCAGCACCCAGTCCGCGGCCCCGGCGGGCAGGACGGAGATGCCCGCGGTCAGCAAGTAAGGCAGGATGACCGCGGTGATGGCAACGGTGACCGCCCCGGCTCCGTGCCGCACGATGGCGCCCGCGCCGAGGGCGCAGACGGCGAAGACGGCGACCAGCGCGGCGGTTCCCACGATAAGGCGCACCTCGGTGAGCGCGCTCACTGGGTAGACCGGGTTTCCGCTGGCGCGCAGCAACGGAATTCCGATCAAGACTGCGCCCGCCGAGCCGGCCACCGCGGCGGCGAAGGAGACGCCGCCGAGGACGATGACCTTGGCGGCCAGGACCCGGCCGCGCCGTGGACTGGCCGCGAGCGTGACGCGGATCAGGCCCCGACGGTACTCGGCGGTCATGAACTGCGCGCCGACCACCAGCGCCGCGACCAGCGCGAGGAATACGCCCGCGAGCAGCGCGTCGACAGGCACGCCGTCAGTGACGTCCGGCGCTATGTCGCCGGAACCGGTGACGGTAAAGGCACCCGCGGCCTGACGGTACCCGGCCTCATGCCCGGTCGGGTACGGCGAGCCTGCTCCGCCGGCGACGGAGGTGCCGGTCCAGGAACCGCCGCGCCAGCCGCCGCTCAGGCCAACGCGATCGAAGGTGGCGGTGGCGTCAGTAGCGCCGCTGCTACCGCTGGATTCGCTGGTCACTCCCGAGTTCGTCGCCGTCGACTGGCTGGGGGAGGTGGCGAACATCCCGGCCTGCACCGTCGCACCCAGCCCGGGCAGCGTGACGGTGGCGATCTTGGTCCAGTTCGTGCCATCGGCGGAGTCGTAGCCGTTGATGACGTCACCGGTCCGGGTCAGGCGCAGCCAGCGCGGCGAGGTCCCGGACGCGCCGCCCGCGAGCCCAGCTTCGTCGCCGGTGTAGTTCCACTGCATCCGGGTGCCGTGGCTGCCGGTGGCCATGACGGCCGCGTACGCCGATCCTTGGCTAGGACCCGCGGTGATGATCAGCCCGGCCTTCGACCACGGCACCACGGCGGGCTTGGTGCTGACCGGCCGTCCGTTCACGGTCTGAGCGCTCTCTGTCGCCTCGGTCAGCGAAGTCACCCGCGCTGTGATGCTGCCGTCGCCGGCCAGCGGGCGGTGCACGAAGTAGTAGGTGTCGGTCACCGACTCGCCGCCGGGACCGGTCGGGATGATGTAACGGCACGCCGGCCCGTTCGGGCCACTAGTGCAGGGTGCTACGTGGCTGTGACTTCCGATGAACAGGCCGAGCAGCAATGTCAGCAGCGCCGTGACGACGACGGCGATAACCCAGCCGCGAACCGTGCGGAACTTGGTCCACTCTGCGCGCACCAGGTGCGCGAAGCCGACACGACCCGCCCGTGGCGCCGGCCGGGATGGGGTGATCATGGCGGCGGTCATCGCTCGGCCTGCCCGGACGGCTCAGCCCGGTATTCCACGGCGTCCCTGGTCAGCTTCATATAGGCCCCTTCCAAGGTTGCCTGGTGGGTGGACGCGAGCAGGTCCGCGACGGACGTGTCGGCGATGACCTTGCCGCGGCCGACGATCACTACACGGCCGGCGGTGTCCTGCAGCTCGCTCATCAGGTGGCTGGAGACCAGCACCGTCCGGCCCTCGCCGGCCAGCGCGGCCAGGAAGCCGCGCATCCACACGATGCCCTCGGGGTCCATGCCGTTGAACGGCTCGTCAAGCATCAGCGCCGGGGGGTCACCAAGCAGCGCCGCGGCGATCCCGAGCCGCTGCCGCATGCCCAGGGAGTAGCCGCCCGCCTTGCGCCTGGCCGCCTTGCCCAGGCCGACCAGCGCGATCACCTTGTCGACGCGGCGGGCGCCGATCCCCTGGGAGTGGGCCAGCCACAACAGGTGGTTGCGCCCGGTCCGGCTCGGCTGCAGCGCGCCTGCGTCCAGCAGCGCCCCGACATGAGTGAGCGGGTCCTGCAGGCTGACATAGGGCCGGCCGCTTATCAGCGCGGTGCCCTCGTCCGGTTTGTCCAGGCCAAGGACCACCCGCATCGTGGTGGATTTGCCAGCCCCGTTGGGGCCGATGAAGCCGGTGACCTGGCCTGGGGAGACGGTGAATGTCATCCCGTCCAGGGCGAGCGTGCGGCCGTACCGCTTACGCAGCCGGGCGACCTCGATTGTCGTTTCCATGGTGGTGGTTGTACGCCGGGGCCGGTTTCAGCACGGCGCCAGCGACTGATACCCAGCTGATACCGGCGGCCTGGCATGCTGAAAGGCACTGGTGAATACGCCAAGGGAAGGACCATACGCGGCCATGAGGGTGCTGGTGGTCGAGGATTTCGGGCCGACGGCCCGGGCGATCGCGACCGGGCTGCGCCGTGAGGGCATGGCGGTCGACGTCGCCTGCGACGGTGACGAGGCGCTCAGCCAGCTAGCCGTGACCCGCTACGACGTCGTAGTCCTCGACCGCGATCTGCCGGGGGTGCACGGCGACGAGATCTGCCGGCGGCTGGCGGCGCAGCGATCGCCAAGCCGGATCCTGATGCTCACCGCGGCCGGCCGCCTCGCCGACCGGGTGGACGGCCTGGGCATGGGCGCCGACGATTACCTCGCCAAGCCCTTCGACTTCCCGGAGCTGACCGCGCGGATCCGGGCCCTCGGCCGCCGCGCCGCCATCCCGTTGCCCCCGGTGCTCACGTGCGGCGACATCAGGCTCGACCCAGCCGGTCGCACCGCTTCACGGGCCGGGCAGCGGCTGGCACTCAGCGCTAAGGAGTTCGCCGTGCTCGAGCACCTCCTCGCCTGCGCCGGCCGGGTGGTTTCCGCCGAGGAACTCCTCGAGCGAGTCTGGGACGAAGCCGCCGACCCGTTCACCACCGCGGTCAAGCAGACCATGCGCCGGCTGCGGGCCAAGCTCGGCGACCCGCCCGTCATCGCCACCGTCCGCGAGGGCGGGTATCAGATCGGAGAACCCTGATGCCCGAGTTCCGCCGCCCGGGTCTAGCGCGTGCGTTCCGCGCCCCTACCCTGCGCGCACGGATGACCCTGGTTTACGGCGCCATGATCTGCGCCTCGGGTGTCGTGCTGCTCGGTGTCACGCAAACCCTCGCACCCGGCCTGCTACGGAATGATGTGCACAAGACCGACGGGCCGGACCTGCCGGGTGCCGTCACGGCCGGGCCGCGGACCAACATCCCCGTGACCTTCGGCTCGGCAATGTTCTGGGAAGACGTCGCCACGGTGGCGATCATGGCCACGCTCTCGCTCGCGGTCGCGTGGCTGATCGCCGGCCGCTTCGTCCGGCCGTTGCGCTCGATCATCACCACCGCCCGGGACATCTCCGCAAGCAGCCTGCACCGCCGGCTTGGCGCGAGCGGCCGCGGCGACGAGTTCGCCGAGCTCAGCCAAACGCTCGATGACCTGTTCGGGCGGCTGGAGGCATCGTTTCAGGCGCAGCGGCACTTCATCGCCAACGCCTCCCATGAGCTGCGGACCCCGCTTACCGCCGGGCGGGCGTTGCTCCAGGTCGCGCTCGCCGACCCTGAGCCCACGGTGCAGACGCTGCGGGCGGCCTGCGAGGAACTGGTCGAGCTCGGGGATCAGCAGGAGCGCCTGATCACGGCGCTGCTCACCCTCGCCGGCAGCCAGCGCGGGATCGGGCAGCTGGAATGCCTGGACCTCGCCGACGTCGCCGGGGACGCGCTCCTGACCCGTCAGGAAGAGGCCAAGCGTCGTGGCATCCACGTACGCGCGACACTCGCGACGGCTCCGGTAACCGCTGACCCGGACCTGACAGAAAGCCTGATCGCCAACCTTCTCGACAACGCCATCCGGCATAACCTCCCCGGCGGCGAGGCAGAGCTCTCAACGGCGCAGACCGCCGCGGGTTCCGTCGTCTCGGTCAGCAACACCGGCCCGCTCGTCCCGCCCGCCGCGGTGCAGGACCTGTTCCAGCCGTTCCGGCAACTCGGCACCGAGCGGACCCGGCACGGGGAAGGACACGGGCTCGGCCTGGCCATCGTCCGCGCCATCGCCGACGCCCACGGCGCCACCCTCGCCGCACGTCCCCGCCCTGCGGGCGGCCTCGACATAGGAGTGACCTTCCCCCTGGTGTTACCCGGACAGCACGCGGAAGACAGACCGCCTCGATGAGGTGCGGGCGGACGCATCCCTGCTGCCGCCCGGCGTGGTCATCGTGCGCACCGCCCGGGACCAGTGGCGCGAGGCGCTGCTCGGCAGCGGGCCGGGCTGGACCATCCGGGTCTCGCGCTGGCAGGGCAGCGGGGCCGACGTCAGCGTCACCGCCGAGACCGCCGAGCTGGCCAACGAGGTACTACAGCAGGCGACAACGGACGCCGCGCCGCCGCCCGAGCCCGACGCTGGCATCGTCAGCAAGGACGCGGCTGACGGCTACCAGGCCCCAGAAGCGGTCGGGCAGTACCTGTAATCAGTCGGCGATGCAAGCCCGCATACAGCCGCACAGGACGGGGGTGGCCTGCTCAGACCGGGCTCCTCCGCTATGTCTTTCCTTTTTATGACATCTGAGACTTCAGTGATATTCGTAGCCTTTCGGTGGTTAACGTTGCCTGTACGGCTGGAGTCGGCCGACGGCGTGAATCACGTCAGAGGTGGTCCAGAACATACGAATATCGAGCCGTCTCCTTGGGGGGTCAATGAGCGACTGGGATGACAGCCACCTAGCGGACGAGCGTTATGACGCGCCGCGTCCGTCCTGGCCAGACGGCACTACCTACCCCTACCCGCTTCCCTTTCCGCTGGCGCAGGCGGTCGATGACGACGAGTTGGAGTCCGCCGACGACGGCCAGCCGGACCGGTCCTCCTATCCGTGGCCGCCCGCGCCCCCGCCCGCCTGGCTCGGAGACCGCCAGGGCGCGGGCGATCCGCCGGGCAAGGGCGGCCGCCATCGCGAGCACGCCGGCCGACGCTGGCTGATCCCGGCCGGGATCGTAGCCGTGGCCGCCGCCCTGGGCGGTGTCGCCGTCCTGATGACCGGCGGCCACCCGGCCCCGGCGACCACCCGCGTAATCCCGCCGTCCATGACGCCCAGCATGATGGTGACGCGGGCGACCAAGCCGACGCCGGGTGCGGGGGCCGGGGCGCCGCTCACCCTGACGCAGGCCCAGGCCGTACTCTCCCGGTACACCACGACCAACAACAGCGCGAACGCCCAGCGCAGCGACGCGATACTCGCCAGCGTCGAGTCGGGGTCCAGCTACGCAATCGACGCGGGCCTGTACCAGAAGCAGCTGGCCGACGGAACGCACTACCCGGCGTTCGGCCCGGTCCAGGCCACGTACTACATCCCGCGCGATGAGCCAGCCGGCCGCGGCCCGCGCTGGTTTGTCGTCCAGGTCGCCAACGCTTTCCAGTCCAGCCCGGCAACGGTGACATCGGACGAGTACCTTCTGTTCACCCAGTCCGCCGCGGGCGGCGCCTGGCAGGAGACGATCGAGCCCTACCTGCTGGCCAGCGCGACCGCGCCGCAGGTCATGGTCGGCAGTGACGGCCTGGCCACCGCGGTCAGCCCAGACTCCGGCGCGGTCGCGGTCGCCCCGAGCCAGCTTCCCGCGGCGACCGCCTCCTCGCTCGACGGGACGGGCGCGGGGCAGGGGAACGTCGGCGTCCCGGGTAACCTGGCCGACCGATCCGACCAGAAGCTGTTGCGGGCCAAGGTACCCGGCGCGACGGTCACGGACGCGCACACGGCGGCGGCCGGCGCCGACGGGCAGGAGTTCGCCTTGCTCACCGCCGACGGCGGCGCGCTCGTCTTCTACAGCGACGCGGCGCGGCTGACGATCACCGCGCCCGTCGGCTCCATGCTCCGCCTGACCGTTCCCGGCTTGTACACCCCGGACCAGGCCCTGAC
>Ga0070714_100003510_pt1 | contig 11706 bp, 10 predicted proteins | sample LARL83metaG_FD_65450 | JGI IMG/M metagenome (GOLD analysis project Ga0070714, IMG submission 65450) | Corn, switchgrass and miscanthus rhizosphere microbial communities from Kellogg Biological Station, Michigan, USA - LAR L8-3 metaG | ecosystem: Host-associated > Plants > Roots > Rhizosphere ... | reverse complement strand
CAACTGCTTTGGGCGGGGTAGGGCGAGGAGCCGTGATGGACCGACCGAACAAGAACGTCGCCCGCGGGGAGGCGACGCGGAGCCAGCTGCTCACGATCGCCACCCGCATGTTCGCCGAGCACGGTTACGAGGACACCTCGATCGAGGCGGTGCTGCGCGAGGCCGGGGTCAGCCGGGGCTCGCTCTATCACCACTTCGCGAGCAAGGAGGCGCTGTTCGAGGCCGTGGCCGAGGAGGTCGAGACCGACGTCGGCGCGCGGACCCTGGCCGCCGCGGCCGGGGCCGACGGCCCGGTGGCCGCGCTGCGCGCCGGGTCCCTGGCCTGGATCCGGCTGGCGGGCGACCCGGTGGTCCAGCGGATCCTGCTGATCGACGCGCCGTCGGTACTCGGCTGGGAGCGCTGGCGGGCAATGGAGGAGCAGCACGCCCTCGGCGGGATCAAGGCGATCCTGCACGTCGTCGCCGGGCAGGGCAAGCTGCGGCCCGAGCTAGCCGACACGCTCGCTCACGTCCTGCTGGCGTCGGTCAACGAGGTGGCGCTGCTTGTGGCCCGGGCACAGGACAAGGAGACGGCGATGAAGGAGGGCGCCGACGCCATCGACGAGCTGCTCCAGCGCCTGTTCGCCTGACGGCTTGGCGCCCGGCGGCTAAGCCGGCGGTCGCGCGCGCCGCGGCCCGGCCCGCCTCGCGGCCGCTGAACAGGCAGCCGCCGAGGAAAGATCCCTCCAGCGACCGGTAGCCGTGCATCCCCCCGCCGCCGAACCCGGCTACCTCGCCCGCCGCGAACAGGCCAGGCACGGGCTCATGCGCCTGGCTCTGGCCGAGGACCCGGCCGGACAGGTCGGTCTGCAGGCCGCCAAGCGTCTTGCGGGTCAAGATGTTGAGCCGGACGGCGATCAACGGGCCTGCCTTGGGGTCGAGGATCTTGTGCGGCGCCGCGGTCCTGGCTATCCGCTCGCCACGCGAGCGGCGGGCGTTGCGGATCGCCATGACCTGCAGGTCCTTGGTGAACGGGTTATCCATCTCGCGGTCGCGCGCGACTATCTGCCGCTCCAGGTCGGCCAGTTCGATGAGCGGCTCCGGGGTCAGCTTGTTCATGCCCGCGACGAGCTCGGCCAGGGTCTTGGCCACCACGAAGTCGGCCCCGTGCCGCTTGAACGCCTCCACCGGGGCGGGGGCGCCCGGACGCGCCCGGGACAGGGTGAGCTTGATGTCCTTGCCGGTCAGATCGGGATTCTGCTCCGATCCTGACAGCGCGAACTCCTTCTCGACGATCTTCTGGGTGGTGACGAACCACGAGTAGCCGAAGCCGGTGGCGAGGATGGCGCCCAGCGTGCCGAGGCTGTCGAAGCCGGGGAAATGCGGCGCGGGAAGCCGCTGGCCACGCGCGTCGAACCACAGCGAAGAGGGCCCGGGCAGGATCCTGATGCCGTGCCCGGCCCAGATCGGGTCCCAGTTCTGTACGCCCTCGGTGTAGTGCCACATCCGGTCGCTGTTGACCAGCCGGCCGCCGGCCCGCCCGGCGATGGCCAGCATCCGCCCGTCGACATGCTCGGGCACCCCGATGATCATCCGCTCCGGGGCGGGGCCGAGCCGTTCCGGCCAGTTCTCGCGGACCAGGTCGAGGTTGCCGCCGATCCCGCCGGAGGTCACGATCACCACCGGGGCGTGCAGCTCGAACTCGCCGGTCACGGCGCGCGAGCTGCGGGTCCCGCGGGCGGCCTGGCTCGGCTCGAGGATCGCTCCCCGCACCCCGTCGACGGTCCCGGCGGTGACGGTGAGCGCGTCCACCCGGTGCCGGAACCGCAGCCCGACCCGGCCGCCTGCCGCCGCCTCCCTGGCCCGCTGCTCGAACGGCGCTACCAGGGCCGGTCCTGAGCCCCAGGTGACGTGGAAGCGGGGAACCGAGTTCCCGTGCCCGTCGGCCAGGTAGCCACCCCGCTCGGCCCACCCCACCAGGGGGAACCAGCGCACTCCCAGGCCGTGCAGCCAGCTGCGCTTCTCCCCGGCGGCGAAGTCGACGTAGGCCCGCGCCCACCGGGACGCCCAGTAGTCCTCGCCCGCCGGGTCGTCAGGGTCGCGGTCGAAGAACGCGCTGCCCTGCCAGTCCTGCCAGGCCAGCTCGGGGGAGTCCTTGATCCCCATCCGGCGCTGCTCCGGGGTGCCGACCATGAACAGGCCGCCGAACGCCCAGAACGCCTGCCCGCCCAGGTTCGATTCGGGCTCCTGCTCGAGGAGGAGCACCCGCCGTCCCGCCCGCGCCAGCTCCGAGGTGGCAACCAGTCCCGCCAGCCCCGCGCCTATCACGATCGCATCCGCGTCCATCTGGTCATCATCCCCTGTCCGCCTCCATCACGCGGCCTGGGATCTCGGCTAACATCGGCTGGTGCCTGATCCCGCGTTCGATGCCACGAAGCCGCACGTCTCCCGGGTTTACGACTACCTGCTCGGCGGCAAGGACAACTTCGCCGCCGACCGCGCCGTCGCCGAGCAGATGATCGCGTCACTGCCCGCGGTCCAGGTGGGCGTGCGCGCCCAGCGGGACGTCCTCGGGCGCGTGGTCCGCTACCTGGTCGGCGAGGCGGGAGTCAGGCAGCTGCTCGACATCGGATCCGGCCTGCCCACCGCGGAGAACGTGCACGAGATCGCCCAGCGGATCGAGCCCGCCACCCGCGTGATCTACGTCGACAACGACCCGGTCGTCCTGAGCCACGCCCGGGCGCTGCTGGCCGACAATGAGGCGACCTTCGTCGCCGAGGGCGACCTGCGCGACCCCGCGGGCATCCTGGGCCACCCGGACGTGCGGGATCACCTGGACTGGGACCAGCCGGTCGGCCTGCTGATGTGTGGCATCCTGCACTACATCCTGGACGAGGAGGACCCGGCCGGGCTGACCGGCACGCTGTACGACGCGCTGCCGCGCGGCAGCTACGTGTTCATCCACCACCTGCTCGACACCGAGGACCCGGCCACGGCCACCCTGCAGGAGCAGATGCGGGCCGGAGTCGGCCGGGCGCAGTTCCGCACCATGGCCCGGATCACGGAGCTCTTCGACGGCCTCGAGCTGATCGAGCCCGGCGTGGTCCTCGTCCCCGACTGGCGGCCGGACCCCGGCACCCCCGGCGTGCGCCACCACCCCGTCCTGCAGATGGCCGCGGTAGGCGTAGGCCGCAAGGCGTGAACCCACCTGGCTCACCTCCGGCAATGGAAGGTGCGCGGTCCCGTGACCGCGCCTGAGTCAGCTGCCGCGCCCGTACATATCGGCCAGGGTTACCAGCGTGACCTCGCCGCGGGCGCCTGGCTCGCGCAGGTCGTCATCGAAACCGGTCCGGCTGAACAAGGCCAGTGCGGCGCCTTCGGCCCGCGAGCCGAGCAGGTCCCGGATGTGCGCGAGTCGGCGTAGATCGGAGGCGTTACGCGGCCGGTTGGTGGCCTTGGCCTCGCCGAGGAGCGCCACCCGGGCCGCGCTTGTGCGCGGCATGCCGCCAGGTCGCAGCGACACGACGTCAAGCTGGTGGCCCTGGCCATGCTGGCGGCACGCGACCGTGGTGGTGCCGGTCCAGCCGACCGGGATTCCGGTATGCGCCTCGAATGAGGCGATGGTCCAGTCGCGCGCGAGGGACTCGAAGTGCGGCCCGAGGACCTGTGAGGAGTAAGTCGGCTTCGATTGCGCCCAGCCCTCAGCGGCTCTGCCCCGGCGTTGAAAGAGTTGCAGCCTGGGCAGCGTGATCGCATGGTGGAACCTGATCACTGGATCGGCGATCGACACCACCGGCTTGCGATTGAGCAGCATGTCCTCGTCATAGGCGACGAAGCCGGCTCGCCGCAGGACGCTCAGGGGATAGCTCATCGTGCGCGGGTCGCGTTGCAGCTTCGCCGCGATCCTCACCGGTGCCGAATCTCCGCTCGCGATCGCAGCGAGGATGCCGTAATAGAGTGACCTGTCCTTGATGCTCGGCTCTTGGCTGAAGAGGAGATCTACCTCATCGAACAAGGCGTGCGAGGGGTTGAGGATCGTCTCGGTCAGCCAGCCGTCGAGGTCGTGCGGGCTCTGGGGCGCTGGGCTCGCGGCGGTCAGTTCCTTGTAGCCGGGGATACCGCCGACGATGGAGTGCAGGCGCAGCGCGGTTTCCGGCTCCTCGACTCCCCAGAACTCCGCGGTGTCGACATGATCAAACGCGCCGAGGCAAATGTTGAGCATGACCCGCCCGTACAGTGCCTTCCGCTCGGCCAGCAGGTCGGACATGACGGATAGGGCTGATCCGCAGGCGATCAGCCGTACCGGTGGGTGACCACCCCCTCTCGTCGGGCCGTAGGTGTCATACAGCCATTGCAGGACGCCGGGCAGTTCGGGGGAGTGATCGGTGAGGAACGGCAGTTCGTCGAGGACGATGAGCTCTGGTCGGCCCTGCGTGCTAGCGCGCTCGCCCGCTATGCTGACCGCTGTCTCCAGGGCGTTCTCCCAGTTAGAGAACTGGATCCCCGCAGGCAAGCGGGCCCATCTAGCCAGTGCGTCCGCGAACCGCTGCAGCGCCAGAGACTTGGCGTGCTGCTCCAGTGCCAGTGTGTACAGTCCGTCGGTGGCGTCGCATAGCTGCTGCAGGATCTCCGACTTACCCTGTCGGCGACGGCCGTAGAGCACCCCGAGCCGCAGACTGTCCGGCCCGCCAGGCGCCATGAACGCGGCCAGGTCATTCCACTCGGCCACCCGGTTGAACAGGCTGGATGGCCTGGCTAGCGAGTTTGGCACTTTCGTACTCCATTACATCGTAATCTAGTACGTCTATTTTACAAGGCCTGTGCCCGGATTACTGCATCATGAGACCTGACATGGATGAATTCGGCGAGTTTTTTCGCAAAGCGAACGGGACAGAGGCTGAGCCGTACGGGTATCAGGTACGGATCACGCGGGACGGGCTGCCGTCCGTGGTGCAGACACCGACCGGGACGGGGAAGACGGGCATCATTCTCGCGTGGCTGTGGCGACGGCTGTACGCCGCCCCCAGCGCGACGCCACGGCGACTGTTGTACGCGCTGCCGCCACAGAGCCTGACCGAGCACGTCGCGAGCGAGGTTGCCAGGTGGCTGGCGAACCTCGGGCTGGCCGATCAGGTCGCGCTGCACGTGCCGACAGGCGCGTCGGGGCAGTCTCAGCGGCAGTGGCGGCTGGACATGCACAAGCCCGCGATCGTGATCGGCACGGCGGACTCCCTGGTGAGCAAGGCACTGAACCGGGGATACGAGATCGGGACGGCTTCGTACCCGATCGACTTCGCGCTGGTCACTAACGGCGCGTACTGGGTGATGGACGAAGTCCAGCTGTCCCGGCAGTCCACCGCCACCTTGCGCCAGCTCGCCGCCTTCGCGAATGCATTTCGCACCGCTGAGCCATTCGGCCTGACCTGCATGTCAGCCATGGTCTCCGAAGGGCGGCTAGAAAGTGTCGACGACCCCGTGCACGGCGACGTGGTCGGGATCTTGCCCGAGGAGCGCACCGGCGAACTCGAGTTGCGACTCGGCGCGAAGCGGATCATCCGGCGGCTGGACGTCGCACCCGGCGATCACCAGGCGATCGCGGCGGCGGCCAGGGACCGTCATCGGCCCGGGAGGCTGACGCTCGTGGTGCTCAACACGGTCGAGGCAGCGCGGGCGGTCTACCAGGCCCTGCATGGTGGCCCAGGGGAGTGCGCCCTGCTGCACCCCCGGTTCCGTGCCCTGGACCGGGCCGAACTGATGGCCGCGGTCACCGGTACTACCGGTGACCGGATCGTGGTCGCCACCCAGGTGGTGGAGGCCGGGATCGACCTCAGTTCGGCCGTACTGATCACCGAGGCGGCGCCGTGGCCCTCGCTGGTACAGCGGGCGGGCCGGTGCAACCGCACCGGTCTTTTGCCCGATGCTGAGCTATGGTGGGTCCCGCCAGCCAGGCCGCACCCGTACGAGCAGGCGGATATCGACGCGTCGAGCGCGGAACTGACCCGGCTCGACGGCTGCGCGGTCACCGGTGAGGATCTGCTGAGCCGGGCCGTGACTGTCACGCGAACCCCGGTCGCGGTGCTGCGCCGGAGCGACCTCGCCGCACTCTTCGACACCGCTCCCGGCGCCGGCGGCGCCGATGTCGATATATCACCATTTGTCGGAGATGCCGGGGAACTGGAGGCTCAGCTTAGCTGGGCCACCTGGGCGAGGGAATCGGCTGCAGGCACGCCGCCCGCTGAGACGAGGGCTCCGGGTGCTGACTTCCGCTGCCGGGTCCCGCTGGGCCAGGTGAAGTTCCTAGCGCGGAGCGTTCCTGTCTGGCGGCTGGACCAGGTGCTCGGCCAGTGGACCAGGATGCCGCCGCAGGCCGCCGCCCAGCCCGGTGAAGTCTTGCTGGTCCACGCGGATGACGGCGGCTACGATCCGGTCACCGGGTTCGATCCGGCCGCCAGCGGGCGGGTGCCCGGCAGCCCTTCGATCGACCCGGTCGCCGGTCCGCTGAACCTGCCCCGCGGCGGCGGCTGGGTGCGGCTCGACCAGCACAGCGAGGACACGCGGGACCAAGCAGCGGCTGTCCTGTCCGTGACCGCACCCGAACTGCTGGACGGTGTTGCCCTGTCGGCGGTGACCGCCGCTTACCTGCACGACGTGGGCAAGGCGCACGCGATCTGGCAGAACGCGCTGTGCAGCCTGGCGCCGGGGGAACAGCAGGACGAGGTCGCCGCCGGGCGCCCGTGGGCGAAGTCGGGCATCGACGCGCCGCTGCTGTTCGAGGGCGGGGTCGCGTTCCGGCACGAACTGGCCTCCCTGCTCATCCTCGACGGGCCGCTGCACGGCCTGCTGGCGGACGCACCCGACCCCGACCTGGCCAGATACCTGGTGCTTGCGCACCACGGCAAGCTCCGCGTCCAGGTCCGCGACCCTGGCGAGGCCGCCACGGACAGGCTGCTCGGCCTTCAGCAGGGAGCAGTCACGGACATCCCGCCGCTGCTCGGCCAGCCCGCGGCCCAGCTCATCGTGGACCTCGATCAGTTCCGCTCCGAGGGTTACCGCTCCTGGACCCGGACCGCGCTGGGGCTGCGTGACCGGTACGGGCCGTTCGTCCTGGCCTACCTGGAAACCGTCGTCCGGATCGCGGACTGGCGGGCCAGTGCCGGGCTGGAGATGGCCCGGTGAACGACCACACTGGTGCAGGTGACCGTTGACCTCACCCCAGTAGCCGAACCGGACAAGCTGGTCCTGGCCAACCTGATCCAGCTCTACTGCTATGACTTCTCCGAGATCCGGGGCGATGACCTGACCGCCCACGGCACCTTTGCCTACCGCTACCTCGATCACTACTTTGTCGAAAGTGCCCGGGAGGCATGCTTCATCACCGTCGACGGCACCCTGGCGGGTTTCACCATGACCCGCCGACTGGACGACGGTGCCCGGGAGGTCAGCGAGTTCTTCGTGGTCCGCCGCCATCGCCGCCACGGGATCGGCCAGGCCGCCGCCCGCCAGATGTTCCGTCGGCACCCCGGCCGCTGGCAGCTCGCCTTTGACCACGCCAACCATCTAGCCGCCCGGTTCTGGCCCCGCCTCACTTCCTCGGTCGCCGATGGCCCCGTACAGCGCACCGACCGGTACCCGCCCGATGTCGCATACCCGGGCACCTGGCTACGCCTGCATATCCAGCCGACCATCAAATGATGCGCATGGCAGGCGGGCTGAGGCGCTGGTAAGCGTCAGCCCATGCCGACGCGCTGGACCGATGGCTCGATGAGGGCGACGACGCGCTCCTGGTCACGCGGGTAGGGTTGCCCGATGTACCTTTTCGCGACCCGGTCGACGATCTCCCAGGCGGCGTCTCCTGCGAGCCACTCGACCACCTGGCCGCGGACGATGACCGGGGTGAAGGGGTCGTCAGGCGGCGTGAGCGACAGCGCGACGCGCGGGTCGCGGCGCAGGTTCCGCGCCTTCCGCGACCCGGGACCGGTGAAGAAGGCGATCCGGTCGCCTTCGGCGCCCACGAAGACAGGCACGGAGTGCGGCGACCCGTCAGGAAGGACCGTGGCGAGATGGGCCACGGCGGTGGTGCCGAGCAGGCGGCGCACGTCAGGTTCAAGCATGCTTTCCCTCAATCCGGTAGCGCAGATGGGTGACTCCAGGTGCGGGCACGGCCTCGACCAGGCTTAGCGCGATATGGGCAGCAAGCTCCTGAAAGAAGCGGCGGCCGGCACCGAGGAGCACGGGGACCTGGTGCAGGATCACCTCGTCGAGCAGCCCGGCGCGCAGCGCGGCCGTGGCGACGCCGCCGCCCATGACCGCGACGTCCTGGTCGCCGGCCACGGCGCGGGCGGCCTCGATGCCGGCTTCGAGGGACGTGACGAACGTCTGCTTGTCCGTCGCCTTGGGTGGCGCCGGGCGGTGGCTGACCACGATGAGCGGAGCCGTCGGGTGCGGGCCGCCCGTCCCGCCGAAGCCGTCGGAGTCGTCGTAGGTGTTCCGGCCCGCCACTGTGGCGCCGATGCGCCCCGCGATCTCGTCGAAGATGTCGCGGCTCGGCTCGGACAGCCGGAAACCACTGAACACCTGGCTCGCGGTGTCGCCGTTGAAGTACCAGTCGAAGAGCATGGCGCCGTCACCGAGCCCGTGCCCCGGACCGGGATCGCGGCCGGTGATGTAGCCGTCGACGGAGACGGCCAGCGCGGTGAAGACCTTGCCCTTGACGGCAGGTGAGTCAGCGGTCATGGTGTCGACGGTATGGGCGGTCCGTGCCCGGTGGCTTGAACGAATCATGCACGTTGAGGGCTCGGGCTACGCTGAAAGCGTGGACCGCGCGCAGGCGTACGACGAGCGCCTCCCGCTGCCCGCGCTGGCCGCGCGGGTCCGGACGGTCTGGATCCAGCAAACCGGCTCGGAGCCCGTGCTGCAGCGCAACCAGCCCACCGGCGGCGTCGAGCTCCAGTGCCCGGTCGGCGGCACGCCGTGGCTTGTCGGTACGCTCACCCGCGCCAAGGTCGAGATCCTGCCTCCCGGCCTGACCATCGTGGGCGCACGGTTCTGGCCGGGAGCGGCAGCGCCGCTGCTCGGCCTGCCCGCCGGCGAGCTGACCGACCAGGTCGTCCCGTTCGGCGACGTGCAGGGCGACGCGTCGGACCTAGCCGCCAGGCTGGCGGAAGCCTCCGGGCCGGACACCGCGCTGCAGGTGCTGCAGCTCGAACTGGTGCGCCTCCAGGTGCGTACCCCGCCTCCGGACTCGCTTGTGGCCGAGGCGGTGCGGCGGCTGATGCCGTGGCGGCCGACCGGAATCAGCCAGCTGACGGAGGACCTGGCGATCTCGGAGAGCCAGCTGCGCCGCCGCTTCCTGACCCAGGTCGGCCTCGCGCCGAAGACCCTGCAGCGGACGCTGCGCTTCCAGGGCTACCTCGCGCTGGCCCAGGCAACGCACGGCGTCCGGGTGGCCGACCTGGCCGCCGAGGCCGGGTACGCCGACCACGCGCACCTGGCCCGCGAATGCCTGCGGCTGACCGGCCAGACCCCGCGCGAACTGCTCGGCGACGCGGTCGACCGGTGCGGCTGCGGGCACGACCACGCCGCGTCGTACAAACCCTTCCTGGCCGCCCGCCCGCGGACCGTGCTGACGGGCTGACCAGGCTCGCTCAGCTCCCGATCGCCATCTGGACGATCCTGACCGTTACCAGGACCATCGCGATTCCCATGTAACCGCCCAGGACGGCCAGGGCGACCTTGCGGCCGCCGGACATGACCGGCTTGGACAGCATGTTGAGCGGCGGCATCCGCCAGTTCTCCCGGTCGCGGCGGTCGACCTCGACCGAACTCCGCACCCGGAGCGACCGGGCCAGGGTCCAGCCGCCCACGGCGACGGCCGCCGTCAGGCAGCCGCTGATGATGAGGAGGATCTGCCGGCCGGTAATGCCGGGGAACACCACCGAGGCGGTCAGCACGGCCGACAGCGCGACCAGCACGGTGATCACGACCGAGGTGAAGATGTTGGTGCGGCGGCTGTTGACCCAGGGGCCGAGGACCGCGCGGTCATTGCACAGCATCAGCAGGAACACCGTGGCGGCCGGCAGCAGCACCCCGGCCAGGGCCTGGACGCCCTCGATGATGAGGCCGAGCGGGGCACGCGGGATGAGCACGATCGCCGCGGCGACCGCGATCAGGCCGGCGTAGATCGCGTAGAAGCCCTTGGCCTGGCGGAACCCGCGGTTCAGCGAGTGCTTGAGACCGAGCGTGTCGCCGACCGCGTACGCGGTCGACAGGGACACCGCGAAGGCGCCGATGATGGCGGCGTCGAGCAGCGCCACCGCGAAGACCGCGCCCGCGACCCGGCCCGCGTGAGCCGCGATGCCGTGCGCCAGCCCGGCGGCGTCGGTGAAGTGGCCGGCGGCCGGCGACCCGGCGTAGGCGGCGGCGACGGCTCCCATCAGCGCGGCCGCGCCGACCACGACGATCACGATGCCCAGCCACAGGTCGACCTTCTCGTAACGGATGAACCGAGGCGTGATCCGCTTGTCGACCACGTAGGACTGCTGGAAGAACAGCTGCCACGGCGCCACCGTGGTGCCGACGATGCCGATGATCAGCAGCATGACCGTGGCCATCTGCCCGGAACCGCCGGGCAGGCCCGGCTCCGCGAACCCGCGGACCATCGCGGCGCCGGACGGGTGGCTGACCAGGTAGAGCGGGATGAGGAGCAGCGATCCCGCGCACAGCGCTACCGCGATCCGCTCGAACCGGCGGAAGCTGCCGGTCGATGCGGCCGCCAGGATCACGCCCGCGGCGAGCAGCACCGCGACCGGCTTCGGCACGCCGAGGTACCCGGCCGCCATGGTGATCCCGATGAACTCGGTGACGAGGGTAAGCGCATTGAGGATGAGCAGGTAGACGACCATGAGCCCGGCCCAGGACCGGCCGAACCGCTCGATGAGCAGCCGGGCGTGCCCGACCCCGGTGACCGCCCCGAGGCGCAGCACCATCTCCTGGTTCACGTACAGCACGGGGACCAGGAGCAGGAGAGTCCACAGCAGCCGGGTGCCGTAGTTCTGGCCTGCCTGCCCGTACGTGGAGAACGCGCCGGCGTCGTTGTCGCCGCACATCACGATCAGCCCGGGGCCCACGATGGCAAGCAGCGTCTTGAGCTTGGCTGACAACCCGGCGCGGGGAGCCGTGTCGTCGAGCGAGATCGTGCCGAGCGCACCGCGAATGTCGCCGGCGTGCGCCTCTTCTACAGCAGCGGAACGGGTGATGGTGGCCATGGTGAACACCCCTTTCACGTCACGAAAACGGACGGAAACAGGGGCACACGCAGCTACCTGCCGTGAACTCGGCAGGGAGAGCTGAAGAGCGGGAATCTCAGATGGAGCGGCGTGTGCCCGAAACAGAGTGGGACAGCAGCGAGGAGGGCCAACTTCGGCCCGGACTATCAGAGTCCATCGCATGCCTCCCTTCTGTCGCGACGCACGGGGGCGCCAGGCCACACCTGGTGACACCTGAGGAAACATACGCCAGGGCTGGAGAAATCCCTGGCCGCACCTCTCTCGTAAGAGCTTTGGCACTCCACGGCGTACTGCGGGCCGGCCGTGTTACTCACAAGGCCGAGCCGCCAGCCACTTGGCCTCACCCCTTAGGCCGGGGAGAGGTGTCCTGATCCGGAGCGTCTCTCGACGGTTGGGATCAGTGGCCTATGTCCGTGAAGACGCCTCACCGAACGAGGTGTCC
>Ga0070714_100003506_pt1 | contig 11708 bp, 9 predicted proteins | sample LARL83metaG_FD_65450 | JGI IMG/M metagenome (GOLD analysis project Ga0070714, IMG submission 65450) | Corn, switchgrass and miscanthus rhizosphere microbial communities from Kellogg Biological Station, Michigan, USA - LAR L8-3 metaG | ecosystem: Host-associated > Plants > Roots > Rhizosphere ... | reverse complement strand
AGCCCGGACTTCAAGGAACTTGACGGATGCGTGGCCGCCTTCCGGGCGCGAGCGGAAGCGGAGGCGCGGGTCTAAGGAGCCCGGTCCCGCCCGCCGGCGAGTTCCAGCGCCACCTCACGGTGCTGCGGCGACAAGATCGGGTCCGTGGCGTCGACGGCCCGTCTGGCCAGAATCCCGGCCCCGGCCCGGTCTCCGGTCAGCGCGGTCGCCCGCGCGGCGTAAAGCAGCACCTGGCCGTTGCGCGGCGCCGCAATGAGAGCGGTTTCAATCTCGCGCCGCGCGGTGGCCTGGTCGCCGAGCTCAGCGATGGCCAGCGCCCGGGCGGCCCGCGTCGAGGGCTGGTCTTCCAGCGGTACGCGGTCAAGATCGCTGATGGCAGCGCGGGCCTCGCCAAGGTCAGCGAGGATCTCGCCGCGCGCCCGGAGCGCCGCGCGATTTGCCCCGTCTGAGCCGAGCGCCGAGGTGAGCACCGCGATGGCGGCGTGACTGTCGCCGATACCCCACAATGCGATGCCGAGCTCCGTCTGCAGCAGGGTGTCATTCGGCATCCGCTCAACTGCGGCGCCCAACTGCCGGACCGCGTCGGCGAGCCTGTTCTGGGCAGCCATCGCCTGTCCCACGGCGGCGAGCGACTGGGCGACGGCGGGGGTATCGCTGGCCGCCTGGAATAGCTCGGCCGCTGCCTGGTACCGCCTCTCCGCATCGCAGGGTGACCCGCGTACCCACGCGCAGTTGCCGAGGATCGTCTCCGCCCTGGCGCGGTCTCTGAAGGCGTCCTGTGGCGCCGCCCGCAGCGTCGCCAGCGCATCCCGCTCGGCGCTGTCAAGGTCTCCCAGAGCCAGCGCCCGCTCCGCCGCGTTGAGGTAGCCGGCCGCGTCGTCCGGCGAGGGCCACTCCAACGGCCCTTGGCGCAACGGCATGATCAGCCGCTCGCTCAGCAGCTCGTACCAGCGCGTGCCTGCGCGCAACTCAGCGGCGAGCACGTGCTGCTCGGTGAGGGCGCGGGTGACGGACTGCGGCATGCCGTCCGTCTCTGACGCCACCTCGTATGCGCTGTTCCGGTCGCCCTGCCTGCTGACGAACGTCGTCAGCAGCCATGAGCGCAGCCTGGCGGGAGCCATGCCATGGCGGTACGCCACCTGCGCGACGACGTGCCCGTAGTGCGCTGCGAGAGCGTCATCCACGCTGCCGTACCGGTGGATGTCATGCACCGTGATGTCCTCTGCCGTGGCGGGCATTGCCTCCCAGAGGGCGGCGCACGCGATCTGCAGCAGCTCCGGGTGCACCTTGTCCGCGATGACGTACCGCTCCCCGCCAGTTGCGGGCGGCACGATCCGGCTCGTCCTGACATTGGTGAGGAAGGCGTCCACTGCATCAGGCGCGAAACGTCGTCCAAGAGCCATTGCCGGGCCGGTGACCGCATCGGCCGCATCGTGGGGGCTGAGCGGCGTGACCGTCAGCCTGGCGCCCGTGCTTAGCTCCAGGGGGAGAGCGGCCAGGCCTTCTTCGCGCACTATGAGCAGCAGGTGCCACGGCAGGTTCTCGTCCGCGAGTGCCTCGCCGATCTCGTGCAGGAACCGCAGCCGGTAGGTCCAGTCCGGCCGGGCATCGGCGAAGAGGTCTTCGACTTGGTCGACGCAGGCGAGGACCGTGCTGCCTGGGTAACGTGCCCGCTCCCTGACGAATTCGCTGATGGTCAGGCCGAGGAGCCGGGACTCGGGCTCGCCTGGCGCCCACGATCGCAACAGTGCGAGGGTGTAGGGGTTGTGCTCGGGCAAGGCGGCGATCGGAGACGCGGAATCCGCGGTGACTCGTCCCGGCGGCAGGACGGTGAAAGGTCTCCGCTTGACCAGCGGTACGGTGCCCGCCTCCAGCAGCGACGTCTTCCCTGTCGCCGGCGCGCCGAGCGCGATGGACAACCGGTTCCCTTGCCAGAGATCGGCGAGCATGGCGGCTTCCCCTGTCCGGCCGAAGAACAGGGCCTGCTCCGCGAACCGGAAGGGGCGAGCACCGGGGTACGGGTTGTTCACGTGCGTCTTCATCGCGCTCGCCCGTACCGCTCCAGGCCACTCTGGCATGCGTTTCCCGCCTGTCATACGCCCAATGATCGTGTGAACGGCACGAACGGAGAGGCTTCTGGCGACCCGTTTCCGCTTAGTTCTCTAGATAATTGCGGTGAAAGAGGCAGCCGGGATGGCGCTGTCGCTGAGTATGTGGTCTAGTGCTGTCGACAGAGAAGATCCATACTCGCTACTCGTAAGGTCGGCTAGCGGTATCTCGGTGAGATCGATAAGCACATTATCGCTGATCTGCTCGCTCACTTCACTCGTCCCTTCCCGGATCGCCCATGCCGCCTGGGCGCCGTGGTCATCTACGATGATGTCGCACCTGCGTCGGCGTGTCGAGCCTAATGAATAGTAGATAGTAGAGCCGTTGCCACTCTTTCATCGCCTGTCACAGAGGCGTCTTCACGCCCGTCGGCTTCTGGCTGGAAATTGCTAATTCTGATTTCTCCAGAATCCAGGAGCGCGAGCATAGGATGAAAGGCATGACGATGTCGGGTCCGCTGGCGGAGTCCGGGAACGTCCCGGTCATATGGGGGAACGTCCCGCCTCGCAACATGAATTTCACCGGGCGCACGGACATCCTGGACATCCTGCTTGGCCAGGGACGGCGCGTTGACAGCAAGGTGACGGCCGTGCTGCCCAGCGACCCGCTACCCAGAGCTCTCCAGGGGTTCGGCGGCGTGGGCAAGACAGCGGTCGCCATCGAGTACGCGTACCTGTACCGCCACCTCTACGACGTCGTCTGGTGGGTTCCCGCCGATCAGCCGCCCCTGGTGCGTGCCTCCCTGGCTGCCCTGGCCGGGCGCCTTGGCCTAGAGGGGGCCGCGACGGCAGGCATCGAGGGGGCCGCCGCGGCGGTGCTCGACGCGCTCAGGAAGGGGGAGCCGTACCGGCGCTGGCTGCTGATCTTCGACAATGCCGACCGCCCGGAGGACCTCAACGACATCATTCCGCGTGGCCCAGGCGATGTCCTGATCACCTCAAGGAACCACCAGTGGCAATCGGTGGTGGACACGGTTCCGATGGACGTGTTCCCACGGCCGGAGAGCATCGAGTTCCTGAGTAAGCGGGTGCAGAAGGGGCTAGCGGAGCCAGACGCCGCAGGTCTCGCCGACAAGCTCGGCGACCTCCCGCTGGCCCTTGAGCAGGCCGGAGCGCTGATCGCGGAGACCGGAATGCCCGCTGATGAGTACTTGCGGCTGCTTGACGGGGAGATCGCGCAGATCCTGGCCGAGGGCAAGCCGCCGGACTACCCGCTGTCGATGACGGCGGCCTGGCGGCTATCGGTCTCGACCCTCCGCCGGGAACTGCCACAGGCTCTCGAACTCCTGCGGGTGTGTGCCTACTTCGGCCCGGAACCCATTCCGCGTGACATCTTCCGGCGGAGTCCCATGGTCACCGGGACCGCCGTCAACGAGCTGCTCGGCAACCCGATCCGGCTGGCAACCGCGATCCGTGAACTAGGGCGGTACGCGCTTGTCCGACTTGACGGACGGACATTCTCCATCCACCGGCTCGTCCAGGCGTTGCTCCGTGACGAGCTGACTAATGCGGAGCAGGAACTGTACCGGCACGAAGCGCACCTGATCCTGGCGACCGGCGCGCCACCGGTACCCGCTGACAGCCGTCTATGGGCTCGCTTCGCGGAACTCGTGGCGCACGTCGCCTCCGACGTCACCGACCTTGCCCGGTGCCACGACCCGAGTGTCCGCACGTTCGGGCTGAACGTCGCCAGGTACCTCTACCTGTCAGGAGACTATGCCTCTGCACTGGACTTCGCCGACCGGTTCATTGCCCGGTGGGCGCCGGTGTCCGGCCCGGATGATCCTTACGTCCTCGACGCCCACCGTCACCGCGGCAACGCGCTTAGGCAACTCGGCCGGTACGCCGATGCCTACGCTGAGATCGAGCGCACTCTCGCGGCATCGAATCGAGTGCTCGGCGAGGCCAACCCCCTCACGCTCGCGCTGCGCAATGCCTTCGGCGCCGACCTCCGGGTCCGGGGCGAGTTCCCCAGGGCGCTGGAGTTCGACGAGGAGACCAGGAGACAACATGAGGCGATATTCGGCCTGGCGACCCCGCAGACCCTCCGGGTGCTGAACAACCTTGCCATCGATTACGGCCTGAACAGCCGGTATCCGGCGGCTCGGGACCTGCACCAGGAGGTCTACGTGCTGCAGGCTCAGTCAGCGGGAGAATTCTCCGCCGCCGAAGTTCAGTTCGTCATGAACGGCTTGTCCTGGGACCTGCGCATGTGCGGTTCATTCACCGAAGCGCGTGACATGGGGGAAGACGCCCTCGACTATGGCCGCGAACTGCTGGGCTTCGACCACCCGGGCACCGTGTTCGCCGCCAAGACGTTGGCCGTCGCGGTCCGCAGGCTCGGTGCCGATTTCGGCGAGGCACTGAACCTGGCTCGTCAGGTATTCGACCAGTCGCGGCGGCTGTTCGGCGAGCGGCATCCCGACACCCTGGCCGCGGCCATCAACCTGAGTAACACGCTGCTTGTCATGGGCCGGGCGGCGGATGCCTTTGAGCTGGCCGCCAGCATGGTGGACGCGTACGCGGCTCTCTTTGGCGATACCCACCCCTTCTACTACGGCTGCCTTAGCAACCTGGCACTTGTCCACCGGGCTACCGGCGACGCGGCGGCAGCCAGGCGAGTGAGCACGGATGCCCTCGCGGGCATAGACGCACGGCTGAGCCGTGACAATCAATACTCGCTGTCGATCGCGGTCAACCTCGCGAGCGACCTGGCCGCTCTCCGAGAGACGGGGCAAGCAGTGGCTGTCGGCAGGGACTCGCTTGCGCGCCTGCGGCCACTGCTCGGGGAGAGCCACCCGGTTACCTTGGGCTGTGCGGCCAATCTGGCGCTCGACTTGCGGGCGAACGGTGCAGCCGAGGAGGCGGACGAGCTTATCGCCGCCACGATGGCGCATTACGCCCGGACCATGGGGCTTAATCACCCTGAGGCTCAGGCGGCGGCGGCTGGGCGTCGTATCGACAGTGACTTCGATCCGCCCGGCCTGTGATTCTAGGGTCTGCCTGGCCAGCGACTCATGATGAGACGCTGGCTGTCGGGCAGCGGCCCGTTGCGCGACTCCCACCTGGCAAGGTGCGCGTCGGCCGCAGATCGCGCGGCCTGCATCGCATCCGACGGGACGGGCTCGGCCAGCCAAGCCGTCAGCGTGTTCGCCATGCCCTGGACGAATTCGAGACCATGCGCCGTGAGCTGCGCGCTTTGCAGCAGAGTCTGCGCGACCAGCGCGGCACCAGACCTCCACCGGGCGAACTCGGTGCATGCCCGCGACTGGACGGCGGGAACGGCCGCTTCCCGGTGGTGCCGCCAGAACCCGGCTACGGCGAGGAACGCGTAAGCGCCTTGCAGGAGCCCGGCGACGGGCCGGGGGTCATCGCGCCATGGCGCGTAATAACGCCGTCCGTCGTCCGGCACGGTGAGCGTGACGATGTCGGTGACCGCGAACAGCTTGAGGTGAGCGCCCTCATGCACCAGCGTCTCCGCGCAGTTCCAGGGGTCGGACGGCAGCGACATGGCGATAGCGCCAAAGACGTGCGGTGAGGTCTGACTCATGCTGCTGCCGCCCGGCGGGATACCGCACGGGACGACGGCGGAGACGGTCTCACGGATCTCGGCTTCTGCCGTCGACGGGAGTCGTGACCAGCCTTCGCGCAGCACCGCAGTCCAGCCGGCCGCTTCCGCGGTGGACAGCCGAGGGGTCAGGGGCTGGCCGGCTGGCATCCGGAAGGGATCTAGGTCATCAAGGAGGGCGTGCAGTGTCCCGGCTCGGATCTCACGTACCGGGAGCCAGCCCGGTCCTTCCTCGCGCGGGTCTGGCGGCACCATGACCCGTCGCCCGGCGGACCTGATCTCCGTGCCGTCGGCTGTACTGCGCAGGACGGCACTACCCCTGGCTCCCGTCACGGCGGCGCCAAGCGAAGGTAGGAAGACCATCCCGTCGACTGCCGGAACTTCGATCCGGGCGGTCAGCCCCGCCCGGACGGCAGCGGTCGCGGCAACCGTGCTCAGCCAAGCTGGGGCCGCCGCCGACCAGCGCGCCGCTACGGCCCGCATATCCCTGGCGGTTAGCAGGTGACGCGCCCACGCACCGACAGCCGGGTACCGGATCACCGCCGCGACAGCTTGCGGGCGGTGCTGATACGCGGCAAGCAGCAGATTGTAGGCGTCCCTGGCCTGGCTCGCCTGATCACCCTCGGCCGCTTTCCCTGCGTCAAGCATGCCGAGCAGCAGGGCGAGCCGCTTGCTGTACTGCGCTGCGACCAGCCGGCGCACAGCCGCCTGACCGCCCCCTCCCGCGGCGAGCGCACCGAACTCGTCGCTCGGGATGCTGTGATAACGGATGGTCACCAGCTTGGTCTCATATCGCCGGCCTCCGGCGAGCGCGCTCGGTAACGTCCCGGCTTACGGCGGCCGCGATGTGCCTGATGAGCCGCATCAGGTCGGGGCAGTAGACCGATGGGTTCGCGAATCCTGTGCCGGGACGGTAGCGGTGGGTATACAGGCCGCCTCCGCAGACGCGGCGCAGGTCGCAGCCACGGCATTGCATGGACAGCCCACGCTCGCCGAGCTGACGGGCGACCACGCCGGGGAGCAGGAGGGCAGAGTCCAGCGAGTCGCGCTTGACGTGCAGGCCGGTGTAGCCCGCGCCGTCGTAGGCTGCTTTCAGAGTGTCCGACTGCTCGATCGAGCCGTCTGTCTCGATAACGGCTACCTGGACGGGGGCAAGGCCGATCGACTCGCTGCTCGCCGTCTTGCCGAGCGCGAGGCGAATGATCTCGTCGAACAGGCGCACGCGCGTCTGCGGTGCGCGGTACCAGCGATCGAAGATGGCGATCAGCCAGTCAGCGTAGGGTGTTGCGGCGGCACCAGGGACCCGGGCTGGCGGAGGTGTCAGCCAGGTCCCGTGCGGGAGGAGGAAATCGACCCTTGGCGGCTCGAAGGCCAGCAGCGCCTGATAGGTCGCGACCGGGTCGTTGCGCAGGTCGATGGTGCACAGCAGCCCGCTGAACAGGCGCCTGTGGGGACCTCGTATTAATCTGTGCAGGCCGGCGGTGACGGCGGCATGGCTACCGCGCCCGCTGGCGAACCGGCGATGCCGGTCGTGTCCGGCCGCCGTGCCGTCTAGGCTGACGCCGACCATGATCTCGTGCTCGTCGAACAGGGCGAGGAACTCCTCGTTGAGGCCGACGCCATTCGTCTGAATACGTGCCTGCACCTGTACCCGGGGCCCGGCCTCCCGTCTGGTTGCGGTGAGCAGCCGTGCCATCAGTTCAGGGCCTGCAAGCAGTGGCTCGCCGCCGTGCAGGATAACGGTCATATCGGTCAGGGCGTGCGCGCGGGCATGCTCGCCGATGCGGAACGCGGTGTTGCCCGCCGTCTCATCGCTCATGATCCTCGGCCGGTCTCGCCATGACTGGTCGGCCATTTCGAAAACGTAGCAGTAGTCACAGGCAAGGTCGCACCGGCTATGTACCTTGACGACGAACTCTTTGAATGGGCTCGGCTGCCATCCGGTCGCGCGCAGGGCGTGGATATCGAGGGTCGCGGGCCATTCGCGACCTGGTGCCGGTCCCATAGAACGATTTAACCATAGATAACTGCCAATAATGAATCCTGCGCTTGCCCGAATGCTGTAGGGCGGGGAAGCAGGATGAGACGTCCCCGCCGGGAAGCGCCGCGCGGACTCCTATACTCTCGTCGTGGCTGCTTGTACTTACTTTGATCAAGGGTGCTGAAGGTAAATGCTGACTAGCTCTGGAAGCAGAGTAGCTGCCGGTGCTCACGCGGTGCAGGGAAATGTCGCGATACGTCTATTCCTGGCAAGCTCCTCTATATCCCTGTTGGGAAGTCGGCTAACCCAAATTGGGTACCCGTTGCTTGTTCTTTACCGGGGAGGATCGCCCGGGGTCGCGGGCCTGGTGGCATTCGCGTCGTTCGCGCCCAGCGTCCTCATTTACCTCCCGGCAGGGGTCTTTGTCGACCGCGCCAACCCGTGGCGCGTGATGGTCGCGACTGAGATCGGCCGCGGGGTCGCCATCGCGGCGGTCGTCGCCTTGCTGCTCTCGGACCGGCTGAGCGTCCCGTCCTTGATCACCGCCGCCGTCGCCGAGCAGACGCTCGGCGTCTTCGCCACGCTCGCCGAGCCGTGTTTTGTCCGGACCCTCGTGTCGCCGGACGATGCGGCATCGTCGCTTGTGCGTATCGAAGCGAGGGCGCATGTCGTCGGCCTTATCGGCCGGCCGACGGGGGGCTTCCTCTTTAGCATCGCGCCCGCTGCCCCGTTTCTCAGCGACGCTGTCTCGTTCGCCGCGTCGGCCATTTCCCTGTTCCGGATTCGCTCCCTGCGCGGATCCGTGACGGCCGTCGCCGGGCCAATGGCCAGCGCGGAGCGACAGGCCGCGGTCGGGCGTCCGGCTTTCCTGCTATGCGTGGGCGCCGAGATGGGCGACGGCCTTCGCCGCCTGTGCCGCGACGGCTTCCTGCGCCTCGCCGTCCTGCTGACCTCGCTGGCGACGCTGACCGCCCAGGCACTGGTCATGATCTTCATCAGCCAGGCGCACGCCAGTCGGTTGTCCTCGTTCCATATCGGGATGATCCTGGCGGCCTCCGGTATCGGCGGCGCGGTGGGGTCGTTCGCCGCCTCGCGCCTGCCCGTCACCGCTCGCCGCCGGTGGGTGACAGCGCAGATGTGCGCCTGGTGGGTGGCGTTCGGGGCCCTCGTCCTGGTCGGGCGGTTCTCCGTGCCCTGGGCAGCGATGGCGATGGCCGTGATCGGGCTGACCGGCGCGCTGAGTAACATCGAGATCTCCACGTACGAGATGAAGAACGTGGCTGACGGGATACTGGCGAGAGTGAACAGCTTCGGGCGGGTCGTGTCGTACTCGGGTGCCGCCTTGGGGTCGGTCATTGGCGGCGTGCTGGACCAGCGATTTGGCCTGGAGAAGTCAGTCATGTGCCTGTTCGCGCTGGTCACTGTCCTTGCGGTCATCTCGGTACTGGCACCTTCCCTGGGGGCGCGCAAGGCCGGGGTCTCCGCTGTCGCGGAGCTTCGCGAGCAGGAGCTTGCCGCCGCGGTAGTCGGTGACCTGGTTTAGCCTGCCCTGTGGATAAGCTGTGCGCAACGCGTTGCCCGGGTGTGGATATGGCCCGGTAAACCGCGAATCCTGATGCCAACGGCCAGCTCAGCCCTGTGGACAACCATGGATGACGCAACCGGCGGCCAGATCGGGTACCCTTACCTAGTCGCCTATGGCGGTGCACTCTGGCGGGGTAGCTCAGACGGCAGAGCAAGCGGCTCATAATCGCTGTGTCACGGGTTCAAGTCCCGTCCCCGCTACGTATCCTTGAATGTCCGAATCACTCGTGAAGTAGAAAGGCACTCCATCGTGGCTGCCACCGATGTCCGGCCGAAGATCACGCTGGCTTGCCAGGAGTGCAAGCACCGCAACTACATCACCAAGAAGAACCGGCGCAACGACCCGGACCGCATGGAACTGAAGAAGTTCTGCCCGAACTGCCGCCGGCACACCGACCACCGCGAGACGCGCTAGCCGCGACGCGGTGACGGATGGCACTGAACCCTGAGTACGTCGGCCGGGTTTACGGCCCCGGCGCCCCCTACGAGGTAAGCCGGGTTAAGATCGCCGACTTCGCCGACGCGATCGGCGACCCGAGCGAGCTGTGCCGTGACCGGGACGCCGCCGTCAAGGCGGGCTATCCCGATGTGATCGCCCCGCCTACGTTCGCGGTGGTCATCAGCATGCGCGCCGCGGACGAGGCCAACAACGACCCTGGCCTCGGCCTCGACTTCTCGATGGTCGTGCACGGCCAGCAGAGCTTCAGTCACGCCCGCCCGCTGCACGCGGGCGACGTGGTCGTCGCCACGACGACGATCGAGTCGATCAAGTCGGTCGGCGCGATGTCCATGCTCGTCACCTCCACCGACATCGCGACGGTCGACGGCGAGCACGTCTGCACCGCGAAGTCCATGCTCGTCGAGCGGGGGGCGGAGGCATGACGGTCACGTACGACAGCGTCGCCAAGGGTACCGAGCTGCCCGTGCGCTCCTACCGGGTCACCCGGCTCGACCTGGTCAAGTACGCCGGCGCCTCCGGTGACTTCAACGTCATCCACTGGAGCGACCGCGCTGCCCGCGCGGTGGGCCTGCCGAGCGTGATCGCGCACGGCATGTACACGATGGCGCAGGCGGGCAAGTTCGTCACCGAGTGGGCGGGCGGCGGTCCCGCTGCCGTCACCGACTTCGGCGTGAACTTCTCCGCGATGGTTCCCGTGCCCGACGACGACGAAGGCGCGACCATAGAGTTCAGCGGCAAGGTGCTCGACAAGCTCGGCGGCAACAAGGTGACCGTCGACATCGTGGCGAAGGCCGACGGCGCGAAGGTGCTCACCCGCGCCCGCGCCACCGTCCGGCTCCAGTGAAGCTGCTGGCTGACTACACCACGCTGGGCCTCGGCGGGCCGGCGCGGGAGTTCGTGTCCGCCGATACTGAGCAAGACCTGATCGACGCGGTCGGGTCCGCCGATGAGGCCGGCGAGACCGTGCTGCTCCTCGGCGGTGGTTCCAACCTGGTGATCTCCGACGCGGGCTTCCCCGGCACTGTCATCCACGTGAACACCCGCGGCCTGACCAGCACTGAGGCCGGCGACGGAAACGTGGACGTGACCGTGGCGGCCGGCGAGGACTGGGACGACGTGGTGGCCGCGGCGGTGGCCGAGGGCCTCGCGGGCCTCGAGCCGCTGTCCGGCATCCCCGGCCGCGCGGGCGCGACCCCGATACAGAACGTCGGCGCCTACGGCCGCGAGGTGGCCGAGGTCATCACCCAGGTGCGGGTGTACGACCGGCGGGAACACCAGGTCAGCACAGTCCAGAACGAGTGGTGCGCCTTCTCCTACCGCGGCAGCCTCTTCAAGAGCGGCCGACCGGAATCGCTGATCCCCTGGCCGGGCGGCGCGGCGGGGCTGAGCGGGTCGGGGCAGGGCGGGACGGCGGGCCAGCCCAGATACGTGGTGCTCGACGTCACCTTCCGGCTGGCCAGGCAGCCGCTGTCCGCGCCGGTCCGGTACGCCGAGCTGGCGGCAGAGCTCGGCGTCGGGATGGGGGAGCAGGCGAGTGTCGGTGAGGTCCGCGCCGCCGTACTCAAGATCCGCGCCCGCAAGGGCATGGTGCTCAACCCCGGTGACCCCGACACCCGCAGCGCCGGCTCCTTCTTCACCAACCCGGTGCTTACCGCTGGGGAGCTTGCTCAGGTCGAGGCGGCCGCGGCCGCCGACGGGTCTGGCCAGGTACCCCGTTACGACGCGGGCGGGGGCCTGCTGAAGGTTCCCGCCGCCTGGCTCATCGAGCACGCCGGCTTCGCCAAGGGCTACGGGGCCTCCGGCCCGGCGCGCGTCTCGTCCAAGCACACCCTCGCCCTGGTCAACGCGGGCAGCGCGACCACGGCCGACCTGCTGGCGCTGGCCCGCGAGATCGTCGAGGGCGTCCGCGCCCGCTTCGGCGTGACGCTCACCCCGGAGCCGATCCTCATCGGCGTCACCCTCTAGCCAGGTCAGTTGAGCTAGCCCGGTCAGCCGAGTGACGCGGGC
>Ga0070714_100003505_pt1 | contig 11708 bp, 6 predicted proteins | sample LARL83metaG_FD_65450 | JGI IMG/M metagenome (GOLD analysis project Ga0070714, IMG submission 65450) | Corn, switchgrass and miscanthus rhizosphere microbial communities from Kellogg Biological Station, Michigan, USA - LAR L8-3 metaG | ecosystem: Host-associated > Plants > Roots > Rhizosphere ... | reverse complement strand
GACCGCCGCACCGCGCACCGCGGCGACGAGCGGCACGTCAGTGGTCGCGAGGCCGATCAAATAACGGAAGACGGCCGCGTCTTCGCCGTGCGGCGGCTGGTCGAGAAAATCGCGCAGGTCGTTACCCGCGCAGAAGCTGTCGCCACGCGCCTCCAGCAGCACGGCCCCGATCGCCTCGTCCGCCGCGGCGTCGATCAGGGCGTCGGCGAGTTGGCCGTACATCGCGGTCGTCAGGGCGTTCTTCTTATCCGGCCGGTCCAACACGATGTGCCGGACACCGTCACGGTCGAACCGCGCGACCCCCAAGGACGTCATGAACCGGGTCTCATGCCGGGCGGCGGGCGGTTCCTGCCGTTGGCCACCGGCTTCGCCGTCAGCCGGCGGCACGGTATTGCACGCTGAAATACTGCGAAAAATTGGTCAAATGGTCCGCAGCAGGCGACCAGGTGCTCGCCTCGCTTCCGCCTGCGGTAAAATTATTTTGCGTCCAATATGCATTATTTTTAAAACCTGAGAAGATTTCGGGAGCCTCAGACGAAAGTCGGATGCGCAGCGGGGGTGACGCCGGAGAGGAAACCAGATGTGATGGTCCCTTGGGATTCTAAGCAAGCTGAGCTTGTCGGCAACCCCTCCCCTGTTCGGGAGGGCGGTCCGCGCCGCGACCGTGTTCACCGGTGACTGAGAGATGCGATGCGAATCTTGCTGATTGAGGAAGAGCGGCAGGTCTCGGGCTGGCTCGCTCGCGCTCTGGGCCACGAAAAATACGCCGTCGACTCCGTCTTCTCGGCCGAGGACGCGAGCCACGTCCTCGGTACCGAAGAGTACTCGCTCGTCATCCTCGAGCTGACGGGACGCACCGCCGACCACGTGAACGCGGTCGCGGCGTTGCGCTCCCTCGACGGCACCGTCCCAATGATCATCCTCAGCGGCGACGACTCCTCGGAAGGGCGCATTCTCGGTCTCAACGCCGGGGCGGACGATTACATGACCCTGCCGTTCGACATGGGCGAATTGAAGGCGCGGATTCGCGTGCAGCTGCGTCGCGCAAACTTCCACAAAGAGCCGATCGTGCGCTGCGGTACGCTGACGTTCGACAGCAACAGCCGGCGGTTCACCGTCGACGGGGAAACGCTCGAGCTGACCCGCCGGGAGCATGCGGTGCTCGAGACGCTGATCTTTCGCGCGGGCACGACGATCCGAAAGCGGGCTCTCGCCATGAGCATCTTCGGCTTCGACGACGAAGTGCACCCCAACGCCGTCGAGGTCTATATTCACCGCGTTCGCAAGAAGCTGCGCAGCAGCGGCGTCGGTATCGTGACGAGGCGCGGCCTCGGCTACAGCCTCAAAGACTTGTCCGGGATCCAGTTCCGCTCAGCGGGCTGATTCCGCGATTCGTTCGAGCGCCCATCGCAATAACGGTTCGCACCTGAATTGAAAGGCTACGGAAAGCTTTCTGTGGTTTATTCTAACTCAAAACGTCGGTAGCTCGTTTTGTCCGGAGGGGGTCTTATGGTCCGAAAAAACCTATATGCGGCTTTAGTTTCTGTTGCATCTCTCCTCGCGTTGACCGTGCGTCCAGTCCTGGCAGACGAGGTGGACGACATGAAGGCGCAGGTTCAGACGCTCAACCAGCAGATCCTGAATCTCGAACAAGCGCAGGCAACGTCCCAGAAGAAAGAGCCCGACAACGTCGTCGGCGGCTCGTTCCCGGGTTCGTTCAAGTTGCCGGGTACCGACACGTCGGTCGCCGTCCACGGCTTCGTCAACCTTCAAGCGTACTACGATCCGCAACAGTACTTGGGGCCGAAGTTCCAAATCGGGAACGCGATCCCCAACGGGTTAGCGCAAAAGCAAACCCAAGGCGTATTCACGTCGCAATACAAGGCCACGCGTTTCACGATCGAGACGCGCACGCCGACCCAGTTCGGCGAGCTCAAGACGGTTTTGGCGAACGACTTCTACTTCGCGGTGCAGGGGCCGCCCGGGAATTGCGCCAGCCTCACCTGCAGCCTGGAGACCGGCGGACAGTCGGTGCAGAACTTCAACTTCGGGCTGAGGAACTTGTACGCGTACGGCGTGCTCGGCCATTTCCTGGTCGGCCACTACCTCTCCAACTTCATGGATGAAGAGGATCAGGCCGAAGTACTCGACGTGTCCGGACCGTCGGGGATCCCTGCGCAGCAGCTCCCGCAGATCCGCTACACGATGCCGGTCGGTCCGGCCAACCTTTCGCTGGCGCTCGAAGCGCCGGTCACCGACTTCGCGTTCGTTTCGAGCGCCGTCACGCAGGGCAATCCGCTCTATGCGCAAGCCGGCGGTGTCGGCGTAGCGGTGCTCGAGCAGCCCTCGCAGTACAATCCGCGTCCGGACGTCACGCTCAAGCTCCAGGAAGACGCACCGTGGGGTCACTTCCAGGTCTCCGGCGCGTATCGGCTGCTCTCGTATGACGACGGCGCGGGCCATCGCTCGACGGTCAACGCGGGCGGCGTACTCTTCGGCGCGACGTATAATCTGAAGAACAACTACTCGGTCGGCGGTATGTCGTTCTTCGGGAACGGCATCCAGAAGTACATCCCCGACGACTTCGTGCCGGTCTCGAGCGCGCAGATCAACAACATCGGCACCCCGCAGCAGCAGATCTTCCCGACCAACGTTCACAGCACGTCGGCCTTCATCGGCCACACGTTCAGCCCGATGTTCCGGGCGAACTTGGGACTCGGCTACACGGGCAACGAATGGCAATCGTTCATTCCGGCCGACATCACGCAGCCGGCTGCGACGCATACCGTTCACTTCAACGTCATCTACAGCCCCGTTCCGCAAACGGACTTCGGCTTCGAGATCGCCAACGGTTCGAAGACCTTCCGGCCGGAACTTGGATTGCCGTCGGTCGTCGTTACCCGGTATATCACCAACTTTACGTTCAGGTTCTAATGGGTTCACTGGGTGAACCCTCGCGTTCGGCCTGACGGCCGATCCGCCCGTCGTCTCTAGTCGGGCGAAGCCCGACAAGCTCCTAGCAGACAGTTTGACTTGCGGAGTTGATCGAGGTCAGACGGACCCCGATCAACTTCGTCGTTTCATATCCAGCACGGATGCCAGGGTCGTGTGACCAAACAACCGTCGCGAGGCGGGCAACGACGAAGGGTAAAGGAAACCTTGCGCAGTCCAGAATCGTTTCGTCCCGGAGCGTCGCGCGTGCAGTACAAGCGCGGTGACAAAGTCGAATTCGTGGCCACCTTCGAGCAGGACTTCGCAGCGGACATCCCCACCATTGTCGACACGCTCGTCCACGAGACGGACGCGAGCAACACGATCCGCCTCAACCATGCCGAAGGACTGATCGGCCCCCGGCAAGTCGGCGTCTACGGCTACGTACCGGCCGATGCGCTCCACGGGCATTACAAGATCAAGGTGATCACGGTGACGCAAGGCGTATTTCAACACGATCTCGCCGACCCCGACGGCGACGGGATGATCACGGTGCTGCCCGGCGAGGAACACAAGTTCCCGACGCTGATCGATTTCGACCCGCGGGCGGCGGACGAATGAGCGTCCGGCCACTACGGAGCCCGGTCCCGAGGGAGCCCATGACACGTTTCGAGCCCGCTGGGGTGGAACCTAACGCACGATGAAGTTCGCCAGATTTGCGCTCGGCCGCTCGAAGATCGTCGTGTTCGTCGTGCTGGTCTTGGCTGCGCTCGGGGTCCACTCGTATCTGATCGCGCCGCAGAGTATCTTCCCGACGATGAGCTTCTCGCGCATCGATGTCGTCGTCGACGCCGGTGATCTTCCGCCGGAGCGGGTTCGGGTCGCCGTCACACGTCCGCTCTCGGTCGCGTTGCAAACGCTGCCGTCGCTCCTGCGCGTTCGTACGACCTCGTCGCAAGGCTCGTCGGAGCTGATCGCGGAGTTCGACCCCAAAACCAACCCGACGACGGACTTGCAGTACGTCCAGGGAGCGATCGCGTCCGTGCGCGGCGACATCCCGGCCGCGAAGAACATCACCGCCGTCATCGTCACGCCGAACGAAGAACCGGTCGTGTCGTACGCGCTCACGTCTCCGCAGCTCTCCCAAACAGTCTTGCGCCAGATCGCGGAGCGGACGATCGTCCCCGCCTTCTACGGTACGCCCGGTCTGAGCCGCGTGCTCGTCGTCGGCGGCCCGACGATCGAGTACCACGTCGACCTCGACCCGAGCCGGCTCTCCGCGGTCGGCTTGTCGGCGGCGGATGTCGCTTCGGCGATCGCGGATGCGAACAACGTAACCGCGGTCGGTTCGACGGAGCGCCGCTACCAGCGCGAGGTCCTGTTGGTCGACGCGTCCTTGCATGACGCACGCTCGCTCGGTGCGATCGGTATCCCGCTGAAGAACAACACGACGATTCCGCTCGCCTCGCTGGGCCGGATCCATCTCGGGGTCGCGCCGCTGACACAAGAGGCGGCGACGGACGGCGGCAAGCACGCCGTGATCGTGAATGCCTACTCGCTGGCAGGCGCCGATGCGGTCTCGATGGCCCGCTCGTTCAAGGCGCGCTTCGACAGCGTCCGCTCGCGGTTACCCGAAGGCACCAAGATCGTCAACGAGTGGGACCAGACCACACTGATCGTCGACTCTCAGACCTCCTTGCGGGACGCGATCCTGCTGGGCGCCCTGCTCGCGATCATCGTCATCTATTTCTTCCTGCGCAGTTGGCGTATGACGCTGGTCGCCGCGGCCGTCATTCCGCTGGCGATGTCGATCGCCATCTTCGTGATGGAACGGGCCGGATTGACGCTCAACCTGATGAGCGTCGGCGGGCTTGCGGTGGCGGTCGGGTTGATCATCGACGACACGATCGTGGTGATCGAGAACATCGCCCGCAACCTGGCCGAATTTCCGGAACGCGACCGCAAGGAAACCGTCGCGGTCGCGGTGTCGCAGTTGGCCGTCCCGATGCTCGCTTCGACGCTGACCACCGTCGTCGTGTTCATTCCGTTGGCCCTGCTGACGGGGGTCACGGGATATTTCTTCCGCGCGCTGGCGTTCACGCTGAGCGCGTCACTGATCGTTTCGATCACGCTGGCGCTTTTCGTCGCACCCGTCATCGCGAGCGCGCTACTGAAGAACGAGCACGGTTCGGGCGAGGGCGGCGGAACGCTCGCGCGCCGGTACGAACCCGTTTTGCGTTTTGCGCTCGGGCACCGGCCGGTCGTCTTCGCGGGCGCCGTCGTCGTGTTGCTGGTGACCGTCGTCTTGTTGAAGCTCTTACCCAGCGACTTCTTGCCCAAGATGGACGAAGGCAAATTCGAAATCGCATACAAGATGCCGACCGGGACGACCTTGGCGGCGACGGATGCGGCGGCGTCGGAGATGGAACGCATCGTGATGGCCGATCCGGCGGTCGCTGCAGAAGGCCGGATGACCGGCATCGATACGAACGGCTTCTCGCCGACCCAGCCCAACAGCGGCACCATCCGCATCACGCTCAAGCGCGACCGGCACGCATCGTACGACACGATCTCCGACCGCATCCGCGACGCGCTGACCGCGGCGGTCCCCGCGGCCGACCTCGACTTCCATCAAATCCTCGAAGACCAGCTCAACGACCTTTCCGGCAATCCGTCGCCGATCGAAGTCTCGATCATCGGACCGAACCAAGAGCAGCTGATCGATTACGCGAACACCTTGACCGATTCGCTCGGCAAGATCAAGGGCGTGACCGATCCGTTCAACGGCGTAACCTACGACGATCCGACGCGAAGCATCACGCCGGCGCAGGCGCGCCTCGCCGCGCTCGGCGTCGGCGCCGGTGACCTGGCCGACGCGCTCTCGGCTCGAACGCAGGGGACGGTCGCGACGCAACTCGCCGGCGACATCACCCTGATCCCGGTTCGCGTCCGTTCGGGAAGTGCACTCGGGCAAGGCGACCTCGAGTCGCAATCGCTGGCGACCAAAGGCGGACTGACGTCGGTCGGCGCGCTGGCCTCCGTCGGCAAGCCGATCCTCGCGAGCGAGATCAATGAGGAGAACGGACAGCGCCTGATCCGCGTCACGGCGAACATCGGCAACGTCCCGCTGTCCGACGTCATCGAGCATGTCAAAGAAGCGATCGTACAGCTGCACTTGCAACCCGGGTATGTCGCGCGAATCGGCGGCTTGTACGAGGCGCAGCAAGCGTCGTTCAGCGAGTTCATGAACGTCCTGTTCGTCGCGATCATCTTGGTGTTCGCGGTCATGCTCGCGACGTTCGGCTCGTTCCGCCTGCCGCTGGTGATTCTCACTGCGATCCCGCTGGCACTCATCGGCGTTGCGTTGGGCCTCTTCGTTACCGGGACCCCGTTCAACGTGTCGTCGTTCATGGGTTTGCTGATGCTCGTCGGGATCGTCGTCAAGAACGGCATCCTGCTCATCGACGTCGCAAACAAGCGGCGGATGGCCGGCGACGAGGTCACGACCGCGCTCATCGTCGCGGGCAAGACGCGTTTGCGTCCGATCGTGATGACGACGCTGGCCGCGATCGGCGGCCTGTTCCCGCTCGCGCTCGGCCTGGGCTCCGGCAGCGAGATGGAGAAGCCGCTTGCGATCGCGGTCATCGGCGGTCTGTCGACGGCGACGATCTTCACCCTAGTCGTCATCCCGGTGCTGTACGCGGCCTTCAGCGGCGGCTCGCGCCTTGCGGCCCCGTCGCGCAGCACGGCCGCCGCCGCGGCGACGACTGCGCTCGCGTTCGTGCTCGCGCTGACGATGCCGGGGATTGCGCGCGCTCAGCCTGCGCCCGTGGCGACACCGGCGGCCGTCACGTCGCTGGCTCCCGGTGCGGCGGGTGAGCAGATCCTCACCTTCGCCCAGCTCACGCTCGACGACGCCCAACGCGACGCGGTCAAGGCGTCGCCGGACGTGCGGATTGCGCGCGCCACGGCGGAGCAGCAGAACGCGTTGCTGGCGCAGGCGCGGTCGACGTACGGCCTGTCCGGTAACGTCGGCTATACCGAGTCGCCGCAGGGCGCTCCCGAGGGGACGATCGCGTCGCGAATCGCCTCATATGGGGTCGGGATAACGCTGGGCGACCTGTTGGCGCTCAATCCGCTCATCGCGCAAGCGAATGCGGCGGCGCGTCAAGCGCAGCTGGACGCTATCGTTGCCGAACGCGCAGAACGCGGGAAGCTGGTCGGGCTCTACTACGGCGCGCTGAAAGCGCGTGCGCTGCTCCGCTCGCGGATCGACCTCGCCGACTCGGCGCACCTGCAAAGCACGGCTGCACGCAAACGCTTCGCAGCCGGCGACGCGCCGCGGTTGGACGTCATCCGAGCCGATGTCGCAAGCGCGAAGGCCGACGCCGACGTTGCGAACGCCCGCGCCGCCGATGCGAACGCGTCCGACGCCCTGGCACGGGAAGTCGACCTGCCGCGTACGCAGCTGGACCAAGTCACGAACGTGACCTTGCCGCAGCGGACGCCGATCGATGTCGACCGGGCCCTCAAGCTGGCCACGACGCAACGGCTCGAGTTGCGTTCCGCCGCCGCCAACGTGCGCTCGGCCGCAGCGGGCGTTTCCGCCGCCCGGCGCGGCGTTATCCCGCCGATCACGCTGAACGCCGGCTACAACCGCGGCGTCGACAGCGGGTTCACCATCGGCGGACCGACCGTCAGCGCGCAAATGACCATCCCGCTGTCCGGTTTCGCCGGGCCGAAGATCGCGGCGCAGAAAGCGATCTTGGATCAGGCGCAAGCGAAACAGACCGCCGTCGAACGCTCGCTGCAGCTGGAGGTCGCTGCCGCGGCGCGTAACGCGAAGGCGACCGTCGACGCGGAAGCAGCGACGACCGCCGCGTTCCACGCCGCCGGCCAGGAGCTGACCGCGACGACGATCGGCTACCAGAGCGGCTCGTCGTCGAGTTTCGAAGTCGCGGCCGCTCGTTCGGCGTACGCGCAGGCGCTCAGCGACTATCTGTCGGCTGTTTACGACCGCGCGCAGTCACAAACACTTCTCGAGATGGAGGTCGGTCAATGAATCGCCGCACGGTGCGGATCCTCGTGGCGGCCGTCGTGGTGATCGTGGCGATCGCCGCGGTGATGCTCGGGCGTGGTTCGCACGGAAAAACCGTCGCATCGGCGACCGCGGACAGCGGCGGCGGAGACAGCGCCCCCGCCGTGCAGACCGCGCGCGCGACGTTCGGCCCGTTCGTGGTCCGCGTGCAAGCCGAAGGGCGCATCGGGGCGCCCGCCGGCGGACAGGCGAAGCTCGCGTTCGCCGGGTCGGGGGTGATCTCGAAGATCGACGTCAGCGTCGGTCAGACGGTAACCGCGGGGCAGCCGCTGGCGGAACTCGACACGTCCGGCTTTGCGATCGATGCCGCGTCGGCGCACGCCGACGCGGTCGCCGCAGAAGCCTCGTACGGCGGCGGAACCGTGCCGAGGACCGCGCTTGCCAGCGCACGGGCCAGGCTCGCGGCCGCTGAGGCGAAGCTGCATGCGGCTGAAAACAACACGGGTACGGCCAACAGCGACGCGTCCGCCGCCGCTGCCGCGCTGCGCCAAGCGGAAGGCAAAGTCGCCGCCGACCAGCGCGCGCTCGACCGGACGCAGCAAACCTACGCGGCGGGCGTGTCCGCGCTCAAGGACGTCGAAGCCGCCCGCGCGCAGCTCCGCTCCGACGAGGCCGACCTTTCCGCGAGCCGCAGCCGTGCATCGAGCGCGTCGTCGGCGATCGGCGGCGCGAAGACCCAGGCCCAGGCCGACTACAAGCAAGCCGTGACCGACGTGAAGAACGCCGAAGCGCAGGTTGCGATCGCGGGCGCGCAAGCCGACTCGGCCCAGCAGAAGTATGCCCAGGCCGAACGCTCGCTGGCGAACGCGACCCTGCGCGCGCCGGCCAGCGGTGTCGTCGGCCAGATCCTCAAGCACGTCGGTGAAACGGTCGACCCGACGCAGCCGGTGATATCGATCGGACCGCCGAGCGATCGCGCCGTGACGCTTACGGTCTCCGGTAGCGACGGGCAACTCGTGCGCGTCGGCGACCCCGTGCGGGTCGTCGATCCGACCCACAACGTGTCGGCGTCCGGGAGCGTGACGGCGGTCGTGCCGAGCGTCGACGCCTCGACCCAGACGACGACCGTCGTCGCCTCGGCGGTCCCGGACGGTGGGTCGCCGGGTGATGCGGTGACCGCAACTCTGGAGGTCGCGACCAAGCGTGGCGTCGTCGTACCGGCGACGTCCGTCGTCACCGACCCGCAGAGCGGGAAGACGCTTGTTTTCGTCCAGAGCAAGGACAAGAACGGCGACGCGAAATTCGCTCCGCGCGAAGTCGAGGTGGCCGCCTCGGACGACCACCACGCGCTGGTAAAAACCGGACTGCGCAATGGCGAGACGGTCGCCACACAAGGTGCATTCGACTTGCTGGCACCGAGCGGCGGCGGTTAGTGCGCCCGCCGTCCTCGTGGCCTGAAAGGCTCGTGAAAGCAATCCCGCTCTATCATGAGGACTCGCACTGCAATAGTTGCCATTCCCTACTGCTCGCTCTCCATCCGGCATTCGGCGAGCAGGCGATATCACGAAAGGACAGCATGAAACGATTGCTCGGAATAGTCCTCGGCGTTGCAGCCGTAGGCCTCGCCGTTATTGCGCCTGCTTCGAGCCAAACCAAAACGCCGAAGCTCGCGACGCAGATCTACATCGGGAACTACGGTGCGAAGTGGGCGTACGATTTCGCCGACGTCGACCCAGCCAACGGCCTCTATCTTCTCACCGACCGCGACTCGAAGGGGCTCGATGTCATCGACATCAAGCACAGCAAGATCGCGTATCAAGTGACCGGCTTCACGGGCAACAAGGGCAAACCCGAGATCTCCGGCCCGAACGGTGTCTTCGTCATTCCCGGAACGACGACCGCGTATGCCAGCGACGTCAACAGCGTCAAGGTCGTCGACCTCGCGACGCAAAAAATCGTCAAGTCGATCCCGACCAACACGTCGGGGAACCGGACCGACGGCGGTTGTTACGACCCGGTCGACAAAGTCAGCGTCTGGGCGCTCGGCGATGACGATCCGCCGAGCATCGCCGTCATCTCGACGGTCAGCCAATCGGTGATCGGGCGTTTGACGATGGCGGGCGCGGACGGCGTCGAAGGCTGCACCTACGAACCGCTGACCAAGCGCTTCTACGTCGACATCCCCTCGGACAAAACGCATCCCGGCGGCGCGGTCGACATCTTCAACCCCACCGATCTGCTGGCCGGTAAAGTACAAGTCGAGAAGAGCATTGCGCTCGACGGCTGCAAACCGACCGGCAACGTTGTCGGTCCGACGCTCAACGGAGCGCCGCAACTCGGTATCTCGTGCGATCCGACCGACGGCGGCAAAGACGGCGATCCGATCTTTTCGCTGGTCATGAACTTGCAAAACTATTCGGTGACGAAGATACCGCAAGTCGGCGGCAGCGATGAGGTCGCGTACAGCCCGAAGACGAATCAGTACTACTTCGCGGCGCGCAACTGGTACAAGTCGGGCAAGACCAACGTCGGTCCGAAGTTGGCGGTCCTGGGCGTCGTCGACGCCGGCACCAACTCCACCCCGCCGGCCTGGGTCGAGAACATACCGACGTGCTCGCCCGATGCGAAGGGCGGCTGCACGAGCGGCGCGCACTCGGTCGCGGTCGATCCGGTGAGCGGTCGCATCTTCGTTCCGATCGGCGGCGTCTCGGCTGCGCGCATCAACGTCTACTCGGAATAAACACTAACCTCGTCCCCCCGGCGGAAATGCCGGCGACCGCCTTCGGGCAGTCGCCGGCATTCCGTTTACGCCGGTAAACGCGCTGCGCGTACGATTGCGCGATCAGCGCGCCAGCAGTGCCGCGACGACGAGCGCGAGGGGTGTCGCGACACAACCGATCGTTGCGAAGCGCAGCGGCGTGACGCGAACGCCCGCCCGGCGCAGGATCGCCAGCCACAGCAACGTCGCCAGCGAACCGTTGGCGCTGAAGTTCGGCCCTACGTTCACGCCGACCAGCGCGGCGGCGTTGAGCGCCGCCGGTGGATGGACCGCGCCGGCGTATTTGCCGAGGTCGAGCCCGACCGGGAGGTTGTTGACCAGGTTCGAGGCCAGCGCCGCGGCTGCGGCGACGCCGACTTTCGCGATCGGTTCGGCCGTTTGCGCCGCCCAACCGTACAGCGCGCGCGGCAGCGAACCCGCACCGGCCGCGTCGAGCGCCTCGACCAGCACGAACAGTCCGGCGGTGAGCACGACCACCGGCCACGCGATCCCGCCGATGATGTGCAGCGGCGCTCGCCGGTCGCGCGTCGCTGCTACGAGCATTGCGACGACGCCGAGCGCGCACGTCACCGCGCCGAGCGGCCCCGCACGGCTCGAGGTCGCGACCAGCGCGAGCGCCGAGCCGATCAGCACGATGCTCGCCGCCGGCCGCGGTGCCGCGGCAACGCCGTCGTCGACGATGAGTGCGGGCCGCAAAGCGTCGCGGAAGAACCAGCGCAACGCGCCATAGGTGAGCGCGATCGAGCCGGCCGACGCGAGGGCGAACGATCCGAACCACGCCGCCAACGGCGGCATCCCGTCGGCGAAGAACAGCAGGTTCGACGGGTTGGCGATCGGCAGCAGAAAGCTGGCCGCGTTGGCGACCAGCGCGCACGCGAAGACGTACGGTTCCGGGTCGGCATCGGTTCGGGCCAGCGCCCCGAGCACGGCCGGCGTCAGCACGACGATCGTGGCGTCGTT
>Ga0070714_100003504_pt1 | contig 11710 bp, 2 predicted proteins | sample LARL83metaG_FD_65450 | JGI IMG/M metagenome (GOLD analysis project Ga0070714, IMG submission 65450) | Corn, switchgrass and miscanthus rhizosphere microbial communities from Kellogg Biological Station, Michigan, USA - LAR L8-3 metaG | ecosystem: Host-associated > Plants > Roots > Rhizosphere ... | reverse complement strand
GATCCCGCCGCGCGCGTGTGGAGGGAACATCGACTGCCGGGAACTGGTCGCGGGCTCGACGCTGTATCTGCCGGTGACGGTGCCGGACGCCCTGCTGTGCATCGGCGACGGGCACGGCGCGCAAGGTGACGGCGAGGTGTGCGGCACGGCCGTCGAGTGCGGCATGACCGTCGAGCTCGTCGCCGACCTCGCCCGGGACCGGCCGATCCCGACCGCGCACGCCGAGACCCCGGCCGGGCGGATCACGTTCGGCTTCAGCCCCGACCTGAACGAGGCGAGCGCGCAGGCGCTCGACGCCATGCTGGGCTGGATGCAGGAGCTGTTCGAGGTGGATAAGGCCGCTGCGCTGGCACTAGCCAGTCCGAGCGTGCACCTTCGGGTGACCCAGGTGGCGAACCAGGTCTGGGGAGTGCACGCGCTCCTGCCCGCGACGGCGCTGCGCTGAGCGGGCGGCCGCGCGGACGCGCGCCGGGTATTTCGGACACGTTTCCGGACGCCGTTGAAGGCCCCTGAGAATCTGTTACTGTGAGGCGCGATGAGGGGAACTCGACTCTCCTCGTCTTCGGCTGGGGGGCCTGAGAGTCGTCGTCGGCGTGTGACGGCGACTCCTTCTTGACGCGCTCCGGGCCGCATTGGGGCAGGGGAAACACTTTTCGGCCCGAGGGGGGCACCATGGTGGTGGTTCAGACGCGCCTTCTTGAGCGCGACGGGGTGATCGAGCAGGTGGACCGGCGGCTGTGCGACGCCGCGCGGGGGCGCGGCGGCCTGCTGGTCGTCACCGGTCCGGCGGGGATCGGGCGCACCAGACTGGCGCGGGTCGTCGCCGCCTCCGCGCGCAGGCAGGGCTTTCTCGTGCGGGCGGCGCAGGGACACCGGCTCGAGGAGGACGTGCCGTACGGGGTTCTGCGGCAGCTCATGGACGCTTCGGCGCTCGGCCGGGCGGACGGTGCGCCAGAGCCCGGATTCTCCGCGGCGCAGCCCGCCGACGAATGGACGGGTCAGGGGGCTGCGTTCCACGACCTGTACCGCTCGGCGGTCGTACAGGCGGCGCTGCGGCCGCTGGCCGTGATCGTCGACGACGCGCACTGGGCGGACCCGCAGTCCCTGCGCTGGCTGCACTATCTCGCCCGGCGGTCGCAGCACATCAGGGTCCTGACGATCGTGTTCGGCCGCTGCGACGAGGAGACCACGGCCTGGCCGATGATGGCGGCGCTGCGCGCATTGGACCCGGCCGGGTTGATCGACCTCAAGCCGTTGAGCGGCGAGGCGGTGTCCGCCTTGCTCGCCGAGGCACTCGACGACGAGGAGGCCGACGCCGCCGACCGGCATGCGCGGCTCTCCGCGGCCTGCCTGCACAGCACGGGCGGCAATCCGTTCCTGCTCAGCGAGCTGATCGGGCAGATCCGCGCGGGCGCGCGCAGGGCGCAGGGCGGCTGCGCGGCTGGGACCGGCCCCGATCGGATCGGCGCGGCGCGGATCGGTGCGGCCGGCTTCGGCACGGACGGCGGCGACGCCGAGAGCGCATCCCGCCCGATCGGCTCGCTGGTCAGCCCGGCCGTGAGCGACGCCGTGCTGGCCCGGTTGCGCGCGCTCGGCCCGGACGCGATCAAGGTGGCGCGGGCCGCGGTGGTGCTCGGCGAGTCGGGCAGGCTCGACCAGGTCGCCGAGCTGGCGGAGACGGACCGGGCGGCCGCCGCCGTGCAGTGCGATCTGCTGCGCCGAAGCGGCGTGCTGGAGGCCGTCGGAGGGCTGCGCTTCGTGCACCCGCTGGTGGCCGCCGCGGTCCGGCGGGACATCTCCGCGGCATGCCGAAGCCTGATGCACACCCGCGCGGCGCGGCTGTTGACCAAGGCCGGAGCGCCTGCTCCGAGCATCGCCGGGCACCTGCTCAAGGCCGCGCCCGCCGGCGACGCCTGGGTCGTGGGCTCGCTGCGCGACGCGGCCCGCCGCGCGCTGGAAGCGGGCATGCCCGAGATCGCAGTGCACTACCTCGCACGGGCCGTGCGCGAACCACCGGCCGCGCACGTCCGGGGACGCGTGCGCCTGGAATGGGGCGTCGCGGCGGCGATGATCGATCCGCGTTCGGCCGTGCCGCAGTTCGAGCTGGCCGGGCAGTTGGCGGAGTCGGACCGCGCCCGGTGCGCCGCGGCCCTCGGCCTGGCCGCCGCGCTGGCCCGGTGCGACCGGCCGACCGAAGCAGACCACGTACTTGCCCGGGCCGCCGCCACGGTACGCAGTTCCCCGGCCGCCACCCGGCTGCTGGCCGAGCGGCTGCTGTGGCGCGACTGGTGGCGCGCGCTGCCCGATCCGGTCGAGAATCCGGCGCGACTCGCCGAGCTCGAGGCGCGGGCACGCCGCGACAGGGGCGATGGCGGCAGCAACAGCGGCGGCAGCGGCGGCGGCGATCGCCGGGTCCAGACCTTGCTGCTCGCCCTGCGCGCGTGGGAGGTGACGATCTCCGGAGCCCCGAGCGAGCACATCGGCCCCGCCGTGGACGCGGCCTTGCGGGCGGCGTCGGCGACGACAGCGGCCAGGGGCGCGGGCTGGGTCGGCAGCGAATCAGGGATCGAACTGAACTGCCTGCTGGCGCAGACCCTGCTGTGCGGCGGCCGGTTCGAGCAGGCCCGCGCGCTGCTGGGCGAGGGCCTCGCCGAACTCGGCAGGCACGGCCGGCGCGGCGAGGACCGCCGGCTCGTGCTGAGCCTGCGAGCGTTCGCGGCGCTGCGGATCGGCGACCTGGCGCAGGCCGAACAGGACGCGGGCGCCGCCTGGCTGGAGGTCGGCGACCTGGGACCGGAGCTCACGTCGTGGTGGTGGTCCGCGAGCGTTCTGGCCTCGGTGCTCATCGCGCGCGGCGATCTGGCCGGCGCGCAGGACCTGGTGAGCCGGGCCGGGCTCGGCGAGCGCGCGAGCGCGGGGCTGGTGCTGCCCGATCCGACGGCGGTGCGCGGCCGGCTGCGCCTCGCCCAGGGCCGCTTCGCCGAAGCGGCGGCGGACCTCAGGGCAGCCGGGCGCGGACTCGAGGCGCGCGGCTGTGTCAGCCCCTCCTGCGACCCGTGGCAGACGGACCTCGCGCTCGCGCTGAGCGCCGACGCACCGGACGAGGCGAACGCCGTCGCGGACGAGGCGTTGCGCAGGGCTCGAACAAGCGGCTCCGCCTGGACGCTCGGCCGGGCGCTGCGCACGGTCGGACTGCTCACGCCCGGAGCGGACGGCCTGGCGGCACACGAGGAGTCGGCGCGCGTGCTGGCGGACGGCGCGGCACGGCTCGAATACGCCGCCTCGCTGATCGATCACGGCGCCGCGCTGCGCCGGGCCAACCGGCGCGAAGCCGCGCGCGAACCGCTGCGCGAGGGCCTTCAGCTGGCCGACCGCTGCGGCGCGGCGGGCCTGGTCGAGCGCGCCCGGCGCGAGATCGCCGCGACCGGGGCACGGCCGCGCCGGCTGCGGCTGACCGGACCCGCCGCCCTGACGCCGAGCGAGGCGCGCGTCGCGGCGCTGGCCGTGGGCGGGCTCGGCAACGTGCAGATCGCGCGCACGCTCCAGGTCACCCGCAAGACGGTGGAGAAGCACCTGGCGAACGTGTACCTGAAGCTTGATATCAGCTCACGTAGAGAGCTGGGCGGCGTGTTGCCCTCGGGTGCGGGTGGGGACTGAGAAAGCTCCAAAACAGTAGGGAGCCGCCCCACCGCGAATGGGGCGCCCGTCGCGATGTGATTGTTCCCGGAACACGCGCAGGGGGAGTCGGCGGCCGTGCTCGCGGCCGCCGCGATCGACCCGAACCCGCGTGTCAGCCTTCGAATTCATCCGGGTCCGATCCTAGCGAGGAACGCGATGCAGCACGCCCGTCCTCGGCGCCCCGCCGCGCCGCCGCGCACCAGACCGTCCGCAAGGCCCCAGCCGCCCGCAACGTCCCGATCGGCCAACGGCAATCTGCCCGCCGCCCGCCCGCGTCCGGCGGTGCGCGCCGTCACCGTCGGCGCGGCGGCCGCCCCGCCCAGCGCGCTGCACCAGGTGGCGACCGTCAACCATCAGGGCACCGTCATCGCCTTCGCGCGGGACGACCAGGGCACCGACCTGTACTACAACGTGCTGGACCTGAAGGTGTCCACCGCCGTGGACAACGAGGAGTGGACCGGCTACGCCAAGCTGGACCTGCCCGGCCAGCTGCGTCCGCTCGGCCTGGACATCGTCACCGTCGACGACCCGCGCGGCTCCGTGCTCACCGCGGCCGACCAGCCGCTCAAAGCCGTCTCGGACGAGAAGTACGTGCACGTGTTCCAGCAGTCCTCGCGCGGCACGCTGCTGCTCAACCGGCTGATGCTCAAGCGTGTCGCGCCGCCCGGGAGCGGTGCCGCGGTGCCGGTGCTCGAGCCGGTGTGGGAGGTGCGGTATCAGCGTTCGGGTAAGCAGGACATCCCCGACGGGGACCGCGACTCGCAGGGCTACACCGCGCCCGGCGGCGAGCCGTTCATCGAGCCGACCCTGGAGCTGCCGATCCGCAACCTCGCCGAGGGCCGCTTCGAGGCGCTGATCCTGCCGAACCAGACCGGCACCGCGAACCGCTGGCAGTTCTTCGCGGTCAACGCCGAGGCCGCGACGCTGGACCTGTACTCCTTCCCCATGGACGAGGACGGGCTGCCCGACCTGACCGACGCAGAGCTCGACGACACGGGCAACGTCGTGCCGGAAGTCGCTGCGCAGCTCGAGCTGGACCCGGCGGCCGAACCCGAGGGCATCGCGCTGACCCTCGCCGGCGTGCCGAGTGCGGTCCTTTACACGCTGCACGAGCGCGTGCGCGCCACCGCGGGCGACGACCTGCTGCTCAAGCGCACCGCGCGGGTCATGCTCGCGCAGCCGGTCACCCAACCGGGCGGCCGGCTCCAGTACGCGACGCTCGACTTCGCGCTCGGCAAGGACGGGCAGCTCGCGCGGCTGCCCGAACACACCGTCGTGACGCCCGTGTCCCCGGCGAACTACGCGCTGCACTTCGGCGACAGCGCCTACCTGAGCCTGCCCGACAGCCGGTCGCTGCGCCCGACCGGCTCCTTCAAGGCAGAGTTCTGGTTCTACCCGGACAGCGACGTCGACACCGACCAGTTCGTGTTCCGCGGCGACCCCGCGGTGCCGGCGGACCAGGCCGCGCCGCACGTGCGGATCACCCGCGAGCTGCGCGTCGCGGTCGGATTCGGCAGCGGCGGCGCGCAGGTCTCGGCGCACACGACGAACCCCGTCATCACGCCGGGGCAGTGGGTGCACGTGACCGTCGGGTACGACCACACGCGTGACCGCGGGAACTTCAGCGTCCTGATCAACGGCAACGCGGTACCGATGACCGGGGCGGACAGCAAGGCCGTGCCGGCGGGCAGCCCGATCACCACGATCAGCGGGAAGCGCGACGGCGTCATCGGCGTCATCGACGGCCTGCGCCTGTGGAACGGCGCCGACCTGGCCGCCGACTGGGAGTTCGACACCGTCGACTACGGTGCCAAACCGCCCACCACGCCCGACTCCTCGCCGAACCGCAACACGGCCGCCGTGTACGGCGCGACCCTCGCGCCCTCCAGCGCGCCCTCGACCGAGCAGACCCAGGGCAACCTCGTCATCGACGGCAGAGGCCTGTCGCTCTACTGCGGCCTGCTCGACTTCGCCGAGCCGGGCGGCTCGCCGTACCTGGCGGCCGGTTCCGACGGACTGGTCCACCTCTACTTCGCCGGCCGTGCGCAGAACGGGCGCGACGGGCTGCTCTGCGTCGCCCAGTACGACGCCGAGGTCGCCCGCTCCGTCTTCGAGGCCGGATGGACCGCGCGGGCCGACGACTCGGTACAGACCGGCACCGTGCAGTTCACCGCCGCCCGCTCGGGCAGCTTCATGAACCAGGCCGCCATCGCGGTCAAGCCGGCGGACCTGGCCGGCCTGTGCGACCTCGAGATCGACGACGGCCTCGGCCGCGAGGAGACCTGGCGGGGCGTGCCGCGCGCGCTCGACGACCTGGTCGCGGTGCTCAACGGCGACTCCACGCACGACCTGGCCGACCCGGCCTTCCGCGCCGGCTCCCGCTCCTTCTACGACAACACCGGCACCTACGCGATGAGCCGGCTGACCGTGCGCTCGCACGGCGGCGACGCGGGCATGACCCTCCTTTCCCGCCAGCCCGCCGCCCTGCAACTGGACAGCGCCGCGGTCGCAGACGTCGACGGCGACACGTGCACCCTCCAGCTCGCCTTCGGCGTGAAGCGCTGGGGCGGCGCGCCGGTCGCGCAGCGCTGGACCGAGCTGCCCGTCTTCGCCGGCCCGCTGCTGGCCGTGCTCTCCGGGACTTCGCCGTCCTACGACTACTCGAAGACTGATTCGTCGGACGCCCTGATCCACGGCCTCTCCGCCTACGACGCCGGCCACGCCGCGCACGACATCCTCGTGCTCGCCCGCCCCGGCGTCAGGGACCTGACGTTCGGGATCGGCCAGGGCGCGCGGCCCGAGGTGTGCACCGTGTTCGTCTCGCTGCACCGCGAGGGCGAGCACCGCTTCGAGCTGACCGACGTCCCGCGCGGCCAGGCCGGGTTCGCCGCCGCGGTCAACGCGCACGCGGCAGGGGAGTACCTGGCGCTGGTCACGGACGGCCTGACCGCGTCCGTGCGCGACCGCGAGGCCGCGCCGCTCCCGCTGCGGGACCTGCGCGCCTGGTCCACCATCGCCTCGGCCTTCCCCGAGGAGACGCTGGCCGCCGACGCCGCCGTGCCCGCGCAGGGCCCTGTCCCGGCGAAGATCCGGCAGCGCTCCACGCTCACCGTGGACGGCCACGACGCGCCGCTGGACGGCCCGTCCACCCTCTTCCGCGCGCTGGCCGCCACCGAGCCGACCAACGGCGGCGTCGCCATGGTCGAGGATACGGCCTCGAACACCGGCGGCACCGCCGACCTCGTCGCGGCGGCCGTGGACGGCGGCTGGGTGCGCGTCTCGCCGCACAAGGCGCTCGCCTTCGACGGCGGCAACGCAGTGCTCTGGGACCAGTCCGGCCCGACCGCCGACGTGCTCGCCGTCCCCGGCGACCTGACCGTGGAGACCTGGTGCCGCCCCGGCCCCATCGCCGCCGACACCGCCCGGCCCCGCCTGGCGAGCTACTCGCGCGACGGCAGCGCGGACTTCCCGGACGAGCAGATCCGCTGGGCCCTGGGCCTGGCGCCCGCGCCCTCGCTCTACTTCACCGACAGCACCGCGATCAACGGCTCCTACGACCTGAAGGGAGCCGACTGCACCCTCCAGCTGGCCGTCTGCCCGCAGAGCTCCAGCGGCTCCGGCCAGGTCCTCCAGCTGACCACCATCGGCGTATCAAAGCCCTACCTCACCGTGTCGGTCGGCGCGGACCAGAAGCCGGTCGCCCAGTACGCCGACGGGCCGTTGAAGGCGGTCGGCCGCACCGCCCTGCGCGCCAACGTGTGGCGGCTGCTGACCGCGACGCTCGAAGCGCTCGACGACAACACCGTGCGCGTGCGGGTCTACCTGGACGGCGCGCTCGAGGGCGAGGCGACCGGCGCCCGCGTCGCGTTCACCCAGTCCCCCGGCGCGTTCAACGCCGGCAAGACCAGCGGGGGGTTCCCGATGCGGGCCAACGGCGCCTTCATGTGGTCGCGCACCCTCGACGCCGACGAGGTCGCCCGCACCGCCGGCTCCGCGCCGCCGCCCAACGACCCCGGCCTGGTCATCGCCTGGTACCTGACCGAGGGCCAGGGGCTGACCGTGCGCAACACCGCGGTCGAGGGCTACCCGTTCGTCTCGACGATCCGCAATCCGGCGCAGACCCCGTGGGCCAAGGCCGGCGCGTACGCGCTGCCGTGGGCGACCAACCGCGGCTACGGCCTGCTCGCCTCGAACGCGCCGCTGCTCGGCGGCTGGCACCACCTGGCCAGCTCCTACCGCACCGCCTACGCACTCGGGCTCGGCGGCGCGGACTACGCGGACTGCGGCGCCGACGCGTCGCTGGACTTCGGCAGCGCGTTCGCCCTCGAGTCCTGCTTCACCCCGGACCGGGTCAACGCCGTGCAGACGCTGATCTCCAAGCCGGGCAACTACGAGCTCTCCGTCAACTACGACAACACCCTGATTGTCACGGTGCCGACCGACTCCGCCGCGGCGGGCGTCGTGCGGGTGGCCAGCAGCGCCAAGGTCGCGCAGGGCGTGCCCTGCTACGTGGCCGCGTCGGTCTCCTCCGGAGCGACCAACGCGTCGGCGAACGGCCAGCAGCCGGCGAAGCAGACCTACTACCTGACCGTGCAGCTCTACGTGAACGGCGTGCTGTCGGGTTCGTTCTCGAAGACCGACTACACCGATCCGGTGAACATCGCCACCAGCTCCGAGCGGCTCAACCTGGGCCGCAGCACCGCGGGGGCGGCCTACTTCACCGGCCGGCTCTCGGACGTGCGGCTGTGGAACAAGACCATCGCCGCCACCACGGTCGCGGCGACCCAGGCCACCCACCGGATCGCGTCCACCGACGGCCTGGTGTCGTGGTGGCGCTGGTCCGAGGCGCACGGCAAGTACGCGTACGACGAGAACAACCTCAACAACGCCGTGCTCACCGCCAACGACCTGTGGCGCCTCTACGCGGCCAACGCCGCCCTCGACCTGTTCGTCGACGGCATCCAGGTGCAGGAGGCGCACGTGATCGACCCCGCCGCGGTCGGCGGGTACGGCGCGCACCAGTTCACGGTGGCCGCCAAGCGCACCGACGCCACCACCCTGGCCGACCAGTTCACCGGCCAGCTGAGCGAGGTGCGGGTCTGGAACCGCGAGCACACCGCCGAGCAGATCCGCGAGGACATGTACCGGGAACTGACCGGCGCGGAGAGCGGGCTGGCCGGCTACTGGACCTTCGACACCGGCTCCGGCGCCGTCGCGCCCGACGCGACCGGGCACGGCAACGACGGCGCGCTCGCCCCGGCGAACCGGCTGCCGGCCTGGGTCACCGCCCGCGCGCCGATCTCCAACGAGGCCAAGGAGGTCTACAACGTCGTCGGCGGCCTGCTCAACGAGTTCGTCGAGCGCGTCTCCGGCACCCCGGCGGCGACTGAGTACCCTGACACGCGGCGCGACGCGTACGGCCAGCTCTACAGCGTGATGAAGCGCTGCTACGCGGCCCAGGCGCGCGGCGCGGTGGAACTCATCACCGACTTCACCGTGGGCGACCTCGACACCGTCTACGCCGGGCAGACGCAGACCGCCCCCTCGCTCATCGGCTTCATCGAGGGCGCGCCGCCGATCCCCGGCGAGAACCAGACCAACCCGTGGTGGAACGACGTCAACTACCTGAACACCTACGCCGAGAACACCACCGTGCGCCTCACCCAGGCGCAGAGCGTCACGCGCGTGTTCACCGGCAGCGAGCGCACCGCGGACACCTTCTCGATCGAGGGCGGCGTCGGGCTGTACCTGAGCACCGAGGCCGGGATCTCGGTCGGCGTCGGCGAGGAGGTGGACTGGACGGTGGCCACCGCCGAGGGCCGCCTCGGCTACGCCGGGGAGAGCGGCAGCGAGAACGCCTCGGAGCAGGAGCTCTCCTTCGGCTACGGCAAGACCACCACCACCGTGGACGAGCTGAGCGCGGCCGGGGAGTGGGAGCGCGCCGAGCACGTGGTCAACCCCGAGGTCGGCCGCCGCTACCTGCCCGAGAACGCCGGCTACGCGGTGGTCAAGTCCCTGACGGCGGACATGTACCTGGTCAAGCTGAAGGGCTCGAACACGGTGGTCAAGATGACGCTGGTGCCGGACCCGAACATCCCCGAGGACGTCAACCTCATCCCGTTCCCGATCGACCCCGGGTACACCAAGAACGGCACGCTGGACGGGATGGTCGGCTTCACCCCCGACCCCTCCTTCCCCTACGCCGACCTCCAGCCCTCCAGCTACTTCCGCCCGCTCGAGGCCTACAGCCTCAAGCGCCGGATGGAGCGCCAGGACCAGCAGCTCGAGGCGTACTACCGGCAGTTCGACACCGCGAACCTCAGCCGCGGCCCGAGCCAGAACGCCGCGGCGGGCCGGGGCCTGGCGGACGCCGACAGCGGGTTCGGCTCGTTCCGCGACAAGATCCTGCCCGCCGACCCGTCCTACGACTGGCAGAAGGGCCTGGCCAAGCGCGGCATCGTCAACACCTACGTGTGGACGGCGGCCGGCGGCCTGCACACCGAGCAGTCCGAGCTGGTGGACACCTACGCGGAGTCCTACACCGGGACCACCGCCGCGGACGCCGCCAACGGCCTGGCCTTCGACCTGGCGGCGGCGATGGTCGTCGGCCTCTACGGCGAGTTCGATGCGCTGTGGGGCGGCTCGGTGGAGGTCGTCTCGATCCGGGACCAGGACAGCGAATCGGGCTTCGGACTCGAGGCCGAGTTCGCCCCGGACCGCTACCTCAAGCGGCCGCTGCTGGACGAGAACGGCCAGCCGGTGGGCTACACCGAGGACGACGCGCCCGGGAAGGTGACCGGCTACCGGTTCCTGTCCTTCTTCCTGCCGCCCTCGGCGCAGAACTTCGAGGTCTTCAACAGCCGGGTGATCGACCGGAACTGGCTGAACAACAGCGCCGACCCGAGCGCCGCAGCGCTGCGCACCGCGACCTCCCAGGCCAACGGGGCGTGGCGGGTGCTGCACCGGGCGACCTACGTCAGCCGGGTCCCCCCGCACCTGCAGCCCGCGACCGCCGACACCACCGCGCCGCCGGTCGTGCCGCCCGCCGGGCTGGAGGGCAACACGGTCATCACGCGCATGATCGAGGGCCGGATCGCCGCCTCGGCCCCCTCGCCCGCGCAGATCGGCGCGGCCGTGACCGCCGTGCTCGGCCGCTCGCCGGCCGACCCGGGCCTGCTGGCCGGCGTGCTGCCCTGGTGGACCGCGTTCCTGGCCGCGGCGGCCGACCCGCGCTCCGACGCGCACGCGGAACTGAGCACCCTGAGGGTCGACCTGCTCGACTACATGATCCGCAAGTACGCGGCGCGGCAGGCCGAGGCCGGCGGCGCCGCCATCGCAGAGCTCTTCACCCGCGCCATCGACAGCGACGAGAACTAGAGGACAAGGAGAACCGCCATGGCCGACCAGAAGCAGTGGGACGACCTGTACCTGAGGCACAACTTCCAGGACACCGGGCTGTACCCGACCGCGGGGTCGCTCAGCGCCTCGCCCGACGTCATCCCGCTCGGGCAGGACCCCGTCAGCGACCCGGCGTACATGATCTCCGACGAGAACTGGAACAAGGACTACGGCAGCTCGACCAACGCGTCCCAGGCCAACTACATCTACATGCGCGGCCGGAACCTCGGCTCGGCCGAGGCCGAGGGCCGGCTCTACCTGTACTACTCGCCCGGCAGCCTGCTGCTGTGGCCGACCGACCCGGTGGACCCGAACAAGGGCTGGGCGAAGCGGCCGCTGTCGACCAGCTTCGGCGAGAACTTCCAGATCGTGCGGCCCAAGGCGGGCGAGCGCTTCGTGACCCGCGAGGGCTTCCTGTGGGTGCCCGAGCCGATCTACAACGACCACTACTGCCTGGTCGGCCGGGTCTCCACGGAGCGCAACCCGAACCCGATCCCCGAGGTGGGGAACCTCACCGACTTCGCCAAGTACATCTCGGAACACCCGAACATGGCCTGGCGCAACGTGGTGACGATCAACCCGCGCTACCCGGTGACCACGACCAGGGTCAACTACAGCCAGGGGGCCGACGGCG
>Ga0070714_100003502_pt1 | contig 11712 bp, 7 predicted proteins | sample LARL83metaG_FD_65450 | JGI IMG/M metagenome (GOLD analysis project Ga0070714, IMG submission 65450) | Corn, switchgrass and miscanthus rhizosphere microbial communities from Kellogg Biological Station, Michigan, USA - LAR L8-3 metaG | ecosystem: Host-associated > Plants > Roots > Rhizosphere ... | reverse complement strand
GCCTCGAGGTAGTCCACGAGGTTCGTCCACGGATCGAAGCCGATCACGTTCGGCGCGTCGGCCACGAAGTTCGACAGCGCGTTCACGTCGTAGAAGTAGTGCTTGCCGTCGCGGTCATCCACGAGGTACTCGATGCCCCCCACGTCCAGCTGCGTGTACCGGGCGATGCGCTCCACCTGCTCGATGATCTCCTTCGGCGGCGTGACGCCTTCCACGCGGAGCCCGCTCTTCACGGCGTCCACCGCGCACGCCGCGCCCACCAGATCCACGCCGCTCGTCGTCTGGCAGGCGTCGGCCGGGCAGAGGTCGAACGACCCCACCGCCGGGTACACGTTGATCGCGTAGAGGTAATTGCCGCCGAGCGTCTCCACGCGCGTGATGTGGCCGTCGCGCAGCGGCGCCGCTTCCTGCACCAGCGCCACGCCATCCACGCCGAAGCTCACCTGTCCCGCGGAGACCGCGCGCTCCAGCGCCGCCGCCGACTCGTACTTCGTGATCCCCGCGCCGCTCCCGCCGATGTTCGCCTTCACCAGCACTGGGTAGCGCAGGTCCGCTGCCGCGTCCACGGCCTGCGCCGGATCGTTGATCACGCGCGAGCGCGGAAAGGGCAGCCCCAGCTCGGCGAGCGCGTCGAGTTGCGTCGCCTTGGACAGCTCGTAGGTGTAGGTGACACTGCCGTTCACCACCGGCACGCCGAGCCGCTCGAGGTGCTTCAGCCAGTGCAGCGTGTGGAAGGTGGACTGTCCGTGGCCGCGCAGGTACGCCGAGGGGCTCGCGCGGTTGATCACGAGGGAGTACGGAACGGTGCGCTCCGACGGATCGTAGCGGTGCGACGCGGCGTCGAGGCGCACGTACGGGAGGCCGCGCCGCTCCAGCTCCGTGAAGAGCGGCTTGAACCAGTCGGGGTGCTCGTGCAGGATGGCGATCGGCAGCATGTGTGGTGTGTGCGGGATGAAGGGGACGTGTCGGCGCCGCGCCCGCTCCCCCGTCCGTGCGTACCGGTGCCCTGGAATGCAGAGCGCCCCGGTCCGCGTAGGACCGGGGCGCGCAGGCGACGTCAGTGGATCTGTTGCGTCGCGAAGCTATGCGTGTGCGCCACCCGTCCCGTGCGGCTGATGCCACATGAGATGACACATGCACATGGTGCACATGGAGGCCGCGGTGGGGACGCAATGGCTCATGAACGGAGCTTCGCGGAACGGCGGCGTTAAGTCAAGGGAGCCGCACGCGCGGCTCCGCTGCACTGCCTCCGTGCTACCAGCGCGGGTCGCGCTCGAGGAGCTGCTCGATTTCGCCCGCCGGCACCGGCCTCGAGAACAGGTACCCCTGCGCCGACTCGCAGCCGAGCACGCGCAGCTCGGCGAGCTGCTCCCCGGTCTCCACTCCCTCGGCAATCACCGTGACGCCGATGTTGCGCGCCAGGTCGCGGACGGTGCGCACGAGCTGCCAGTGCATCGGCCCCTCCGACATCCGCATCACGAAGCTGCGGTCGATCTTGATCGCGTCCAGCGACAGCCGGTGCAGCTGGCCGAGCGAGGAATAGCCGGTGCCGAAGTCGTCGAGGTACATCCGGACCCCCAGCTCGCGCAGCTCCTCCAGCATCCCGCGCGTCCGGTCGGGGTCATCGATCGCGACGCTCTCCGTGATCTCCAGCTTCAAGCAGCGCGGGTCGAGCCCGCTCGTGCGGACGATCCCCGCCATGTGCGCCACGAAGTCCGGCTGCGCGAACTGCTTCACCGAGAGGTTCACGCTCAGCGAGAGCGGCGCCTCGCGCGGGAAGCGCCGCTGCCACTCGCGGACCTGCCGGCACGACTCCGCGAGCACCCAGCTCCCGATGGGAATGATGAGCCCCGTCTCCTCGGCCAGCGGGATGAAGTCCAGCGGGGCGACGATGCCGCGCACGGGATGCCGCCAGCGGAGCAGCGCTTCCAGCTCGGTGACGCGACCGTCGGCGAGCGTGACGAGCGGCTGGTAGTAGAGCTCGAACTCGCCCCGCTCCACCGCGCCGCGCAGGTCGGTCTCGATGCGCAGCCGCGCCACCGCGCGCGTCTGCATGGCGCGGTCGAACATCTCGTAACGTCCACGGCCGTTGGTCTTGGCCCGCGACATCGCCACGCTCGCCTCCTGCAGGAGGCGGACGTTGGCATCGTCGCCCCCTTCGAGCCCCGAGGAGCTGAGTACGATCCCGATGCTCGCCGTGGAGAACACCTCCCCCTCGCGGGTCTCCACCGGCACGGCCAGCGAACGGAGCATGCGCTCGGCCACGCGGCCCGCGTCGGCGTCATCGGCGAGGCTCTCCAGCAGGATCGCGAACTCGTCGCCGCTCAGGCGCGCCACCATGTCCTCGCCGCGCACGCACGCCTCGAGACGGCGCGCGTGATCCACCAGCACCTCGTCGCCGACGCGCACGCCCAGGCTGTCGTTGATCGCCTTGAAGCGGTCCAGGTCCACGGAGAGGACGGCGAAGCGGAAGTCCTTGTGCCGCCGCCCGCGCTGCACCGCGTGGGAGAGGCGGTCGAGGAAGAGCACCCGGTTCGCGAGCCCGGTGAGCGAGTCGTGGGTGGCGCTGCGGCGGAGCTCCTCCTGCGCCGCGCGGCACTCCTCGAGTTGCGCTTCCAGTGACCCCGTCCTTGCCCCGGAGGGCGGGGGCGGGGAGCTGACGCCGTGGGTGTACGTCGGTGTCCTGGAGTCAGGCATGACCTTCTCAGGACGATCGGGCTGGCCCTCCCGGCACGGGTGTGCCTACCGGCGCGTGCCACCCTGGCGGATGCCCCACATCAGGGTGGCCTCGTCGTCCATCCGGTACTCGGCCATGCGGGTGGCGGCACGGAGCGCCTCCACCGGGCTCAGATGGGGAGAGAAGCGGCGGATCTTCGGATAGAGCTCGCGGACCAAGGCGTCGAACTGTTCGGCCCTCGGCTGGGCGAGTGGATCCTTGTCGTCGTGCGGGAGGTCGGTGTCTTTATGGTCGCTCACGTCCATCTCCCGGCGTCGGGGGGTGGCACGCTGATGTCCAGCGATGAAATGCTTCGATGATCAACCAGTCTGGACCGTGGGCCGGTGGATGGATGTGCCATGCGTCACCCCGGCGGAGTCAGTTGCGGTCGCAATGTTCTGTAGCGTTGGTCCAGGCCGATCTCATGCCTGCTCGTGCGCGCCACCGGCCGGCAACTCCGTCCGGTCGAAGTACCCCGCCACGGTCCAGCCCACAATGCGCGGAATGAAGAGGTGAGCATCCTCCAGCGCGCGCTCCGCCACGAGGGCCTTCACATCCACCAGGACGCGCTCGATCGGAGTGCCGGCCACCCGATGCGCGTGGGCGTACGCGCGGGTATGCGGCTCGAGGGACGCGGGCACTCCTCGTCGGGCTCGATATGCCTCGTCCAGACGCGCGATGAGCTGCGCCCGAAGAGCCGACTGCGCTTCAGGGGACACGGAGAGGGTGGCAGTGGGGAATGCGGACCTCGAAGGGGAGCCCGCGTGCCGGATACCTGACGCGAGAATCCTGCCGGGATTTTCCCGGGGACGAACGGATGGCGCGGCTAAGTAACTCGTGGCAGCACCTGGCGCGAGAGCGTTGATCGGCTCGCCGTGGCGCCGGACGCGCTACTCTGTCGCACCTGCGTGTGCCGATCTGCATCGGGCACGCGTGCCCTCAGCGTTGTCTCGCTCCCGACACGTCAGCGCGCGCTAGCTGGGTTGCGTCGGCCAATGGAGAGATTCCCCCTCGACATCCGGGGTGACGAGCCACCCTTCAGCGGTGTCGCTGAATCGTTACCGGCCCGACCGGAAATTCACCGCAGGTCCGCCCCCCGGCTCCTGTCGGATTCCCCCTTGGACCAATAGATTTTCGGTGCTTCAGCCTGCCGGCTGGTCGTCGGCTTCCTGACAGTGTCCCCGGTGCCTGCCTTCTCACCGGGAGCGATCCATCGCGCTGCTTCAGGCTTCGGCCACTTCCACGATTCGTGGCGCACGAAAGACCCGCTTCATTCATACAGTCGCAGCTGCATTCCGTCGTACATCCTCCGAGGGGCAAGCACACAATGAAGATTTCTCGCTGGGCCAGTTGTGCGGCCGCCATCCTCCTGTTCGGGTTCCCGGCGCAGTCGTTCGCGCAGGGACTCACGACGGGAGCGATCAGCGGCACGGTGGTCAATGACCAGAACCAGCCGGTGGAAGCCGCGCAGGTACAGGTGGTCAACGCCGCCACGGGCGCGACCGCCGGCGCGATGACTCGCGCCGACGGCCGCTACTTCGTCCAGGGCCTCGAGGTGGGCGACCGCTATCGCGTCACCGCCCGCCGGATCGGCTTCGCACCGCGGACCGTCGAGCCGGTGCGCGTGACACTCGGGCAGACAACGCCCGTCAATTTCACGCTGTCCACCCAGGCCACTACGCTGAGCGCGGTGACGGTCCAGGCGACTGCGGCGAACGCGTTGATCTCTCCTTCGCAGAAGGGCAGCCAGACGACGATCACCGATACCCTGCTACGCAAGCTGCCCACGCTGTCGCGTAACTTCACCGATTTCGTCCAGCTCACGCCGCAGGTCTCCACCAGCGGTCCCGGTCTTTCCGCTGGCGGCGCCAACAACCGCTACAACAACATCCAGATCGACGGCGCCACGGAGAAGGACCTCTTCGGTCTCGGCTCCACGGGCCAGCCCGGCGGGCAGGCAGGCGGCAAGTCCATCGGCCTCGAGTCCGTGAAGGAATACCAGGTGCTGCTCGCGCCGTACGACGTGCGGGTTGGCAACTTCGCGGGCCTGTCGGTCAACGCCGTGACGAAGAGCGGGACGAACGACATCTCCGGTTCGGCGTACGTGTACGGCCGCAACCAGAATTTCGTCCGCTCCCAGCCCTACCTCAACGACTTCAAGCAATACCAGTACGGCTTCTCGGTGGGCGGCCCGATCGTGCACGACAAGGCGTTCTTCTTCATCAACCCGGAGTTCCAATCGCGTGCGGTGCCGGCCTCCGGCCCGGCGCTCGGTGATGTGAACACCGCGGTCACGCAGGGCCTCATCGACCAGTTCACGACGCAGCTTGCAGCACGCGGGATGACGGATCTGGGCAGCGGCGACCGGGTCAGCAACCAGAACCCGCTGTCGAACCTCTTCGCCCGCCTCGACTTCTCGCTTCCCTGGAACACCACGCTCGTCATCCGTGACAACTACGCCCACGCCGAGCAGCAGGTGTTCTCACGCGGGACGTCCGGTGCGAGCCCGTCCTTCCCGCTGACGAGCAACCTGTACCACTTCACGTCGGACAAGCAGGCACCCGCGCTGCAGCTCCGTACGAACTTCAACAACGGGTCGTACAACGAGGCGATCGTCGCCCTCACCCGCATCCGCGACAAGCGCGCCACGCCGGGCACCCTGCAGCCGCAGGTGACCGCAATCGTCAACGGCACCGCCACGCTCGTCGCCGGCACGGAGCAGTCGTCACAGGCGAATCAGCTCGACCAGGACATCGTCGAGTTCACCGACAACTACACGATTCCGATCTTCTCGTCGCACCGCCTGACCATCGGCACCCAGAATCAGTGGTACAAGGTGCGCAACCTGTTCGGCCAGAACCTCGTCGGCGCCTGGACGTTCGGTTCGCTCGACTCGCTCACCGCTGGTACCCCTCGCAGCTACCTCGTCGGCGTCCCGGTCACTGGTGACGGCGCCGTGCGCTTCAAGGCCGGGCAGTTCGCCGGCTACGTGCAGGACGACTGGACGGCGACGCAGAACGTCAACGTCAGCATCGGCGTCCGGTTCGACGCTCCGGTGTTCTATGACAAGCCGCCCCAGAACGACGTGGTCCTGACGCAGTTCGGGCGCAACACCTCCGACGTACCGAGCGGCAACCTGCAGGTGTCCCCGCGCTTCGGCTTCAACTGGAACGTCACGGGTGACAACGTCAACCAGGTGCGCGGCGGCATTGGTCTCTTCCAGGGTTCGCCCGCCTACGTCTGGTTGTCGAACTCCTTCCAGAACTCCGGCGGCGTGTCGGGCTTCGCCTCGCTCAACTGCAACAACCCGACGAAGGCGCCGGCATTCACCGCCGCCGCCGTGACGCAGCCCCCGACGGTCTGTCGCGATGGCACGACCGCTTCGGCCGGCTCCGAGGTCGACCTGCTCCGCAAGGACCTCAAGTTCCCGCAGACGCTGCGCGGCAACCTCGCCTATGATCGCGACCTTGGGAACGGTTACGTCGTCGGCGTCGAGGGTCTCTACACGAAGTTCATCAACACGCTGTTCTACTCGAACATCGCGTTGCAGGATGCCCCGATCGGCACTGGCCTCGATGGCCGGTCGCTCTACGGCAACCAGCCCTTCACGCCCACACTCAAGGTGGCTGGCCGCACCGCCGTGTACGACGTGCGCAACGAATCGAAGGATTACTCCTGGAGCATCACGCCGAGCATCCAGAAGCGCTTCACGAAGAATTTCGGCGGCTCGCTGGCGTATACCTACACCCAGGCCTTCGACGTCCAGAGCCTGACCTCGAGCACGGCCGGCTCGCAGTACCGGTTCGGCCGCATCTACGCCGGCAGCCAGAACGACCTCACGCTCTCCCACTCGGCCTTCGAGACGCCACATCGCATCGTCGGCACGGCGAGCTACACGTTCCCCAGCATGACCTCCGTCTCGGCCATCTACACCGGTCAGAGCGGGCTGAATTTCGCCTACGTCTCGAGCAGTGATCTCAACGGCGACAACCAGTCGCTCAATGATCCGGTGTACATCCCGACAGGACCGAATGATCCGAAGGGGCCCGTCTTCCAGTCGTTCACGAGTGGTGGTGTGACGTACACGCCGGCACAGCAGGCAGCGGCGTTCGACAGCTTCATCAGCAGCAGGGATTGCCTGAACTCGCAGCGCGGCACGATCATGCGGCGGAACAGCTGCCGGACTCCGTGGACCAACGAGTTCGACGTGTCCATCGAGCAGGCGCTGCCGACGATCAATGGCCAGAACGTCAGCGTTCGGCTCGATGCCATCAACTTCGGCAACCTGCTGAACAAGAACTGGGGCCGCCAGATCAGCACGGGCAACTTCAACCCCGTGACGCTCTACACCCAGTCGGGCATGGTGCTGCCGGGCACCACCACCACCACTGGCGCCAACCTCACCAATGGCGTTCCGCGCGTGACGTTCGACCCGAACTTCAACCCGTACAACTACAACAACATCTTCTCGCAGTACGCGCTGCAGCTCTCGCTGCGGTACACGTTCTAACGGGGAGCCGGTCGCTACATCGTACGAGGAACGGGGCCCGGGGAAACCCGGGCCCCTTTCTGTTCCACTCAGGTTGATAGCCCCGTGACTCAGCCTCGCAGCATTCAGCGCGGCGTCCGCGCCCCGACCTGCGCCGTGATCACGCTCTTGATCCCGCCACGGATGTTGAAGTCTCCCACCACTTCCATCCACTGGGGGTGCACCACGGCGGCCAGGTCATCGAGGATCCGGTTCACGGCACGCTCGTAGAAGATGCCGTCGTTCCGGAAGCTCCACAGGTAGAGCTTGAGACTCTTGAGCTCCACGCACACCGCAGCCGGCACGTAGCGGATGTGCATCGTCGCGAAGTCCGGCGCTCCACCCTCCAGCTGCTTCAACTCCGCGGCATCGGTCTCGATCCCGCCCAGGGGGCAGAGCGACGTGAACTCCGGACACTCCATCGCGATCTCGTACGCGCGTCCGGGGTAGGGATTGGGAAAGGTCTCGAGCAGGTCGGGTCGTGGCATGGGCGAAGAATGCATCGGCGCGCGCTCGCCGGGCAACGCGCACCTGTCGCCTGGTCCAGCGCCCTTACCGCTGAGCCCGCGGAACCCCTCTGGCGGCGCGATGTATGCCCTTCATATGTTGTGAGTGTGCCGGTCCCCTCTGGGCCGGCCATCGCCGCCGGGAGAACGGCCTGGCGGTACTGCCCCCCGGCAAGTCCGGGGGGCTCTTTCTTTTTGGGTAGGTGGGTAGGTGGGTAGGTGAGGAACGGCTCAACGACGGAGGGTCCGATCGGCGATGCCGATCGGACCCTTTCCACATTCTCCTCACCTACCCACCTACCCACCTACTCACCTACTGTCGTCCTTCAGCCTCCGCGCCATTTCGTCCAGCACCGCGCGGTCCGCCGGGCTCAGGCTCTCCAGGCCGTCGGCGGAGATCTTGTCCAGCACGCGATCCAGGTCCGTCATGTGTGGTTCGACCACTGGTCGTGGCGGAGCAGGCACCGGGCGCGGTACCGGCTGGCGGGCTGCGATCGCGTGGCTCTTCGCCACCACCTCGTCCACCTCGTCACGCTGCTGCTGGGTGCCGCTCCGCTGGCGCGGCAGAGTCCTCGGCACGGCTCGCGGTGGCAGCTCCTCGGGATAGTCCGGCGCCGGCGAGATCCGCTGGCGCAGCCGCTCGATGCTCGCCGCAGGCGGCGTGCGGAAATACAGCCAGCCGAACGCCAGTCCGCCCAGGTGCGCGAGATACACCACGCGCTCACCGCCCGGCACGTCCCCGGCCCCCACCATGCCGAGCGCGAGATTCGCCACCGCGAACAGGAGCACCACCGTCCACGCGCGCACCGGCAGGATGCCGAGCAGGAGCACCTCTTCGTCCGGCCACTGCTGTGCGTAGCCGAACATCACACCCAGCACCGCCGCCGATGCGCCGACGAGGATCCCCGTCCGCACGAACACCAGGTGCGCGATAGCACCGCCCAGCGCGCACCACAGGTAGTAGAGCGTGAACCCACGCGTCCCCATCGACGCCTCGAGCCGCGGCCCGAAAGCGAATAGCGCGTACATGTTCACCGCGAGGTGCCAGAAGCCGTAGTGCGCGAACGAGTACGTCACCGCCGTCCACAGCGTCCGCTGCAGGCTCCCGTCCTGGAATCCCAGCACCGCGAACACGTCGGAGCTGGACACGATGGTCCACTGCAGGAACAGGATCGCCGCATTGATGGCGATCAGTACCTGCACCGCCGGCGTGAGCCGGCGCGCGTCGGGATGGGCGGTCGTGGCGGGAGTGGGCATCTATGTGTTCAACGTACTAACCGACGCAGACGTTGCGGTTCCGCGCCGTGATCCGTGTCACGCCTGCTCGCCAAGCGCGAGCCGCGCGATGCGCTCGCAGAGCGTTGGAAAATCCATTCCCGCCGCCGCGGCGCCCTGCGGTACAAGACTCGTGGCCGTCATCCCCGGCAACGTGTTTGCCTCCAGGCAGTAGAACTCGCCTGCCGCGTTCAGCCGGAAGTCGATTCGTGCGCATCCGCTGAGCTTGAGCGCCGCAAACGCCTGCTGCGCCTGCCGTTGCACTTCGGCGGTCTCCCCCGGTGTCAGCGCGGCGGGAAAGACCTCGACTGCCATTCCGGGCGTGTACTTGCACTCGTAGTCGTAGATCTCCTTCTTCGGGATGATCTCCCCCACCGGCAGCGCCTCGCCCCCAAGGATCGGTACCGTCAGCTCGCGGCCGGGGATGAAGCGCTCGATCATCACTTCGTCGTCGTGCCGGAACGCCTCGGCAATGGCCGCCGCCAGCTCCGATGGCTGCTTCACGATCGAGAGCCCTACCGTGGAGCCCTGCTTGGACGGCTTCACGATCACCGGCCAGCCCAGCGCACGCTCCACCTCGACCGTGCTCGGCGTCGCGGTAGTGGACGTCGCCATCAGCCAGTCGGCCGTGCGCACGCCGTGCGCGCGCATGAGGTGCTTGGAGAGATCCTTGTCCATCGCCAGCGCGCTCGCGAGATGGCCGCTTCCCGTGTAAGGCACCCCGGCGAGGTCGAGCAGCGCCTGGATGGTGCCGTCTTCGCCGCGCCCGCCGTGCAGCGCGAGGAACGCCACGTCGCAGTCGCCGCGCTTCGGCAGCCGGGCCGCCGTGTCCGCCAGCGACTCGGCGTTCATGCGCGCCAGCTCTTCCGGCGTGGGAGGGAGCGTCTTCACCACGCCCCCGGAGAGCATGCGCTGCTCGGTATCCCGGTCCACCGGCCCCTTCGCCGTATCGACGACTCGCACCTCATGCCCGCGCGAGCGCAGCGCCTCGCTGATGCGCAGCCCCGACGCCAGAGAGACGTCGCGCTCGGAAGAAGTGCCGCCCATGAGTACGGTGATGCGCATCGGATAGAACGTGAGACGTGAATCGTGAATCGTGAGACGTGAATCGCGAGACGTGAATCGTGACGGCGGAATCGAAATGCGTGAGGAGTGACGTCTCACCATTCACGATTCACGTCTCACGCCCGCTAGTCGCGCTCCGCGCGACTAGCGGGCCATGAGGTACGCCAGCATGTCTCCCCGCGTGATGATCCCGCGGAGCGTCGCCCCGTCGCGGACGAGCACGGCCGGCGTCGCCCTCGAGAGCAGCTTCTGGACCGACTCTACCGGTTGGTCCGCGCTCACGATGGGCAATGCATCGTCCATCACCTCGCCCACCACTGCATCCAGGAAGCGCGAGCTCTCGAGACCGCGCTGCGTGAGCGCGTACTCCGTCACGCTGCCGACGCACTCGCCATTCTCCAGCACGGGAAGCTGCGACACGTCGTGCAGCCGCATCAGGCCGAGTGCCTGGCGCACGAGCTGGCCGGGTGCCGCGCTCACCAGCTCGACTGGCGCGCCGTCGCCCTTGTGGTCCAGCAGGTCGCCCAGGGTGACGTGCTCCGGCTCGAGCAGCTGGTTCTCGCGCATCCACTCGTCGTTGTAGAGCTTGGAGAGGTAGCGCTCGCCGGTATCGCACAGGAATGTCACCACCAGCGCGTCCGGGTCATCCACCTCCCTCGCCACCTGGAGCGCCACGTGGCCGATCAGCCCCGACGAGCCGCCGACGAACAGCCCCTCCTCGCGCGTCATGCGACGCGCCATGGCGAATGCATCGCGGTCGCTCACCGTCCGGTAGTCGTCGATGATGGACAGGTCGAGCGTGCCCGGCAGCTTGTCCTGCCCGATCCCTTCCACCTTGTACGGCGCCCCTTCCACGGTGTGCTTCCCCTTGCTGCGCCACAGCTCGGCGAGGATGGACCCGTGCGGGTCGCCGGCGATGATCTTGATGTCGGGGTTCTTTTCCTTGAGGAAGCGCCCCACCCCGGTGATCGTGCCCCCCGTCCCTGCGGCGGCGACGAAGTGCGTGATGCGCCCCTGCGTCTGCTCCCACAGCTCCGGCCCCGTGGTGGCGTAGTGCGCCTCGGGATTCGCCTGGTTGTAGAACTGGTTCGCGAGGATCGCGTTCGGCGTCTCCGAGGCGATCCGCTTCGCCATCATCACGTAGTTGTCAGGATGGTCGGGAGCCACCGCCGTTGGCGTGATGATCACCTCGGCGCCGAACGCCTTGAGCAGCCGCACCTTTTCCTGCGACATCTTGTCAGGCATCGTGAAGATGCACCGGTAACCCTTGAGCGCGGCGGCGATGGCGAGGCCCACGCCCGTGTTTCCGCTCGTGCCTTCCACGATGGTTCCACCCGGCTTGAGCTTTCCCTCGCGTTCGGCCTGCTCGATGATCGGCAGGCCGATGCGGTCCTTCACCGAGCCGCCCGGGTTGAAGAATTCCGCCTTGCCGTACACGGGCGTCCGGATGCCACGCGTCACGCGATGCAACCGGATGAGCGGCGTCCAGCCGATGGTGTCGAGGACGGTGTCGTATGGACGAGTGTTGCGCACGTGGGCGCCCTGGGCAGGCGCCCGCTCGCGGGGTGTCGACGTGCTCGAGGTGCTCGAGGTGCTCATGGAAGAGTGGGCGGCGTGCTGTC
>Ga0070714_100003500_pt1 | contig 11714 bp, 13 predicted proteins | sample LARL83metaG_FD_65450 | JGI IMG/M metagenome (GOLD analysis project Ga0070714, IMG submission 65450) | Corn, switchgrass and miscanthus rhizosphere microbial communities from Kellogg Biological Station, Michigan, USA - LAR L8-3 metaG | ecosystem: Host-associated > Plants > Roots > Rhizosphere ... | reverse complement strand
CGCCGCTGCCTGGAAGTCCAGCAGATCCAGGATGTCCTTGCGCCCAGTGACGCAGGCGCCCGGCAGCCCGCCCGCGACGATCTTCGCGAAGCTCGACAGGTCGGGACGCACCCCGAACGCCATCTGCGCGCCACCCTTCGTCGCACGGAAACCGGTGACGACCTCGTCGAACATCAGCAATGCGCCATATTCCGTGCACAGCCTGCGCAGCTCCCGCGCGAATTCGGCGCCGAGGGGCACCTGGCCGAACGACGAGCCAGTCGGTTCGTAGATCACCCCGGCGATGTCGGGATTGGAGGCGAAGGCCTCACGGACCGCGGCAACGTCACCGGGGTTCGGCAGGATCGACTTCTCCGCCACGCCAGGCAGCACGCCTGGGGTCGGCGAACCGTCGAAATGGTTCGTGTAGCCGCTGGCCATCTGGTCGTGCCAGCCGTGGAAGTGCCCCTTGAACCGCATCAGCGTCTCGCGGCCGGTGAACGCGCGTGCGAGCCGCACCGCCATGAGCGTCGCCTCAGTCCCGGACGAGGTGAAGCGGATGCGCTCCGCCGACGGTACGAGGCGTTGGATGGCGTGGGCCCATTGCACTTCGCGCGGATGGGACGCGCCGAACTGTGTGCCTTCGTCCAGCGCCGCGCGCACCGCCTCCGTCACCACCGGATGATGGTGTCCCAGCAGCAGGGCGCCGTGGCCGCCGAAATAGTCGATGTAGCGGTTGCCATCCACGTCCCACTTGTGCGGGCCCTGCGCGCGAGCGATGAAGACGCCGTACGGATCGACATTGCGCGCATCATGTGTGATGCCGCTGGGGAATAGCTCGTTCGCTTCCTTTGCCAGGTCAGCCGAGCCCGGCGTGCGCTCCCGGTAGGCAGCGATGATCCGGGAATTGGTGAGTTCGGCAGCGACGTCGTTCATGGGCCCAGCCTCGCTGTGGGTTGTCATTGCCATATTGCCCTGCTTTGCAAGAGGCCAGCAAGGTCAGCGGGTTGTCGCCCGGCTACTGGCTATGAGGAATGAAGGGGAATAGCGATGCCAACTCCACCCGGCTGATAATAGGCACCTCCGCCTTGCGAGAGCATCACGCCCAGACTGTTCTGCTCCAACTTCAAGCCGCTGCCTCCGCCGCTGATCCGTACGGCATCCACGAGCTTGTGGCCGTCGAACATCAGCAGCATGTCGTTGCGAAGGTCCGCGCTGGTTGCGTGCAGGCCCATAAACGCCACATCGCCGAAACCAGCTGGCTCAGGAAGTGCCGAACCGATGATTATACGGCCATGAAACTGCTTCGGATCATCGATCTGAAGCGCCGTAAGAGGCGGCCTGGCTGAAGAAAGGTCAAAGGTCAGACCGCGTCCGACGGCCCCATTGATTTCCATGCGCTCCTGAAGATGGGTTGCACTACGGAGTTTGATCGTTCCATACCCGACAAGACGATCGTTGAACACCTGATCAAGCCCGGTGAACGTGCTGGCGCCGATGAAGCGTATGGTGCCCCCGGAGATATTGAGCCGGGATAGCCCAACGACATCAGCGGTAAGCGTCACTCCACCATGAACATGCACGTCAACAGTGGTGAACAGACTGCCGCCGAGCGATGAGTGGAGATCGAGCCTTGCTCTCGGGCCCGCATCAATTTCGATGGGTGGCGCCCGGGCGGTGCAGCAACGGAGAGAGTATCTCCCGCCAGAGCATTGCCATAAACTTTCATGGTGCCTTGTGTGATCACCAGATTATCGCCCGGTTGCGGAACCCCTGTAGGCGACCAGTAGTCTGGATTGGACGCATCATTGTTGCCGCTGCCGTTCCATGCGCGCGTTGTGAGCGTTCCCCTTTGCGGCGAGAAAGGTTGCGCCTTCAGACGCTTGATCAGCGTTGATTCAGATCAAATGACATGCTCACTTGTCCGTGTGTGAAGGCATTCGCCGCGGGACTGCCTGGACACACTTGGTGACCAACGGAGGAGCTGACATGCAGAACAACGAGCCGCGGTCATGACCATCGCTGTGGTGATGGGTGTTTCCGGCAGCGGCAAGACGACAGTCGCCCGCGGCGTCGCGCAGCGTAAGGGTTGGCGGCTGGTGGAGGGGGATAGTCTTCACCCCCAAGCCAATGTCGCGAAGATGCACGCCGGCACGCCACTCACGGATGATGATCGCTGGCCGTGGCTGCGTGCGATCGCGCAGGAGATCGATGCGATGCGTGCACTTGGCGAGCAGGCGGTGGTTGCCTGCTCTGCGTTGAAGCGCGCCTACCGTGACATCCTGATCGGCGATCGGACCGACGTGGTGCTGGTGTATCTGCAAGGCTCAAAGGAGCTGATAGCCGGGCGATTGGCGGCGCGCACAGGGCACTTCATGCCGCCGACGCTGCTCGACAGTCAGTTCGACACGCTGGAGGAACCGGGTGAGGACGAACGTCCGATCGTGGTGTCGATCGCATCGCCACCAGAGGCCATCGTCGATGAAGTGGTGCTGAAGCTGAGGGAGCGCACAGCATGAGCGAACAATTCGCGATCTATCCGAGCCTGCGCGACCGCGTGGTGTTCATCACCGGCGGCGCCAGCGGCATCGGCGCGGAGCATGTGACGCAGTTCGCGGCACAGGGAGCAAAGGTTGCGTTCGTCGATCTCGCCGACGATGCGGCGCGTGCTCTGATCAGCCGGATCGAGGCCGCCGGCCACAGCGCACCGCTCTATCAGCGCTGCGATCTGAAGGACGTCGCTGCGCTGCAGGCGACAATAGCGGAGGTGGGGCGGCGGCTGGGGCCAATCACCGTGCTCGTGAACAATGCGGCGAACGACCAGCGGCACAGGTTCGAGGACGTGACGGTCGAATACTGGGACGAGCGTCTGGCGACCAATCTGAGGCATCAGTTCTTCGCAATCCAGGCGGTTGCGCCGATGATGCGGTCGGCGGGTGGTGGATCGATCATCAATTTCGGCTCCGTCAGCTGGCATTCGCTGCAGGGTGGTATGCCGGCCTACACGACAGCGAAAGCCGCGGTGGAAGGGCTGACGCGCGGGATGGCGCGCGATCTCGGACCGGACAAGATCAGGGTGAACACGGTCATCCCTGGCTGGATCATGACAGAACGGCAGATCACGCTGTGGCTGACGCCGGACGCCGAAAAGAACCTCATGCAGGTGCAATGCCTGAAGGAGAAACTGGTGCCGGCGGATGTGACCCGTATGGTGCTGTGGCTCGCCTCCGACGACAGCCGGATGTGCACCGCGCAGTTGTGGGTGGTGGATGCGGGACGGATGTGACGGCACGTGAATTACAACGACTTCTGGTTCCGCTATCTTCGCGCCCACAGCCGTCCCAGCACACGTGCGATGCATTATGTCGGCAGCGTGCTTGCCCTTGGCACGCTCGTCATCGCCGTTGCCACGCTCAACTGGCGTGGTCTGATTGCGGCACCACTGATCGGCTACGCCTTCGCCTGGACTGCGCATTTTGCCCTCGAAAAGAATCGCCCGGAGACATTCGGTCATCCGTTCTGGTCGCTGTTCAGCGACTATCGCATGCTGCTGCTCGCGGTGAGCCTCCGGCTCGCGCCGCATTTGCATCGCGCCGGCTTGCGATAGCGGCGCTCCGCCAGCATCATCGCCACAAAACACCAGGGGAACAGGACGATGTGGGAACCGAGCCAGCGCTATCCCGATCCGGCCGTGCAGGTGATCGATGTGAGCTTCAACCGCTACCGCCTGCCGCTCGCCTCGGTGGAGCGGCTGTTCACCGGATGCCGCTGGTCGGAGGGGCCGGTGTATTTCGGTGACGGCCGCTACGTGTTGTGGAGCGACATTCCAAACGACCGCATCCTGAAATGGGAAGAGGAGACCGGAGCGGTCAGCGTCTATCGCAAGTCCTCGAACAATGCCAACGGCAACACGCGCGATCGCCAGGGCCGCCTGGTCACCTGTGAGCACCGCGGCCGCCGTGTGATCCGCACCGAGTACGACGGCGCGATCACGGTGCTGGCCGACAGCTTCCAGGGCAAGAGATTGAATTCGCCGAACGACGTCGTGGTGAAGTCCGACGGCTCGATCTGGTTCACCGATCCCACGTTCGGTCTTCTCGGCTATTACGAGGGCGAGAAACACGAACCGGAGCTGCCCGCCAACGTCTATCGCGTCGATGGTCAGACCGGCGCGATCACCGTGGTGGCCGATGATGTGGAAGGCCCCAACGGGCTGGCGTTCTCGCCTGATGAATCGAAACTTTATGTAGTGGAATCACGCGGCATGCCGACGCGCAAGCTGCGCGTGTTCGACGTCGAGGGCAGCATACTGGGTTCCAGCAGGATGTTCCTCGACGCCGGTCCAGGTACGCCGGACGGCTTCAGGGTCGACATCGAAGGCAATCTTTGGTGTGGCTGGGGCATGGGCGAGCACGACCTCGACGGCGTGCGCATCTTCAATCCCGCAGGAGAACCGATCGGTCACATCGCGCTGCCCGAACGCTGCGCCAATCTCTGCTTCGGTGGGCGCTGGCGCAATCGCCTGTTCATGGCGGCAAGCCATGGACTCTATGCTCTGTACGTGAATACACAGGGCGCACCGGGCGGCTAGGCGCACGCATGTTCAGCCTGCGAGAACACCGCACATCGGTCCGCACCGAGATACTCGCCGGTTGCACAACTTACCTCACGATGGCCTACATCGTTGTGGTCAATCCGTTGATCCTGGCCAGCGCCGGAATCGATCACGGTGCAGCCTTCGCCGCCACCTGCATCGCCGCCGCCATCGGTTCGGCGGCAATGGGGCTGATGGCCGACCTGCCGCTGGCACTGGCACCTGGCATGGGACTGAACGCCTATTTCGCCTACACCGTGGTGAAGGGCATGAGCATATCCTGGCAGGTGGCGCTGGGCGCGGTGTTCATATCCGGCGCGCTGTTCCTCATCGTCAGCCTGCTGCGCATCCGCGAGTGGTTGGTCAACGCCATACCCATGCCGCTCAAACTCGGCATCGGCGCCGGCATCGGCCTGTTCCTCGGGCTGATCGGCCTGCACGAGATGGGCTTGGTCATCGGCAATCCGGAAACCCTGGTGACCCTCGGCCATCTCGCCACGCCAGCCACATTGCTGGCTTGCCTGGGCTTCCTGATCATCGCCGGCCTATCGGCGCGCGGCACACCTGCCGCTATCCTGATCGGCATTCTGCTCACCGCCGCGTTCGGCCTGCCATTCGGTCTGACCGAATTCCACGGCGTCATCGCAACGCCGCCATCGCTGGCGCCGACGTTTCTGCAGCTCGATATCGCCGGCGCGCTGTCACTGGGCGTCACCACCGTGGTTCTGACATTCTTCCTGGTCGATGTACTGGACAACACCGGCACGCTGATCGCCACGACGCAGCGCGCCGGCCTGATCCGGCCCGACGGTACGATCGCGCGTTTGCGCGAGGCGCTGCTGGCTGACAGCGGCGGCGCCATCATCGGTTCATTGCTCGGAACCAGCACCACGACCAGCTACATCGAGAGCGCTGCGGGAATCCAGGCAGGCGGCCGCACCGGCCTTACCGCTGTCACGGTGGCAGTGCTGTTCCTGCTGACGCTTTTATTCGCGCCGATCGCCACCGCTATCCCAGCCTTTGCCACCGCGCCGGCACTGGTGTTCGTCGCTTGCCTGATGGCGCGGGCCATGCGCGACATCAACTGGGACGATGCGACAGAATACGTGCCTGCCGTGGTGCTGGCGATCGGCATCCCGTTCACGTTCTCGATTGCGGCGGGTATCGGCCTCGGCTTCATCGTATACGTCGTCGTGAAGTCGGCAGCCCGCCAGATCGGTGCAATCCCCGGTGCGGTATGGCTGGTCGCCGGCCTGTCGCTGCTGAAGTTCGTACTCGGCTAACGAGGCGGTTTCACGGCGAGCGGGCCAACACGCGGCGATGCAGCCACCAGCCAGCGGCCGTGAACGCTATCAGTCCGGCGGCGCACAACGCCGCGTTCTGCCAGTCGCCAGCCTCCAGTTCGGATAGGGACAGTCCAGCGAACTGTGCAGGCACCACGTGCGCCGGCGCCCAGACGAAGGCGGAGCTGACATTGGCGATCAGGAACCGCGCCCGTGCCATGCCCGCCATGCCGGCGACCAACGGCACGGTCGAGCGCAGCACCGGCACGAAGCGGCAGACCGCGACGCTGGCGGTGCCGTAGCGATGAAAGAAACTCTCCGCATGGCCCATCAGGGTGGGTCTCGTGGAGAACGGCCACATGCCACGCAGCCGGAAGCGGAACCGGTGGCCCAACCAGTATGAGACGAAATCGCCGGTCACCGCGCCGACGATCGCGACGACGATGATTGGCATCATGGGCATGCCGGCCATCGCACCGGCAGCGGCCACGGCCATCAGGATCGGCGTGCCGGGGACCACGATACCAAGGACCGCCACTGCCTCGACAATGGCCGCGACAAAGGCGATCAGGATAGCGAGCATCGGGTATTGCGCCGCCAGATCGGCCGCGCCATTGATCAGCGACCACATGCTACGGCTCTTTCGCCGCTGCCAACACCACCGGAAACTCTCCCTGTCGTATTATCACCGAGACTATGCGTCGATTACGTGACGAATGGAAGCATGGCGCCGTTTAAGGCGCAGTTATCAGCCTGAGGTTGTAAAGCATGGGCTAACCTCGCCAACGCTTGTCGCGTGGGAGCCCGTAGGACCGCAGATACGCATCAGGCGACCGACTTCGTCAGCGGCCGGCCGTCACGAGGTCGGAAATCGACCGTTCGCCCGTCCGAGCAATCCTCGGCGCACCGGTCTGCGCCAGACGATTTGGGCAGGTTTCGTACTTGTCGTCATTACACTGCAGGGCGTTGCAGTCGAAACACGCCGCCATTTCGTCGGGGACATCACCAACGATGTATTTTCTCGCCAAATTTCTCCATGACTCGCCAAGCATCGTGGCTCCTCCCACACGGCATTCTTGCAGCGAATTTCGCATCATCTTCCGAGCGGCCACCGAGTGACGACGGCAGCAAGATATCGGACCACCAGGTCGGACGCGTTGTTGGCATCAAATTGGTACAGCGGGACTGGACGCCATCCGAAGTCCACTCGACTGGTATGCGCCTCATGGACGGAGGGACGCGATTGACCGAGGGACGCCTCGATCATTCCATGCTGGGTGAGCTCGACGAGCAGCGTCTCGCAGCTTTCCTGCCCGTGCACCAGCAACTCGTAGGTTATCGGATGGCATGTCCGACCGCCCAAATATTGTAGATCCGTCACGCAGCCCAACACCTCATGGAATTGGCACTCTTTCGGTCTGGTCGCCAAATGGCGATTGGCTTGCGTCATCGCATTGCGGATCAGAGACCCGATCTCGGTCAGGAATCGCATCTGCCTGCGCTCGAGCTCGACGCGCTCGTCCCGAATGGCCTTGCTCGATTGAGCAAATCCAGCGTCCTGCTGGCGGCGGCGTTGCGTCCGCATGTCAAGCGTCAGATCGAGGAGCTTCTCAAGAGTCTCCGACATTGTTACCCCCCGAGAAGGCCGTTTGCCGGTGATCAACAACAAGTCCGAATGCATACCTTCGCGCGCGCGGCGCCATCCGGCATTGATTCAAATCAAACGTTGCGCAGACGGACTAAGCGAAAACGGGCTCAGGGGAGCCCGATCCACGCTGGCCGAGGATGATGCGCGTTGGCGTCTGCCGGATTGCCAGCGTAAATCGGCCCGACCGTCAGCGGGAGATAGCGTGTGGAATGGGTCGATTGCATTGTGGTAGGTGCCGGTGTCGTCGGCCTCGCGGTGGCGCGCGCCCTCGCGCTGGCCGGCCGCGAGGTGGTCATCCTTGAAGCGGCGGACGGCATCGGCACGGAGACATCGTCGCGCAACAGCGAGGTGATCCACGCCGGCATTTACTACCCGGCCGGCAGCCTCATGGCGTGCTTTTGTGTCGCCGGCCGCAAGATGCTCTATGCCTATTGCGCCGAAAGGGGCGTGCCACACGCCAGGTGCGGCAAGCTGATCGTCGCGACGAATGCCGAGGAAGACGCGATGCTCGCCGGCATCAAGCGCCGTGCGGAGCTGAATGGCGTCGAGGGCATGCGTGTGCTCACAGCGGGTGAGGCCATCGCAATGGAGCCCAACCTGTCATGCACCAGCGCATTGTTGTCGCCGGCCACGGGCATCATCGACAGCCATGCATTCATGCTTGCGCTGCAGGGCGATGCGGAGCATGCCGGCGCGCTGCCGGTGTTCCTCAGCCCAGTCACCGGTGGCCGCGTGGTTCCGGGCGGCGTCGAGATCGATGTCGGCGGCGCCGATCCGACGACGCTACGCTGCCGCCTGCTGGTGAATTCCGCCGGCCTGCATGCGCCTCGCTTTGCGTCCTGCGTTGCAGGCATGCCGTCGGAGCGCGTCCCGACGCCGTACTACGCGAAGGGCAACTACTTCACGCTGTCAGGTCGTTCGCCGTTTTCGCGGCTGATCTATCCGGTACCGGTCCCCGGCGGTCTCGGGGTGCATCTGACGATCGACCTCGGCGGTCAGGCTCGCTTCGGCCCTGACGTGCAGTGGATCGACGGGATCGACTACACGGTGGACCCTGCGCGCGCCGATACCTTCTATGCGGCCGTGCGAAAGTACTGGCCGACGTTGAAGGATGGCGCGCTGCAGCCGGGCTATGCTGGCATCCGCCCCAAGATCGTTCCGCGCGGCGCATCGGCGCAGGATTTCGTCGTGCAAGGACCGCAGACGCACGGCGTAGCGGGGCTGATCAACCTGTTCGGCATCGAGAGCCCGGGTCTGACCGCATCCCTGGCGCTGGCCGATCACGTGGTGGAGGTGGCGCAGACCGGATAACCTGGCCTCACAGCGGGACCTCGACTGGCGCCCTGCTGGCCAGTCTTCCCTCAAGCCTCCCCGGGCGTTACCGGCACCTCCAGCATCTCGGCCCGGCGCAACAGCTTCAGCGTCACTGTGCGCCCGGCCCGCTCCGCCGTCAGCGAGCGGTGCATGTCGTCCACCCCGGCGATCGCCTCGCCGTCGAATGCCACCACCACGTCGCCGCGCTGCACGCCGGCCTGCGCCACCGGGCCGCCCGCCGTCACATTCAGCACCAGCATGCCGCTCGCCTGCGTCAGACCGTGGAGCCGCCGCACACGCGTGTCGATCGGCACCGTCTGTCCCGACAGCCCGAGCCGCGACCGCCGCACCCGCCCGTCGCGCATCAGCCGCGTTGCCACCCACACCGCGGTGTCGATGCCGATCGCGAAGCAGATGCCCTGCGCCGGTGCGATCGTCGCGGTGTTGATGCCGACCACGCGGCCGGCGCCGCTCACCAGCGGGCCGCCGGAATTGCCAGGATTCAGCGGCGCATCGGTCTGGATCACGCTCTCGATCATCCGCCCCGACGGCGTGCGTAGCGTGCGTCCAAGCGCAGAGACGATGCCGGCCGTGACGGTGCACTGGAAGCCGAGAGGATTGCCGATCGCCGCCACCAGCTGTCCCACCCGCAGCGTCGCGGATCGGCCCAACTCGGCGTGTGGCAGGCCGCTGCCGGAGAGACGCAGCACCGCGGTGTCGGTATCGGCGTCTTCACCCACCGGCGTCGCGTCCAGCATCTGGCCGTCGGTGAACGAGGCGCGCAGGCGCACCGCACCGGCCACGACATGGGCGTTGGTCAGCACGTAGCCATCGGGGGTGAAGATCACGCCGGACCCTTGCCCCTTCGGCCTGCCATTGGCACCGAACGCAATGACGTGCACCACGGCTGGGCCGACCCGCTCGAACGCGTGCACGACCTGTGATGAATAGGGATCGAGTTCGTCGGGCGGCGGCGCCCCGGTGGAATCGAGTGGCATGGGAAGTTCCTTCGCGGCGCACCAGATGGGAGCCGAGCCGCCGCGCCGCATCCCGGCCACGCGGCCGGGTGTCGCACCGGCCATCCGGCTGATGCCGTTACCGCACGGCATGAGGCAATGTGCCGGCACAGGCACAGGAGTTTGCGCATGAGTATCGATCATCTCGAACAGCTTTCCGAGGCGCTTGCGGACCGTCTCGCCGCAGCCACCTTCGTCGTCGCCATCCGCACCGGTCGTCGCGGCGCCAGCGGCGTCCTGTGGCGTGATGACGTGGTGGTGGCGTCGGAGCAGACACTGCCCGAGGGCGTCGACTTCACCGTTGTCCGCAGCGGCACCGAGGTACCGGCGCGCCTGGCAGGCCGCGACCCCGGCACCAACGCCGCCGTGCTGCGCCTGTCGCAGAAGCTGGCCGCGACGCTGCCGGCGCCGGCGCCAACTCCTCGTCCGGGCTCGCTTGCCCTGATAATCGGTGCCGACGGTTCGGGCGCGCCCACCGGTCGCCTCGGCATGGTGCATGCCACGGGGCCGGAATGGCACAGTCAGGCCGGCGGACGCATCGAGACGCTGCTGCGGCTCGATGCGCGCCTCGGCGCCGACGAGGGTGGTCCCGTTCTGACGCTCGGCGGCCGGCTGATCGGCATGTCCACCGCCGGCCCTCGCCGACGCGCGCTGGCGATCCCGGCGGCAACAATCGAACGTGTGCTCGAGCCACTGCTGACCGAGGGCCGCATCGCGCGCGGCTGGCTCGGCGTCGGGCTACAGGGCGTGCACGTGCCGGAGCGCTTCCGCGAGGCGGCCGGCCGCGACGCCGGCATGATGGTGGTGGGCCTCGCCCCTGGTGCGCCGGCGGAGCAGGCCGGCGTGCTGCCGGGCGACATCATCCTGGAGGTGGACGGTCGCCGCACCGGGCGCGCCCGTGGCCTCGCCACCGCGTTGGCACCGGAGCGCATCGGCCAGCCCGCCACGCTGAAGCTGCTGCGTGCCGGCCAGGTGCGCCTGGTCTCCGTGACGATCGGCGCCCGCCCCGCCGGAGGATGATAGCCGGATCAAGTCCGGCCATGACGAACGGAGGTCGGGCGTGCGCCCGAAACCAGGCATGAGCCAGGGCCTCCGCATCCTGCTGCGAGCTGGGGATCCGGTGCGCCGGCAGGGCCTCGCCACCATGCTGGAGGAAGCCGGCCATTCGCTCGTCATCGAGGCGCCCGATGTAGTGCTGTCCGACCTGTCGCGCGGTGCCGAACCGCCGGTCGAGGCGGAGGCCCCTGTGATCGTGCTGACCGATGAGGCGCTGCGGGGCGAACTGCCAGCCGGTGTGCTGCCTCGCTCGGTCAGCACGGCGCAGCTCGACCCAGCGCTGCGCGCGGTCGCTGTGGGACTGCTGGTGCGCACACCGGACAGCGATCGCCATGATGGCTTCGCTGCTGCGGCGGACGATGCGCCACCGCTGCTGACGCCCCGGGAAGCCGAGATCCTGACCCTCGTAGGTCAGGGCATGAGCAACAAGTCGGTCGCCCGCGCCCTGGGCATCTCCGTGCACACGGTGAAGTTCCACCTCGAGGCGCTGTTCGCCAAGCTGGATGCCACCAGTCGCGCCGAGGCGGTGGCCAAGGGCCTGCGCGGCGGGGTGATCGAGCTGTAGTCTTAGACTGTCATGGCGATCCCATCCGGGAGGGGAAACGCCGTGGCCAATCGAGCCGAAACGATCACACTGACCGATGTGCCGCATGACGACGAGCTGAAGCAGGGTGGGAGGTCGCCGCCCGTATCGAATGCGAGCTGCCCACCCATACCCGGTTTTGGATGACCAGGAAGCTTTCCTAAAGCTTCGGAGCCGTCATGCGACGCGCACCCTGCGGAAGATCGTGCTGCTCGACGACTGACGGCCGGGTAACGCCGCC
>Ga0070714_100003498_pt1 | contig 11716 bp, 10 predicted proteins | sample LARL83metaG_FD_65450 | JGI IMG/M metagenome (GOLD analysis project Ga0070714, IMG submission 65450) | Corn, switchgrass and miscanthus rhizosphere microbial communities from Kellogg Biological Station, Michigan, USA - LAR L8-3 metaG | ecosystem: Host-associated > Plants > Roots > Rhizosphere ... | reverse complement strand
GGCCATTGCCGCCGCGGACCACGACCACCGGGCAGAACGCGCCGGTGACGCAGTGGATGCTCACCGAGCCGACCAGCATCCCGGTGAACGCTCCGTGCCCGTGGCTGCCGACGACCAGTAGGTCGGCTTCCCTGGACGCCTCGATCAGGGCCTGGGCCGGGTGCCCATAGGAGGTGCTCTTCTCCACTCCGGCCGTTTCCTGGCCCGCATAGACCTTGGCGATCGCCTCGTCGAGGGTCTGGTGCATCTGCTCGTCGGTCTCCGAGTGGATAGCCTCCGGGGCGACCCCCACCGGCGCCTCACCCGCCGCGGTCGGGTAGTGCCAGGCCAGCAGGGCGCGCACCCGCGCGCCGGTGGCCGCGGCGTAACGCGCCGCCCAGCGCAGCGCCCGCACCGACTCCGCCGAGCCGTCGACGCCGACCACCACGAGTTCCTGCCCGCCGCCTTCGCTGTTCATCGCCCCTCCGCCTTCCCTGCGCGCTCCGAATCTCCCGCTGCCATCGAACCGGTTGGCGGGGCCCATGTACAGGGTCAATGGTCCCATGCGCACCAGCGGTCACTGCGGGAGCCCTTTGGATGATCACCAGGGACTTATGTCCCTATCTGGGGCTTTGTGGCGGGCTGAGGCTGGAGTTGCAAGTGAGAGTTCCTTGGCACGGGAGTCAACGGTGACCCCCGGGAGGAGGTATTCATGTCCACCATGACGACCCCCCGCGGCGCCCCGGTGTCGCGCGGGGAGATGTCCGAGCGCAATCAGCAGAAGGCCCGCACGCTGGGGCTGACCTCAGCGACCGGGCTGGTCATCGGCAGCATCATCGGGACGGGGGTCTTCGCGATGCCCGCGGTGCTGGCCGGCGCGGGCACAAGCTCGCTGCTGACCCTCGGGGTCATCGCGCTGGGCGCGACGCTGCTGGCCGTCATGTTCGGCCAGCTCACCAAGCGGGTGCCGAACTCCGACGGCGGGCTGTACGCCTACGCCCGGCACGAGTTCGGTGACTTCGCCGGCTACCTCACCGGCTGGTGCTACTGGATCCAGGCGTGGGCGGGCAACGCCGCCATCGTCTCGGCCTGGGTGCTTTACGTCGATGCCCTGTTCAAGATCTCTCCGTCCGGCATGGGGAACTGGGGCATCGCGCTGATCGGCTTGTGGGTGCCCGCGATCGTCAACCTGTCCGGGGCCAGGCAGATGGCCTGGTTCCAGAACGTGACCGTCGTGCTGAAGTTCCTCCCCCTGCTGTTCGTGGCCATCGTGGGATGGTTCTTCGTGTCCAGCGCGAACTTCGGCCCGTTCAACGCCTCGGGCGGCAACCTGTACAGCGCGATCGGGATCGCCGCCGGCGTGGCGCTGTTCTCGTTCATCGGCGTCGAAGTGGCGGCCATCACCGCCAAGCGGGTCCGGGATCCGGAGAAGAACGTCGGCCGCGCGTCGGTGCTCGGCACCGCCGTGAGCGCCCTGCTGTACGTGGCCGTGACCGCGGCGGTGATGGGCCTGGTGCCGCATCACACGCTGGTCAACGACACCGCGCCGTTCGTCACCGCCTTCGGCGCGATCTTCCCGCACGTGTCCTGGGCGGGCCAGGCCCTCGCTGCGGTGGCCGTGATCTCGGGGATCGGGGCACTGAACGGCTGGACCCTGGTCACCACCGAGGTGTCCCGGGCCGCTGCGCAGGACGGTCTGTTCCCCAAGGCCTTCGCCTGGACCGACCGCAAGGACACGGCCTGGTTCGGCATCGTGCTGGCGGCCGTGCTGCCCTCGCTGCTGATGCTGTGGAGCTACACCACGGCCACCGGGCTGAAGGTCTTCGTCGACCTGGTCGACCTGGCCGTGGTCACCGTGGCCATCCCGTACCTGTTCTCGGCCTGCGCGCAGCTCGCCTACCTGGTGTCCAAGCGCCGCCGGGTGCAGGGGTGGGCGCTGGCCAGGGACCTGACCATCGCCGGGGCCGGCGTGCTGTTCTCGATGTGGGTCACCTTCGCCGCCGGCTACCAGGCCGTGTACCAGGCGCTGGTGGTCGTCCTCGCCGGGGTCGTCATCTACGCCTTCCTCAAGGCGCAGCGGGAGCGGGCCGGCCAGGTTGCCGCGCCAGCGGACAACCCGCCGCTGGAGCCCGCGCCGGGCACGGGCAGGTAACTTCCCATCGGCCGAATCTCGCCGTCCCTTTCCCCAGGGGGACGGCGAGATTCCGTGCTCATCGAAGCGGCGGAGCCCCGGGTGACAAGTCCTCGAAGAGGAGCGTGCCGAGCAGTTCCGCGTAGCGCATCAGGTGGACATCCCCGAGGTAGTTCTCGCGGACGTAGGCGTGCGCCGCCACTCCCAGCTGGGTTGCCTTGGCCCGGTCGTCGAACAGGAGGCGGACGGCCTGCCCGAAGGCCTCCAGGTCGCTGGGGTCGGGTAGCAGGATTCCGGTGCCGTCGGCGATCTGGTCGATGATCCCGCCGACCGCCGAGCCGATCACCGGCCGGCCCTTCCACATCCCCTCGGAAACGGTCAGCCCGAAGCCTTCGGCCAGGCTCTTTTGCGCGATGACGGTGGCGTGCCGCTGCAGGGCGTTGACCATGGCCGCGTTCTGGTCGACGTCGTCGAGCGGCAGCGTCACCAGCAGAATGCGCGCCCGGGCAGCGGGCGGCAGGTCATGCCATTGCAGCAGGCATTCCCCGTACACGGCCGCGCCCTCCGGGTCGTCGGACACCCCGCTGACCGCCGGCCCGGCCAGCATCAGGTACCCGCCACCGCCGGGCACCACGTGATCGGCGAAGCCGCGCATGACCCCCGCCATGTCCTTGAGCCGGTCCCAGCGGGAGACCTGGAGCAGCACCGGATCCTCAGGGCCGGGGCGGCCCTCGCCGGTGACGACCGCCTGCTCGGTGACGGTGCCGGAGTCGCCGTTGCGGCGCACGAAGCTTGCGGGCACCTGCGGCGCGGCACCGTCGAGCACGCCGAGCCTGGCCAGGATGGCCTGCACGGTGGCGGCATCGAGGTCCTGGTTTTTCGGGGAGAACGGGTCGATCGACGGCGGGATGATCCAGACCTTGTCATCCGGCAGCCACGAGGGCACGTACTCCCGGCGCGAGAACACCCACCCCTCGGCCGGGCCCAGGTGTGGCCGCAGGAAGTCCCATCCCGCCCGGGTGGCGTCGTTCTCCCACCCGACGCCGATATGGCAACGCCAGACCACCCGGGCGCCCGCCCGTGCCAGCGGCCCGGCCAGGCCAGCGGTCTGCGGGTCATGCAGCAGCGCGACATCGCCGGGCCGGACCAGGCGAAGCAACTCCGCCGCGTTAGCCGTGAGCATCCGCGTGTAGTGATGGGCCTCCGCGGCGCCCAGGGGCCCTCCCGCACGGTCACCGTGGATCTGGTTGTGCAGGCGTTTGGTGAGCGCGAAAAACTCGGCGTCGCCGGTAACCACAAGCCAGCCGATCGGGATGTCGAGATCGCTGACGTACCCGACAAGCACCTGCAGCATCTCGGCGACCCCGCCGCCGGTGGCGGTCGAGTTGACGTTCCAGATGGAGCGCCCGGCCAGCCGTCGCCGAACCTGGTCAGCGGTCTCGACCAGGCGCAGGTACCGCTGGTTGCCGACGATGGGCTCCAGCAGCGAGACAGGGCGCCGCGGCACCTCCACCACCTTGACCAAGCCCACGGCATCCGCCTTCCTTCGAACGTGGCCGGTCACCGCTCGCTACCCGGCAGGCACCGGCGCCCATGTGACTGCGTATCCGTATGATGCCCCGCCACCCGGCATCTGCCCATGATCCTCTCACCGGGGCCCACCACTTACCCCATCGCCTTCGCCGCGGTCCAGCGGGGCGTTCACCGGGCGCGCGGGGACCTTGGGCCCTGGGCCTGGCTGCCGGAGGCGGGTGTGATTGAGGAATGACACCACACAGGGAGGTTCGTCAGCGGGATGGACCTGGCCATAGTCACCCGCGGCGCGGGAGACAGGGACACGCATCCGGTCATGGTGAACTCACCGAAGGTGGCTGACCCGATGAAGACGATCGACGACGTGGTGGTGACCGGCCGGCGTGTCCTGGTCCGGGTGGACCTGAACGTGCCGCTGGACGAGTCCCGCATCACCGACGACGGCCGCATCCGGGCCTGCCTGCCCACGCTCACCGCGCTGCTGGCCCGTGGCGCCGCCGTCGTGGTGTGCTCGCACCTGGGGCGCCCGGCGGGCGCCCCTGACCCGAAGTACACGCTGGCGCCGGTGGCCGCCCGCCTGGGCGAGCTGCTCGGCCGCCCGGTCACGCTGGCCGCCGACACGGTGGGCCCGGCCGCGCGGTCCGCCGTGGCCGGCCTGCGGCCCGGCGGGGTGGTCATGCTGGAGAACCTGCGCTTCAACCCGGGCGAGACCAGCAAGGACGGCGCGATCCGCGGCGCGTTCGCGGACCAGCTGGCACTCCTGGCTGACCTGTACGTCGGCGACGGGTTCGGCGCCATGCACCGCAAGCACGCCAGCGTCTACGACGTGCCGGCCCGGCTGCCGCACGCGGCCGGCTACCTGGTCCGGGCCGAGACCGCCGCGCTGCACCGGGTGACGCAGGCCGTCCAGCGGCCCTGCGCCGTGGTCCTGGGCGGGGCCAAGGTGGCCGACAAACTGCCGCTGGTCAGCAACATGCTCGGGATCGCCGACCAGATCCTGGTCGGCGGCGCGATGGCGGTGACGTTCCTGGCCGCCCAGGGTCACCCGGTTGGCCGGTCACTGCTGGATGGCGACCTGGACGCCGCGCGCCGCTGCCTGGACCAGGCCGCTGAGCAGGGTGTCGAGTTTCTGCTGCCGCCCGACCTGGCCGTAGCGGCCGGCCGGACCGCGGGGGCCCGGCGCGAGGTGGTCTCGTCCACCGCCGTTCCGGCGGACCGGATGGCCCTGGACATCGGCCCCGGGGCCGCCACGTTGTTCGTGGCCAGGCTCGCCGCGGCGCAGACCGTCTTCTGGAACGGCCCCATGGGTGTCTTCGAGCTGGACGCCTTCGCCGGCGGCACCCGGGCGGTGGCCGGGGCGCTGGCCGAAAGCAGCGCCTTCACCGTCGTGGGCGGCGGCGACACGGCGGCGGCCGTGCGCGCCCTGGGCTTCGCCGACGGCGCGTTCAGCCACGTGTCCACCGGGGGCGGCGCCAGCCTGGAGTACCTCGAAGGCAAGACGCTGCCGGGGCTGGCGGCGCTGGCCGGCGAGCACGTCGCCCGGGCCGCTGCGGAGGGCGCGATCGACGAGGCTGCCGTGCAGGTACCCCGGTGAGCCAGCCGCCGGGTCCCGCTGGAGCAGGCGGCGCCGCCGCCGGTGACCCCCCGCGTCTGGTGCTGTTGCGGCACGGCCAGAGCGAGTGGAACGCAAAGAACCTGTTCACCGGCTGGGCCAACCCGGACCTGACCGAGGCAGGGGAGGAGCAGGCCGTGCGCGCCGGGCAGCTGCTCGGCGCGCACGGCCTGCTGCCCGGCACCGTCCACACCTCGCTGCAGCGGCGCGCGATCCACAGCGCGGACCTGGCCCTGGCCGCATGCGACCGGGACTGGATCGCGGTGCACCGCTCCTGGCGGCTGAACGGGCGGCATTACGGCGGGCTGCAGGGCATGGACAAGGCGCAGGCCCTGGCCGAGTTCGGCGAACAGCAGGTCCAGCTCTGGCGCCGCTCCTACGCCGTGCCGCCGCCACCCGCCGCCGGCGACGCGGGCGGGCGGCCCGCTGGCGCCGGGCGCCCGCCGTCCGCCGACCCCCGGTATGCCGCGCTGCCGCCCGAGGCGCGCCCGCGGGCCGAGTCGCTTCGCGACGTCACGGCGCGGCTGCTGCCGTACTGGTACGACCGCATAGTCCCCGGCCTGCGCCCCGGCGCCACCGTGCTGGTCGTCTCGCACGGCAACACGCTGCGGGCACTGGTCAAGCACCTGGAGGCGATCGGCGACAAGGAGATCGCCGCCGTGGAGATCGCCCACGGCATTCCGCTCGTCTACGAGCTGGGCCCCAGCCTGCGGCCGCTGTCGGCTGGCCGCTACCTGACGCAGGGGAGTTGATTGGCGAACGCCCTCCGGGACCTTCGGCCCTGCCGGCCGGGCGCGCGCCACGGCGGAATAGAGGTACGGAAGGAGGTCGCCAGGTCATCACCGGAATCAGCAGCCGCTGGGACTGCTGTGTGGTGTGTCTCATGACGGCTGGAACCCGGACGAGGTCCCGGTCGGATACGGCCCCGGCGGATACATCACCCGGCGCGGATTCGGTCGCTTGCCGAGCCCATGGATGCCGGGTTGCCCGCACGGGGCGGGCGATGAGAACGGGAGGACGCATGACTGCCATCGAGGCCATCCCGGTACGGTCCGGGACTCACGGCGCTGTGCCGGAGCAGGCCCAGGAACTCGCCGTTGCCAAGGTCCGCTCGGTGCTCCACCACGTCACGAGGCCGGTGCTCTCCGCACGGGTCACCCTGACGATGTCAGCCGACCCGGCGGTGGCTCGTCCCGCGGCGGCCCGGGCCACCATCGACGTGAACGGCCGGATTGTCCGGGTGGAGGCGGCCGGCGCGACGATGCGCGACGCGATCGAGCTCATGGCAGACCGGCTGCGTGCCCGGCTCCGGCGTACCCTGCACCCCCGGTTCGCGCTGCGGCACCGCAGGCCACCGCTGCGGGCCTAGCCAGGCCGCGGGTTGCCCGGGGGACCGGCGGGCGGGCCTTCAGGGGCTTCCGCCCCCGGGCGGGCCGCCCGCGGCCGTCGCGCCACAAGCCCTCTCGCCGGTCTCCGGCAATGACGACACCTATTCCCGGCAATACCTGCGGCGGAATTCCCTGGGCGCTTGCTCCTGGAGCTTTCCATGGCCGACGGCGAAGGACCATTAGGTCTAATTTGCGGTCTTTGGCCCCTGGAAGCCGGTGGTCTTTGCCTCTATTGGCCAGTGTCTTTGCGCGTCATCCTGTTGTTGTCAAATGGGGTGACCAGAAATGTCAAAAGGTCAATCGTTTCTTGGAATTGCCGTGGCGCTGCTGCTGGCTCTTGCTGGGGTGGCGTCAGGTGCCGGCGTCAGCCGCGCTGGTGACTCGACGTGCGGCTCTTTGAACAGCGGAAAGGGGGCGCCGTCTCCGGGCAGTGAGCTTAGGGATGTCGCTTTCGTGTCCGCCGGTGAGTCCTGGGCCGTGGGTGACGCGCTCGACCACGGGACAAATGGGAATCAGGCACTGATCGAGCGCTATGACGGGTCGCAATGGTCGGTGGTCCCTTCGCCGTACCAGGGCGCGATGAGCAACGGCCTCAACGGTGTCTCGATGACATCTGGTGCAGGATGGGCGGTCGGATACGCACTCAAGTCCGGCTGGACATATCAGCCGCTGGCGCTCCGCTGGGACGGCACGCGGTGGTCGCAGGCCTCGCCCGCGCAGCTCGCCGGCCACGCGTACTTCACGGGTGTCGACACGATCACCGGCACAAACGCGTGGGCGGTCGGTTTCAAGACAGGGGCCGGCGGGACACGGCGCACGCTGATCGAGCAAGCGTCGGGCGCGGCGTGGTCGCCGGTGGCGAGTCCCAACGACGGGACGAGCTCGACGGGCAACACCCTGCTGGGAGTCGCCGGGACGTCGGCGACTGGACTGTGGGCGGTCGGCTACCGGGAAAGCGCCACGGGAGCAAGGCCGCTGGTGCTCCGCTACGACACGACCAGCCCGTCGCCTGCGTGGGTCTCGGTGAGCGGCTCGGGTGGCGTGCCCTCGCCGGGCACCGTGGAGACGGTCCTGACCGGGGTTGACGTGCGGACCGCCGGCGATGTGTGGGCCGTGGGCTACTACGACAACGGCGGCGGTAAGCGGCCGCTGGCGCTGCACTGGAACGGCAGCGGCTGGAGCACGTCGCCGGTTCCCGGCATGGGAATGCTGCGCCAGGTCAGCGTCGTGGGCGCCGGCAACGTGTGGGCGGCCGGCACCTACCCCAGCGCGCACGGCACGCAGACGCTCGTCGTGCATTTCGACGGGACGGCCTGGACGACGGTGAAATCGGCCGATTCCGGGGGCAGCAACGAGCTCATCGGGCTCGCGACCAACAGCACAGGGTCGGCGATCAGTATGGTGGGCCGGCAGGGAGCAAGTCCGCTCGTCGAGCAGGCGAGCTGCCCCACGGGACCGGTCTCGCTCCCCACCCGGGCACCTGCACCGGTTCCACCCGTGCCACCCGCTCCCAGCATCGGCCCCGCGCCGGCGCCGCCGCCGCCGACGTCTCCGCCGACCACTCCCGTCCCGGTGACGGTGACCGACCGGGCGCCGGCAGCGGGCATTAACAGGGCGGACCTCACCTGGGGTGCGGCCGTAGCCGATTTCAACGCAGATAGCTGGCCGGATATGTTCGTCGCACAGCATTTCCATGCAGGCAGCCTGTGGCTCAACAATCACGACGGCACATTCCGCCGGGTTGATTCGGCTTATCTCAAGGCCGGTGACCGGCACGACTGCCTGGCCGCTGACTTCAATTCCGACGGCAGGCAGGACATCTTCTGCAGCGTCGGAACCGATCGCGGCACCCAACTGAAGTCAGACCAGCTCTACATACAGCAACCCGACCAGACCTTCAGCGCGCAGGCCTATCAGTGGTTTATGTCCGACCCGGCGGGGCGCGGCCGGTACAGCGCCATCCTGGACGCGAACAACGACGGCTACCCGGACATCTTCTCCGGCACGGCCGCGCTTCGGGCGGATGGCCTGCCCTCGCCGAACCGGCTCTATCTCAACACCAGGCACGGCTCGATGCTCGACTCCCCGGACATGGGGCTCGATCTGGACATCGGAGCACGATGCGCGCACACCGTCTACTACAACAATGACGGCTGGCCGGACCTGCTGGTCTGCGGCGACGTCGGTGGCCTCCACCTGTTCAGAAATGACCAGGGCCGCGGCTTCACGGACGTGTCCTCGGTCCTCGGTGCCTCTGTGGGCGCCTCGGACGCCGCCATGGCCGACGTCAACCACGACGGCCGTGCCGATCTCATCACGCTCACTTCGGCCGCGGTGGCCGAGCGCCTCCAGCGTGCGGACGGGACGTTCGCGTCACCCCACACCATCCTCACCCTGCACGCCGGGACGACGCTCGCGGTGGGGGATGTCAACGGCGATCACAATCCCGACATCTACGTCGTCGGCGGAAAGTCCGGAACCGGCAATGCTCCGGACTACCTGCTGCTCGGCAACGCCACGGGCGGGTTCGCCACTCAGCCGATACCGGAAACGACCGTCGGTTATGGAGACCGGGTCTACGCACTCGACTACAACCGCGACGGCCTCACCGATTTCCTCGTGCTCAACGGCGGCGGAGACAGCGCCAACGTCGTTGGCCCGATCCAGCTCCTTTCTCCTCACTCCTAACAGACCGGGCGCTGGCCCAAACGGTCTCAGGCCAGCAAGATCCTCGCTGAGGACCTTCGGCCTTGTGGACCGGGCTCGCCGCGGATGAGCATGGAATTGGGCGGCACGAGAAGTGTTGGACATGCGCTTCTCGTGCCGCCCTCTGAAGGAAGAGAAGGTCATGAAGTACATTCCGCCAGGGCAAACGGGCAGCATCGTCGGTGTGCAGCCTCGGTATGAGAACTTCATCGGCGGGAAGTGGCTGCCGCCGGCTGTGGGTGAGTACCGGGTCGACCTGAGCCCGGCCACCGCTAGGCCGATTTGCGAGGTGGCCGAGTCGACGCCCGAGGATGTGGAACTGGCCCTGGACGCGGCGCATGCGGCCAAGGATGAGTGGGGCGAGAAGTCCGCCGCGCAGCGGGCGGCGGTGCTGAACAAGATCGCCGATGCCATCGACGAGCCGCCGGCAGCTGCTCGGTGCTCAAGCCGGCGTCGCCGACGCCGTGGTCGATCCTCAAGCTGATGGAGGTGCTGGCGGACGTCCTCCCGCCGGGCGTGGTCAACGTCGTGACCGGCCCGGGCGCGGAGATCGGCAAGGCGCTGGCGGCCAGCCCGAGGATCGCGAAGGTGGCCTTCACCGGCGAGACGGTGACCGGGCGCCTGATCATGCAGTACGCGGCGCAGAACATCATCCCGGTGACGCTGGAGCTGGGCGGCAAGTCGCCGAACATCTTCTTCGGCGACGTGCTGGCCGAACGGGACGACTTGGTGGACAAGGCCGTGGAGGGCCTGGTCCTGTACGCCTTCAACAAGGGTGAGGTGTGCACCTGCCCGTCCCGGGCGCTGATCCAGCAGGGCATCTACGACGAGTTCATGGCGCTGTGCCTGGACCGCATCGGCCAGATCAAGCAGGGTAACCCGCTGGACACCGAGACCATGATCGGCCCGCAGGTCTCCGCGCAGCAGCTCGCGAAGATCGCCTCCTACGTCGAGATCGGCAGGGGCGAGGGCGCCGAGGTCCTGATCGGCGGTCGCCGCGCGGACGTCGGCGGCGAGTTCGCCGGCGGCTACTTCTTCGAGCCGACCGTGCTCAAGGGCCACAACAAGATGCGGGTCTTCCAGGAGGAGATCTTCGGGCCGGTCCTGGCGGTGACCACGTTCACCGGCGAGGCCGACGCCCTGGCGATCGCCAACGACACCCTGTACGGCCTCGGCGCCGGAGTGTGGACCCGCGACGGCTCGCGGGCCTACCGGATGGGCCGGGCCATCAAGGCGGGCCGGGTCTGGACGAACTGCTACCACCAGTACCCAGCCGGCGCGGCCTTCGGCGGCTACAAGATCTCCGGCGTCGGCCGCGAGACCCACAAGATGATGCTGGAGCACTACTCGCAGACCAAGAACCTGCTGGTCAGCTACAGCACCAAGCCACTCGGCCTGTTCTAGTGACAGCCACCGGGCCGCGGGTCCAGCGGATCTCGGCAACCCCGGCGGCGCGCAAGGCGGTCAACCGCCTGTGCGCCGCCCGGGGCGCCCCGGTCATGTTCGTGCAGTCCGCGGGCTGCTGCGCCGGCAGCGTCCCGATGTGCTTCCCGGCCGGCGAACTCGTCACCGGCGCCCATGACCTGCTGCTAGGAGAAGTCGAGGGCTGCCCGTTCTACATCGACTCCGCACTCGACACCGCATGGCACAACCCGCATCTGGTCCTCGACGTCGCAGACGGCGAACCGGAAGGATTCTCCCTCGGCCCCGGCAGCGGACAGCGGTTCATCACCCGGCCCGCCTGTGCTGAGGCACGATCGATGTCCATGAACAGATCAGCGGAATCAGCGCCTTGCGGCACGGATCTGGCACTCTTGAGGTCCCGATACGCCAGTTCAGGAAGAAAAGGCCACCAAGAGGAACAATCATCTAACGAGGGCCGGACGATGGACAGAGAAAAGGCAATTGATTGGATCTACGGGGACGGCTAAGTGGACGCTGCCGCCGCCCGGACCATTGATGTTCTGCGCCAGCGTGGGGGTGGCGGCTGGCCGGCCACTCTGGCGGCCAACCCTGATACTGCGGGCGCCTTCACCGCGTTGCCATCAACCTGTTCCCAGTAGCTGTGTTCTAGGGGATCGGCCCCGGATAACTTGACCAGGATTGGCATGGTGTCCTGGCTGGCGGTGCCTTTCTGGCTGATGATGTCGGCGCTGCCCTGCTGTAGCTGGTCGAGCATGGCAATCACAATCACTAGCCCGCCGGTCCAGCCGACCAGGCTCGCGTACTCGATGCGCAGTTCGCTGGTGGTGGCCGGGACGGTGCCGTCGTGGCGGGTGAGGTGGTCCAGTTCACCCCTCAGCGCAGGAGACACTGACTGTTCCAGTTCTGCGACGAGCCGGATCGCACGGACTCATGGCCCGGCCG
>Ga0070714_100003496_pt1 | contig 11720 bp, 11 predicted proteins | sample LARL83metaG_FD_65450 | JGI IMG/M metagenome (GOLD analysis project Ga0070714, IMG submission 65450) | Corn, switchgrass and miscanthus rhizosphere microbial communities from Kellogg Biological Station, Michigan, USA - LAR L8-3 metaG | ecosystem: Host-associated > Plants > Roots > Rhizosphere ... | reverse complement strand
CACCCGCTCGGCCGACGGGTCCAGGCGGCGGCCCTTCAGCAGCTCCCGCATCGCCGGGCCGATGCCGAGGCGTTCCCACAGCGCGTCGAGCACCCAGGTGCCGCCCAGCGGGCGGGACTCGGCGAACTCCAGGCCCTCGGCCGCGATCGCGCGGGCCTTGCCGGGCTCCAGGTGACGGGCGACGGAGGCGATCAGCCGCTCAAGGGCTTCCCGGGTGGCGGGTTCCTCCCGGCCGAAGTTGTAGATGACCTGCACCTTCGACCGCTTCGCGGCCGGGTCCCACACGTTGCGGGCCAGCTGCAGGTAGCGGACCTCGCTGCCGTCCTTGTTCCGGCGCGGCGTCGACCGCAAGTACACATACTAGAGATTACGCTGCTAAACCGGCTCTCACCAGTACTGATTTCGTCACTGCATGTATCTATGAACTTTGCGCCGCAACCGTGCGGCCAGCCACCTGACCTGCCCGCCTACCCCGGAACGCAGACTAGGCAACCGGCCAACTGCGGAAGCCGGGCCTGACCTGCAAATTTCACCACAGACCGCAGACCAGGAAGCCGATTAGCTGCGGAACCCAGGCCTCCGTCTCCGCGTCTATCTCCAGGAGCACGTGCTCCGCCGCGCCTTCAGGGTTTCTGACGATTGTCGCCGAGAAGTCCGCGTCCGTCCCCCGCAGCTCAAGCTGTTCGATCCCTGGCAGGAAAAGGAGCAGGCGTGGGAGCAAGTTCTCCGCTAGGTGCCGGGCGACCGTCTCCCTGGCGGTACTCTCCCGGAGGGGGAGACGGATCACCGTGCTGAAGTCATCAGTGAGAAGTTTGTGCACGGTGGCGGCGTCCGCGCCCAGGTCGTCGTCCAAAACGGGAAACGGGAAGGCATAGACAGGGAACCTCTGCTCTGCGGGCAAAGATCCGAAGAGCGCTAGGATCTCCCGGCGTACCCGCTCGCCGTCGAACTGGAAAAGCGCCTGCTCAGAGATGATCTGCGGCCGGTCGGTAATTTCCCCGACTGACTTGAAACCCAGACCCTTGTGCCCGATGGAAGTGCCGGGACCCTTCGGCGAACGGCCTAGCGAGCAGATTCCCTCGATCTGAAGCTCACCGAATCCGGTGCCATTGTCCGCGACGATGAGGGCCGTGTTAGTGAGCGTAAAGCATGCCCGACCGCTCCTGCCTGCCTCGGCTGCGGCATCATTGGCATTCTGCAGCAACTCGAACGGATAACGGCCCGAATACTGCTGCCTGACCAGTTCCTGCGCGCTACCACGCTCGTCAAGGCTCTTAAGGGCGTTATCTCCCAGGTCCCGCTCGAACTGGATGCGGATGGCAGCAAACTCGCGTTCACATAGCCGCGCGGCAAGTTCATCGGCACCGGCACCCTTCCTTCGTCTTCCAGGAAGAAGGATGCTCTATCCACACCATTCTCGCGAATCACCGCGCCTGAACTGTCCGGCTGACCTCCCCTGCAGAGGACCCAGTTATGAGCTTCCAGCCCATCAGCTGCCTTGTCTGCCAGAAACGCCCAGATCGGCGGCTCCGCGCGCGTTATCCACGGACTTCACACAGCTGGCTCTCCTGGCTACAGGCCACCGTGCGATCGGCTGGCCGTATGTTTGTGCATCGACGCCGACAGGGTGAACGTCCGGTTCTGCCGCTGCGGGAGCGTTGTAGTTACAGCTCGAGTACGCGGTGGAGGTCCCGGGTGACCGCGCTCATCAGCGATGTCGGCAGGTGCCTCGGATCGGGTTTGCCGAAGTCACCAGCGCGGTGACATCGGCCACTGAGTCTATGGGCGGGCCCGAGGCCGCTGCGGGCAGGAACACGTTGCCGGCTGGCGTTGAGCGGGCCGGCCTGGACGACCGGGGGTGCTCGATGATGGCAGCACGGCCAGGCTGTCGGCCTGGCCGCCTCTGCCGGTGATCCCGAAAAGTAGGGTGGCAGCATGCGCGTAGTAATTGCAGGAGGGCACGGGAAGATCGCGTTGCTGCTGGAGCGCCTTCTGGCCGACCGCGGAGACGAGGCGGTCGGGCTGGTCAGGAACCCGGCCCACGTCGCCGATGTGCACAAGGCCGGCGCCGAAGCCGTCGTCTGCGACCTGGAGGCGGCCTCGGCCGGTGATGTCGCGGTGCTGCTGGCCGGGGCTGACGCGGTGGTGTTCGCCGCTGGCGCCGGTCCGGGCAGCGGCGCGCCGCGCAAGGACACCGTCGACCGGGGCGCCTCTGTGCTGATGGCCGATGCCGCCGAACAGGCCGGGGTCCGCAGGTTCGTGCAGATCTCCTCGATGGGAGCCGGAGCGCCGCCGCGATCCGGCAGCGATGAAGTCTGGGCCGCCTATATAGCGGCGAAGACCGCCGCCGAGGCCGATCTGCGCGCCCGGGACCTGGACTGGACCATCCTGCGCCCGGGCAGCCTGACCGACGCTCCTGCCACCGGCCGGGTCCAGCTCGCGGCCCCGCCGGTTCCGGCTGGCGCAGTCCCCCGGGCCGACGTCGCCGCGGTCATTGCCGCCCTGCTCGACGAACCGGATACCCGGCACCAGACGCTTGAGCTAGTCGGCGGGGACAGCCCGGTCGCTACGGCCGTGCAGGCCACTTCCTGATCACGGCACCTGCACTGCGAAGACAGGCCGGACCGCATGAACATGCACACCTGGCTGGCACAGCAATGCCCGCTCATGCCGCCAGGTGGGCTTTGGTCAGCTTCACGGACACGGCGAGTCGCTGGACGGTCAGGGCATGACGACCTTCACCCAGCTGACTTCAGCGTCATCCCATCCTTCCGAGCCATTCACTGACCAGCTGCGGCTCGCAGTGGCGGCCTACCTGGCCCGCTTCAAGGGCTCCTCGCGCGAACACACCGAACCGGACCTGCGCTGCTATCTGTCCTGGTGCACCGAGCAAGGCCTGGACCCGCTGACCGCGCAGAGGCCGCACCTCGAGCTGTACATCCGGTGGATGCAGGAGATCCGCCGGTTCAAGCCCTCCACCGTCTCCCGGCGGTTCTCCGTCACGGCCGGGTTCTACCGGACCTGCGTCCTGGACGGCGTCCTGCAGCATTCACCCGCCGAGCACGTACGCCGCCCCGCCGTCCCGGCCGAGTCACCCACTTTGGGCTTCACCCACCTGCAGTTCGAGGCCCTCCTCACCGCAGCCCGCGAATCGCCGCACCCGTGCGACTTCGCCCTGGTGGCCATGCTCGCCTGCTGGGCTTGCGGATCTTCGAGGCCACCGCCGCGGACATCGCCGACCTCGGTGAGGAGCATGGCCACCGGGTCCTGCGGGTGTGCGGCAAGGGCACCAAGGTCGTCCTGGTCCCGCTGCCGCCCGCGGCCGGCCGGGCTCTCGACCGGGCCGCAGGCTCCCGAGGCCGCGGACCGATCCTGCTCAATACCCTGCAGAACCCGATGGACCGGCACGCCGCCACCCGCCGTCTGCGGCACCTCGCCGCGGACGCTGGCATCCCGGTCACCAGGGCACACACCCGCACATGCTCCGCCACACGTTCGTCACGACCATGCTCGACGCTGGCGTTGACCTGCGCGACGTCCAGATCGCCACCCGGCACGCCGACCCCCGCACCACCATGCGCTACGACAGGGCGCGTCAGAACCTGGACCGCCACCCCAACTACATCTTCGCCGCCTACATGGCCTCCGGCACCTGACCAAGCCTGCGTCTCCCGCGGCCTGAGCCGCAGGAGACACCCGACATTGCCGAATAACGGACGTTGCAAACTCGTATAGTTATGCGTTCTCATGTATGGCGGCGGCGGTCCCGGTAATCGTTGGCTCAATGCTCGCCAGCGCGCCTGCCGAATATGTACTGCTGACGACAGGATCACCGCAGGCGCGACAACTGCGCAGACGCTCCAGTTCTGTGCGGCCTCAGCCGAACGGCATGCCTCATTGCCGCATGACTTGCATAATCGCGCCACTAGGGCGTGTTTAAAGAAGTGAGGGGTCGTAGCCATTCGCCGATGGCGGCGATGTGGAGGGTGGTTTCGTAGCGGACGGCGAGTTTGCCGTACCTGGTGGCGACGGCGCGATTGCGCTTGAGGCGGTTGATGCCGCATCCGACGGCGTGCCTTTGCTTGTAGGTTTCGGGACTGAAGGCAGGCGGCGGCCTCCCTTGCTGCCTTGTTCTTGCGGTTCCGGATGCGGTCGGCCGGCTCGGGGATGGTGGCGCGGATGCCGCGGCGGCGCAGGTAGGCACGGCTGGCGCGTGCCCCGTAGGTCTTGTCGGCCAGGACCCGGTCCGGGCGGGTGCGGGGCCGCCCCCGCCGGGGCGGGGCACGCAGATGGCGTCCAGCACGACGGTGAACTGAGGGCTGTCGCCGCGCTGCCCGGCAGTGACGACGATCGCCAGTGGCTTCTGCCCCTGCTCGCAAGCCAGGTGGAACTTGCTGGTCAGCCCGCCGCGGGACCGGCCCAGCGCGTGGTCCGCGGGCTTCGGGGCCCCGCCCCGGGCGGGCGGCTCCTTTTGCGCGGCGCCGTCCCTGCGGGCCCCGGCGGCGTGCTGGTGCGCCCGGGCGACGGCCGAGTCGGCGGAGACGTCCCGGGGCACGTGCCCGGCCGCATCGGCCAGGGCCTGCAGGGCGGTGACGAGCACCGCCCAGGTGCCGTTGCGCTGCCAGCGGCGGAACAGCTCGTACACCGACGGCCAGGGCCCGTACTCCTGCGGGACGTCCGCCACGGCGATCCAGTCCGGGTCCGCCAGCGGATCCCGTCGAGCAGCTGCCGCCGGGGGTGCCTGGGCGGCCGGCCCGGCTTCCTTCCCGCAGGCAGCAGGCGCCACTCGTCATCGGCCAGGTCATGCCGCCTAGCCGCGGATAGGGTAGGCACGAGGCCTCCGGTATTCAGATGTGAGCTTGGTCGTTCACACCAGTACCAAAGGCCTCATCACGTCACAGGCCAGAATCCCGCACCGTCACCAGGCTGCAACCCAGCCCACGAACACTGTCTAGACACGCCCTAGCCGGAGGCCACCGCGGCGGCGATCCCTTGAGCCCGGGCCCGCGTTGGCCGGCTGCGTACACTCTGGGACATGGGGCCTGTCGGGCGGGTGGCCGAGTTCGGTGAGATCGACGCGCTCCTCGAGGCGGCGGCGGCCGGATCCGGCGGGGTGGTGACCCTGGTGGGACCGCAGGGATCGGGCAAGACCGCGCTCATCGTGGCGGCCGCTGAGATGGCCCGGGACCGGGGATTCGAGGTGCTCGGCGCCTCGCCGGTCCGCGGGCAGCCTGGGCGCCTGGTCTGGGCGCAGCTGCTCCATGACGCCGGCGCGACCGAAGAAGACTCGAGAGAGCTGCTTGACCGTAGCGACCTGCTGGCGGCCAGCGCAGCGCTCCGGGCGCTGACCGCGGGCCGGCTGCGGCTGATCGTCATCGACGACATCGACGCCGGCGGTCATGACGCGGTAGAGGTGCTCGCCCTGGTCGCGTCACGGGTCGTCGTGAGCTCGACCGCGGTGCTGGCCGCGGCGGGCACGCCGCTCGGGGTGGGCCGTGACCTCAAGCTGACCGGGCTGGCCGAGGCCGAGCTGGGCCAGGTGATCGGTGACAGGCCGGCCGAGCAGCAGCGCGCCGTCTGGGTGGCCTCCGGCGGGATGCCGGGAATCGCGCGCCTGCTGGCCGGGCAGCTCGACGGCCTGCCCCCGGGGCGGGATGCACTCGTGCACCTGGCCCTGCACGCCGCCCAGCGCGGGGAGTTCCTGGCCGTCGACGACGGCCTGATCCGGCTGCTGGAGAAGGCTCTCGGCCGGACAGATGACCATGGCATCCGGGCCCGGCTGCTGGCGCGGATGTCTCGCGAGCTGCTCGGCGACCCGCTGGCCGGGTCACGGCGGCGATCACTCGCGGACGAGGCGCTGACCGCGGCCCGCCGGGCCGGCGACGATTCGGTGCTGGCCGAGGTGCTCGATGCGCGCCTGTACGCCCTGTGGGATCCGGCCGGCGCGCAGGACCGGCTGACCACAGCGGCCGAGCTGATCAGGCTCGGGCGGGCTTCGGGTGACGAGGACCGGGAACGAGACGGCCTGTTCTGGCGTTTCGTGGCCCTGATGGAGCTGGCCAGGGTGGACGAGGCGGAGGTGACGCTGGCTGCCTTCGAGCGGGCTGCGAGCGCAGCCGGTGATGCCGAGGGCTCAGTCATGGCACTGTCGCGGCACGCGATGCTCGCGGTGCTGCGCGGCCGCTTCGACACCGCTACCGTGCTGGCGGAAGAGTTCGCTGCCCGTGCCCGCCGGATCGGGCTGCCTGACGCCGAACGGCTGACCGGGGCGCTGCACGGGGCCGTGCTCACCGAGCAGGGCACGGAGCGTGCGTGGGAGGCGGGGCTCGAGCAGGTGTACCTGGTCGCCAGCCGCTTCCCTGGGCACTTCTACGAGGCGACCGCGGCCCGGATCCTGGCCGCGCTCGGGCGGCACGCCGAGGCCGCCGCGGAACTGGAGCGGCTGCTGCCACGGGTCCTGGCCGCTTCGGGTCCACGCTGGCTGGGAGCCGTCACGGACTTGTCCGCGGTGGCGGCCGAGGTAAGCGACCGTGCCGCGGCGGCACAGCTGTACGAGGCGCTGCGGCCGTACGCAGGCCGCCTGGTCGTCTGGGGCGGCGCGAATTACATCAACGGCCCCGCGTCATACTTTCTCGGCCTGCTGGCCATGGAGCTCGGCCAGGCAGATGTCGCGGTAGCTCACTTCGGCGACGCCATAGGCATGGCCGAACGGATTGGCGCACTGCCGGCCCTCGCACGCACACTGGTGGCTCTCGGCGACGCGCTGGCGTCGAGCGGTGGTGACGGCGATGAGCGGCAGGCTGCCGACCTGCAGCGGCGGGCCCTCGACATCGCCCGGCGGCTGGACCTGACCCCGCTGCTGCGCCGCCTTGTCACCCCGGCCGGTGAGTGGGCGCTACGCCGTGATGGAGATACCTGGCTGCTCGAGGCCGGCGACGAGCGCGCCCGGCTGGCCGACAGCCGCGGTCTTCAGCACCTCCGCGCGCTGCTCGCCGCGCCACGGCGCGACATCTCCGCCCTCGACCTCGCCGCCGGCCGGCCGGGCCTGCGGGATTCGGCCGGGACGCCGGTGCTGGACGCGGACGCCGCGGCCTCTTACAAACGCCGCCTGGCCGAGCTGGCCGATGAACTGGACGGGGCCGACGCGGCCGGGGACGCCGCGCGGGCATCACGGGCCGAGACCGAGCGGCAATGGCTGCTCGGCGAATTGCGCCGGGCCGCCGGGCTCGGCGGCCGGATCCGCCGCACGACGGCCGAGTCCGAACGGGCCAGGGTCAACGTGACCCGTACGCTTCGCAGCGCCCTCGACCGCATCAGCGCCGCGGCCCCCCGAGCGGGCGCCCACCTCCAGGCATCCATCCACACCGGCCTGGAGTGCCGGTATGACCCGGCGCCCGGAGGACCGGCCCGCTGGCGCATGTGAGCGAACGAATCGTTCGGCCATGACGAACGCCTTCTGGGTGACACCCACTACAGGAGGCATCAGATGGCCACCCTCAACGCCGCCTGGCCCGCGGATACTTCAGCGCAGATCACCGTCGCGGGCATGGCAGCCGACCTCTACGGCTTCGCGGACGAGCGCCCGCCGCTCGTGCTGCTGCCCGGCCTGACATTCGACCGCCGGATCTGGCAGCCGGTACTCGACCACCTTTCCCGCATCGACCCAGGCCGCCAGGTGCTGGCCGTGGACCTTCCCGGTCACGGCGAATCACCAGACCAGCTCCCGCACTCGACGCAGCACATCGTCGGCCTGATCCACCAGGCCGTCGAGGAGTCGAGGCTCGAGGCACCGGTCATGGTCGGGCATTCGATCGCCGGCGCCTTCGCGAGCGTCTACGCGAGCCAGCACCCCACACGGGGCGTCGTGAACATCGATGCCCCGCCGGATCCCGCGCTGTTCGCCCTGCTGCGCTTGCGCGAGGAACAGATCCGCGGCGACGGGTTCCCCGGCATCTGGGCGCTGATGAAGCAGAGCTTCGGGACCGACCTGCTCCCGGTGTCGGCGCGCCATCTGGTCGCCCATAACAGCCGTCCCCGCCAGGACCTGGTGGTGAGTTACTGGGACGAGCTACTCAGGCAGACTCCCGATCAGTCCGACGCCATGCTGGCCGGCTCGCTCGCTGCCCTCGCGGCCTCGGATGTCCCCTACCTGCTCATCGCGGGAGCTGAGCTGGCCCCGGGCCTCAGCCAGCGGCTCAGCGACGCACTGCCCCGGCTGAAGACCGAGGTCTGGGCGGGCACCGGCCACTTTCCCCACCTCGCCCACCCCGGCCGCTTCGCCCAGCGGCTGGCCGACACCGCGCAGTGGCAGCCCAGGCCGAAGGCCGGTTCCCTGACCCCGGCCGACCTGGACTGGATCATCGACGCTCACTTCGAGGCCGAACGGCGCGGCGACGTCGACGCGATCCTGGCCACGGTCAGTGATGACATCAGCCACGAGGTACTCGGGGCGGGCCTGGGCAAGCTGTCGGGAAAGGACGCGGTGCGAGCATTCTACGAGCAGCTGTCACAGGACCTGAGCATCGACGCGTACACCACTATCCGCCGCATCCATGGTCCCGACCACGCCTGGGAGGAAGGCGTGGTGCATGCCACGGCCGCGGGCAAGCCGTTCGGCCTGGACGGGGGCGGCCGCCGCGTCATCTACCGGCTGAACCACCTGTTCGAGTTCCGCAATGGCCTCATCCAGCGGGAACTCGGAGTCCCCGATGTCGCGAGCATCTTCGCCCAGCTGTCGCAGCCCGAAGAGCAGGAAGAGCAGTCAGTTGAGTAAACGCACCAGCCAGCCCGCCTGCACCGCCACCACCATCATGGGGGTGGTCCACGACGCGCTGCGCCGTGACCTTGTGCGGCTGCAGTCGGTCCTGGGCTCTGCGCCGCCCCCGGACGGCGACCGCCGGGTGGCGATCGCCGACCACGCCCGCTGGATGATGGACTTCCTGCACCATCACCACCAGGCCGAGGACACCGGCCTGTGGCCGCTGATCAGGCAGCGCGCACCACAGGCGCAAGGTCTTCTCGACCGGATGGAGGCCGATCACGCTCACGTGACGTCCGCGGCCGAGCGACTGCGCCAGGCCGCGGCCCGGTACCGGTCCGATGCGGGCGATCAGCCCAGGGCGGATTTCCGGGACGCCGTGTCAGGCCTCAGCCAGGCCCTCCTGCCGCACCTGCGCGGCGAGGAGGATGAGGCGATGCCGCTGGTGGCGGCGGTCCTCACAGAGGCCGAATGGCGCCATTGGGACCAGGCCAACAACGTCAAGGGCAAGTCGCTCGGCAGGCTGGCGGCCGATGGGCACTGGCTGATGGACGGGCTCGATCCCGCCCGTTACACCACGCTGATCCACCTGGTCCCCGCCCCCGTGCGGATCGTCATCATCAAGGGCTACGCCAGGCGATACCGAGCCGAGTGCGCGCGCCGGTGGGGACCTAGCGTCGCGGTGGGCCCCGCAGCGGCCGCGCCCGGGCGTTCCACGCTGATTTCGTATCTGCCCCCCTGGAGGATCCTATGACCACCCATACCCGCACCCGGCCGGTCAGCGCGCCAGCCTACTACCTGGGCCGTCCGGCTGGCCTCTGGCTGGCCGCGCTGGCGCCGCGCCCGGCGAACCGCATACCACCTCGCTCATCGTGTACCGGCGACAGTGTGCTGTTCGTCCCCAGGCACCCCAAGACGAGTGATTCCTTATGGGTTCAGTTGTCGAAGGCGATCAGCGACCGCTTGACCGGTTCGCCGACCATCCAGTTGTGCCAGATGCACACGGCCATAGCCAGCAGCCGCTGGGTAATCCGGGCGTAGATGCCCTCGGTGGTGCGGCCGCCGTGGCGTTCGAGGTCGAGCCGGCCCTTGAGAATGTCGTTGACCGATTCGATCCACTGCTGGATCCAGCCGATCGACCCGTGCCGGGCCGCCTCGTTCTTGCGGTCGGGGCGGACCAGGCGCAGCCCGAAGCCGGTGGTGACCAGGTCCTCGAAGCGGTCAGCTTGCGCCGGCTGGTGACCAGGCAGCCCGCCGACCCCGGCAGCAGCGGGCGGACCTGCTCGGTGTCGGCGGCGTCATCCAGCACCAGCAGCATCTTCTTGCTGGCCAGGTAGCCGCGCCATGCTGCCGACCGTGCTTCCAGGCCGGGCGGGATCCGCTGCGGCGCGACGCCGACGGTGAGCAGCAAAGTAGCGAGCGCTTCGGCCGGGTCGACCGGCCGCTGTCCCGCGGTATGCGCGTGCAAGCTGACGAAGATCTGCCCGTCGGGGAAGCGGGCAGCGAGCCGGTGGGCGGCGTGCACGGCGAACGCGGTCTTGCCGATCCCGGCCATTCCGTCCACCGCGTGGATGCCGATCACCCCCGGGCTCTGCGCTGTTCCGGAGACCGCAGCCACCAGATGATCCAGTTCACGGGTACGCCCGGTGAACACGGCCGTGTCGCGTGCCAGCGAGCTCAGCGCCACAGCCGGCGGGCCGCCGGGTGTCCCTTCGCCAGCCGGCAGGTGCCCGAGCCTCGCCTGGCCGGACGGATGCGGCTGATCCGGCAGGCAGATCCAGCCGGTCGTCGTGGTCTCCTTAACCGTCACCGGCACGGGGCGATAAGCGGACCGGGCTGCGGCCGGGATGTGCCGGATGACCTCTTCGAAGAACCACGACGAGGCGATGACCGCCAGCACACCCGGCGATCCGGCTAGCGCGTCCCTGAGCGGGGCACAGTCAAGAAGCCGGAAGGCCAGGTTGATCGAGGCTGCGGTCACCCCTTACTCGTCGTAGGTGACCTCCCCGGCGTGCAGCCTTCTCCGGCTTCCGCGCCACCGTGCTGCACCAGGTCGCCGAGGGTGACCTGGTGGTGACGCACAAGGTGTTCACGGGCCGACGCGACGTCGAGTTCGCCGGAGTGCCGCCCACCGGGCGCGACGTCGAGATCGCGGTGATCGATATCGTCCGGATAGCCGACGGCCGCATCGTCGAGCACTGGAACTGCGTCGATCGCCTCGGGCTCATGATGCAGCTCGGCGCGCTCCCCGCCCCCTCAGCCGTCGGCGGCTGATACATTCGCCCGCCTGTCAGGACGCAGAAGAAGTACCGGACCTTGGCGGCTAGAACTTGTTGCCGGAACACCACTTTGACATCAGTGTCAGTCCCGGCCAGCCCGTGAAGTACGGTCACAAGTTGCTCTTCGCGCTGTTCGAAGCCGTCGATGCCCTCCTCAACCGTGAGGATGGCCTCCGGCGAATCCGACTGCTTACCGGCAAATAATGACTGCCCTCCCGAACGACGCGGGCTATGGCCGGAACTGAGACGTCGAGCATTCCTCTCCCATGTCAACGAACGGGCAGCTCACCGTTAGGCCCGACCAGGTCGGCCCTGTCCGGTCAGGTAACGAAGGATGCGGTTCATCGCGGTTTCTCGGGTGCGGGTTTGCCTTCGGTCAACTGCCAGTGTGCGCAGGCCCGCGACCGGGCCGCCATATGACGTTCTGCATATGCCCATGGCTCAGCATCGGAGTAGCGTGGAAACAGCTTTGAGGGAAGGAGCGCATGGTGACGGCTCCGATAACGGCCAGCGAACGGGATCTGCGCGCGCTGGCGGCCATCGTCACCGAGGACCGGCCCGACCTGCCAGCCGGGGAGGGACTGCCACCCTCGCTGCTCGATGACCTCCTGGGCTTGATCCCCGGCGATTGCCTGACGGTTATGGGCCTTGACAGCGGTCGGCAGGAGAACTGGTTCGGATAC
>Ga0070714_100003494_pt1 | contig 11729 bp, 10 predicted proteins | sample LARL83metaG_FD_65450 | JGI IMG/M metagenome (GOLD analysis project Ga0070714, IMG submission 65450) | Corn, switchgrass and miscanthus rhizosphere microbial communities from Kellogg Biological Station, Michigan, USA - LAR L8-3 metaG | ecosystem: Host-associated > Plants > Roots > Rhizosphere ... | reverse complement strand
GCGGCCGCGCCCGTCTTGCCGAGCGTGCGCAGCGCGTTCATCGCGCCGATGTTGCCGCTTCCCGACTTGCGAATGTCCGTGCGGTAGAAGATGCGCGAAATCACCAGGCCGAACGGTATCGACCCGAGCAGAAACGCTCCAATTGCGATGCCCGCGTACGCGCCTGCGCTCACTCTTCGAGCTCTCCGCGGGAGCGCTCGCGAAACTCGAGCGTGAGCGGAACCCCTTCGAAGTCGAAATGCTGGCGAATCACGTTTTCCAAGAAACGTTTGTACGAGGTCTGCACGAGCTCGGGATCGTTGCAGTGGAAGACGAACAGCGGCGGATGCGCCGCCGGCTGCGAGCAGTAATAGATCTTGAACGGTTTGCCGCCCGGCGCCGGCGCGGGGTGCGCGAGCGTCGCATCGCGGATGACCGAATTCAGATGCGCGGTGGGAACGTGCCGATCGAGATTGTTCGCGACCTTCATCACCAGCGGCATCAGGCTGCCCAAACGCCGGCGCGTCTTCGCCGACAAGAACGTAACTGGTGCGAAACGCGCGAACGGCACTTGCTCGTAGATCACGTTGATGAGTTCGCCTTGGCTGTACTCGCCCTGCTCGCGGGCCAGGTCCCACTTGTTGCCGACGATGATCAGGCCTTTGCGCTCTTCCAAGATCATTCCGGCTAACCGGCGCTCCTGCGCCTGCATGCCCTTCATCGCGTCGAACAGCAGTATCGCAATGTCGCAGCGGTTGATCGCAGAGATCGAACGCAGCGCAGAGTAGTACTCGATTGCGCCGTGCTGCTGCGGCTTCTTGCGTACGCCCGCGGTGTCGATGAGGCGAACGCGGTGCTCGTGAAACTGGAAGACCGTATCGATCGCATCGCGCGTGGTTCCGGGAACGTCCGACACGACGGCTCGCTCTTCGCCGAGCATCGCGTTGAGCAGCGAACTCTTGCCGACGTTCGGACGGCCGACGAGCGCGAGCGAGATCTCGCCGTGCAGATCCGGCGGCGGCGCCTGCTCGGGCAAATGCTCGACGACTCGATCGAGCAGATCGCCTGTGCCTTCGCCGTGAATCGCGGAGACCGCGACCGGCTCGCCGAAGCCGAGCGCGGAGAATTCGCCGAACACCGATGCCGCGGCGGAGGGAGACTCGGCTTTGTTCGCCACCAGCACGACGGGTTTGCGCGTGCGGCGCAAAATACGCGCGACTTCTTCGTCGAGCGGATTGCGGCCGGAGGCGGCGTCCACCACGAAGACGATGGCATCGGACTCGTGCGCGGCCGCTTCCGCTTGTCGCCGCGTCGCAACCGCGATATGGTCGCCGTCCTTGTCCTGATCCGGGTCGATGCCGGCGGTATCAACTAAGCTGAACATGCGGCCGCGCCACTCGCACAGGCCGTACAAACGGTCGCGCGTGACGCCCGGCGTGTCCTCGACGATGGCCAGCCGCTGGCCGATGAGGCGGTTGAAGAGCGCACTCTTCCCGACGTTCGGGCGGCCGACGATGGCCACGCTCGCGGGCCGGAGCATCGCTCCGTCGGGTTGTTCGGACACTTGCACGCCGGGGAGATTCAGGGCGTGGCGGGGTATTCCCGCGCATGCCCGCATTGCTGCTAGCCGTTTTCACGCTGCTCGCCGCCGGCGTTTTGCCGTTCGGCGGACTCTACATCAGCTCGCTGCCCGCGGGCGCCGACGTTTGGGTAGACGGCAGCTATATTGGAAGAACGCCGCTGCTGATCGACGGCCTGCGCGAAGGCAAGCATGCCGTCACCGTTACGAAAGCGGGATGGAAGGTGGAGGAAGTCGACCAGAACGTCGCGGCCGGCGTGACGACGCCCGCCACGGTGCAGTTGGAACCGATCAAGCCGCTGCATTCGCATGGGGAGATCGCGCTCCACGGTTTGGACCGTGCGGCGAAGGTTTCGCTCGACGGCGGCTCATGGCGCACGCTCGAAGCGCAGTACGATGCGGCCGTCGGCACGCATCATCTCTCGATTCGCGAGCCGGAAGCAAAGTTCGAGCGGATGATCCTCGTCTATCCCGATCAGACGACGCACGTGCTGTTTGCCGCACCGGCCGACACGCACTCCGCCGTCGTCGCACCGGTCGCCGACTACTTGCCCGGCTCGGCTGCCAAGGTAAGCGGAGACCGCGTGGTCGTCCGGTGGGGCGGGCATACCGCGGTCGGCCACTTGGGTGATGCCAAATTCCTTGTGGACGGCCGCGATGTCGTGTATGATGCGCCCGCGGGGATGGTTCGCGGCCGCCTGTACTTGCCGCTGGACCTCATTTTGACGATCACGGGTACCAAAGCAAAGTAAGCACTGGCATGGCGAGCATCTACATCGAGACCTTCGGCTGTCAAATGAACGAGGCCGATTCGCAGTACATCGCGGATCGTGCGGCCTCCGCGGGCTACGCCGTTGCCGAGCGTCCCGAAGACGCAAACATCGTCGTTCTCAACACGTGCACCGTTCGCGACAACGCCGAACGCCGTGCGTACGGACGGATGAACCACTTCAAGGTGCTCAAGCAGGCCGATCCGGCTGTGAAACTCGTGGTGATGGGCTGTCTTGCCGAGCAGGATCGCGATCGCATGCAGGACATCGTGCCGCATATCGACGCGGTGTTCGGCACCTCCGAACTCGTGCAGATGAGCGATGCCATCGCGCAGTGGCGCCCGCAGTTCGAGGACAGCGATTTAACGGAAGAGCGCGCGCTGCTCATGCCCTTCGGCGGCGCCGCGGATTGCATCACCGATGCATTCTCGCATTTGCGCGGTTTCGTAACCGTGCAGCGCGGGTGCTCGTACTACTGCACGTTCTGCATCGTGCCGCACGTGCGGGGCCGCTTCGATCACCGGCCTATGCGCGAGATTATCGAGGAAGTGCGCGAACGTGTGGCCGCGGGCGCCCGCGAGGTCATGCTCGTCGGTCAAACGGTCAATGCGTACAAGGACCCGGCGGACGGTACGGATTTCGGCGATCTCTGCAAACGCGTCGTTGCGGAGGTTCCGCAGCTCGAGCGCCTGACGTTCATCTCGCCGCATCCCAAAGATTTCACCGAGAAGATCATCCGCGATCTCTCGCAGGTTGCGCAGCTCAATCCGCGCCTTCATCTGCCGCTGCAGTCTGCAAGCGATCCGGTTCTGCGGCGCATGAACCGCAAGTACACGATGGAGCAGTTCTGCGAAAAAGTCGATCTGATTCATCGCTATTTGCCGGACTGGGCCATAACGACGGACGTCATCGTCGGTTTCCCGGGCGAGAGTGAAGAAGACTTTCAAGCCACGCTCGACTACGTCAAGACCGGCCTGTTCGCCAACGCGTACATGTTCATCTATTCGAAACGCCGTGGAACGCCGGCCGCCCGCTGGGATCAAGTCGATCCGGCGGCGGCGAGCGAGCGGTTCAAGCGTCTGGCGGATGCGCAGAACCTGGCGTCGCGCGCGTATCACGAGCGCAAGATCGGTACGACGGTTCGCGCGCTCATTCAAGGCCCGTCGAAGAAAGACGCAAGCAAACTCGCCGCCAAGACGACGGACAACGCAACGGTTATCGCCCCGATGCCGCCCGATTACGACGAGTCACTCTACGCGCGCGAACCGTGGCTTGACGTCGAAATCCACGAAGGCTTCATCTGGGGCTGCACCGGCACGATCGTAGGCCGCGCCCACCGCTACGCGGACGAAGCCGTCGCCGTCCAGCGTCCGATTGTCGATCTGCTCGCGATGTAGTACGTTGTTCATCGGAAGGGCGAACCGCCGAGCCGGTGTCATCGTGAGGTATCGAACGACCGCGAACGAATGTGAGCGGCGCCGAGCGTAGTCGAGGCGGCTGGAAGGAGGGTGTGCCAATGATTACCGACCCATACGCGATATTCGCGCAAGCGCAGAAGTACTGGCAGTCAGCCGTCTACCCCAAGCACGTGTCGTATGGCGTGGCTGTTACCGTGACGCATAACCGAGTAACCTCGCAAGCCCATTATCACGTGCATTACGACCCCATGGAAAACCATGTAACGGTGAATCCGGTAAGCGACGAAGAACTCGCGCATCCGTACACGCCCCACGGCGTAAACATGGTGCTCAGCCTCTTCCAGCAAGACCCCCACAAGGGCATGCCGCTCAGCGCTCCGCAGCAGACGTTCGACTACCTCGGCGTGCCGGTGCTCGCACCGAACTACTCGTTCGGTATCGTGCCCGCCGGCACCCCGGTAAACACGACCGCTGACAACATGGTTCTGGTGCAGCAGATCCGTCGAGAATTTCACGATCCGGCACCGCCGCGGAAAGCGCAAACTCCGCAGTCCGGACTCAAAACTATCGCATTGGTCGTTGTGGCGCACCGGCAGTACAACATCACTCTGAAAGGCATCGAACCGCTCGACGGACACGCGGATTATCATCTTGCGCTCGCCCCGGTCGCGGAGCCGAACGTTTACCGCTTGCGCGATATGTGGGTCGACACGTCGACGTACGCGACGGATCGGCTGATCACCGACGGTGACTTCACCGAACCGCAACTCGGCGGCGTGCGCTGGCAGATCGACTATGCGCAGATCTCCGGAGCGCCGTTCATTGCAACCGAAACGGCACTCTCCGGCTTGACGCTGGATCGCCGCCGCTATGATACGGCGAGCGTTGCCTTTACCGGCATCGAATCCGCGCCGAGCGCTCCCGCGTTTGCGGGGATGCCGCGTTTTGCAATCGATCCCGAAACTGTGCCGCACGTGCTGGCCGAGCCGCCGAAGCCGCGCACATAAAACGGCGATCGTCTCGCCTCGACTACGCTCGGCGCCGCTCGCCGCGCTCGCGGTCGTTCGATACCTCACGATGACAACTTGACACACAAGTTATCCACAGGGTGGGTGACGAACCAGCGGTATCGTGAGTGCCGGCTACTCACCGATGCTCGAGCAGTATTTCGGAATGAAAGCGCGTCATCCCGAAGCGATTCTGCTCTCGCGCGTCGGTGATTTCTATGAAGCGTACGGTGAAGACGCCGAAACGATTGCGCGCGCGCTGTCGATTGCGCTGACGTCCAAAGAAGCGGGGGGCGGCAAGCGCGTCGCAATGGCGGGCGTTCCGCATCACGCGCTCTCGCAGTATCTCGCGCGTTTGGTTCAGCAGCGGTTCATCGTCGCGCTCGCCGAGCAGCTCGAGGTTCCGCAGCCCAACAAACTCGTGCGCCGCGACGTCGTGCGCATCGTCACGCCGGGCACGCTGATCGAAGACCAGCTGCTCGACGGCAAGCAGAACAACTATCTGGCGGCGGTTACGGTCGTAGAAGAAACGTTTGCGCTCGCGTATGCCGACGTCTCGACGGGCTTGTGCGCGATTACGGCACTCACCGGCGAATCGGCGTACGACGAGTTGCTCGCCGAACTCGGGCGCATTTCGCCGGCCGAAGTGGTCGCAGACGCGGCGCCGGACGTGCGCGCCGCGCTTTCCGGCGCGCTCGAAGGCATCGGCGCGCGCGTCACCGCCCCGACCCTGGCGCTCGTCGAAGGGCGCAGCCGCGGCCCGGTGGACGGCTTTTCGCTCGACGAGTCGCTCGCGATGCACCGCGCGCTCGACGCGCTCGTCGGATTCGTCCGGCGCACGGCCCTGCGGCAGGCTCAAGACGACGACGCGATTCCCCTGAACGCGCCGCACTTCTACCGGCATCAAACGTTTCTCTCGCTCGACCCGAACACGCGCAAGAACTTGGAACTCACCAAGGCGCTCGGCGCGAATCCGAAGGCGACGCTGCTTGCAACGCTCGACAAATGCGCGACCTCGATGGGATCGCGCCTGCTCGCGCGCTGGATCCTGGCGCCGCTCGTCGATGCAAAGGCCATCGCCGCGCGCGGCGATGCTATACGGGCGCTCATCGACGAGCACGTGCGCCGGGAATCGATGCAGGAGCTGCTGCGGGGCTGCTTCGATCTCGAGCGCATCACGCAGAAGGTGCGTTTCAAGCGCGCGATGCCGCGCGATCTCGCCTCGCTGCGCCGAACGCTCGACATTGCGCGGCCGCTGCGTCAAGTCGCCCCAAAGGCGCTCGCTGCGCAGATCGACCAGATCGGCGACTTCCACGAGCTGCTTGCCGATTTGCAGAACACGCTCGTCGACGAGCCGCCCGCGCAGCTCGGCGACGGCGGCGTCATCCGGCCGGAGGCGAGCGCGGAGCTCGCGGAGTGCGTCGTGCTGCGCACCGACGCTCGAAGCAAGCTCTCCGAATTGGAAGAGCGCGAACGCGAGCGCACCGGCATCAAATCGCTGAAGATCAAATACGCGAGCGCGTTCGGCTACGCCATCGAGGTAAGCAAGAGTTTCGTCTCGCAAGTGCCGCCCGATTACGTGCGCAAGCAGACGCTCACCACCGGCGAGCGCTACATCACGCCCGAACTCAAAGAGCTGGAGATTGCGATCTCCAGCGCACAGGGCCGCCAACTTCGGCTCGAAGAGCAGCTCTTCGGCGAGCTCGTCGACCGCGTGGCCGGTCACACTGACGAGTTGCTGCGCACGGCGCAGGCGCTGGCGGAGCTCGACGTGCTCTGCTCGCTCGCGCAGTGCGCCGCCGAGCGCGGCTACGTGCGTCCGGAGTTCGCGGAAGACAGCGAGTTCGATATCGTCGACGGACGGCATCCGGTCATGGAAGCCGTGCTGCGCACGCATTTCGTGCCCAACGACTTGCATCTGCGCACGGGCGAGCATCGTTTCATTCTGCTGACGGGCCCGAACATGGGCGGTAAGTCGACGTATCTGCGCCAGGCCGCGCTGCTGACGATCATGGCGCAGATCGGATCTTTCGTTCCGGCGAAATCCGCCCGCTTGGGTGTCGTCGATCGCATTTTCACGCGCATCGGCGCGGGTGACGACCTCGCCTCGGGACAGTCGACGTTTTACTTGGAGATGGCGGAGGCGGCGAACATCTTGCGGCGCTGCACGCGCCGCAGCCTGCTGCTCATCGACGAGGTCGGCCGCGGTACCGGCACGATCGACGGCCTATCGATCGCGCAGGCGATCTGCGAGTTTCTGCTGGGCTTGGACGAACACGCGCCGATGGTGCTGTTCGCAACGCACTTCCACGAGCTCGTCTCGCTCGCGGATCACTGGAAACTGGTCGCAAACTATCACATCACCGCCGTTGAAAACACGGCTCGCGACGGCGCTCCCGTCTTCTCGCATCGCGTGCTGCCCGGCAGTTCCTCGCGCTCGTTCGGCATCGAAGTCGCGCGAATGGCCGGTCTGCCCGACGCGGTCATCGAGCGCGCGCAGGAGATTGCCGACGCGCTTTCCGGACACGCTGACGTCGAAGAGCAAGTGCCGCTGCGGCGCAAACTGCCGAAAGTGGCGCCGCCGGCGCAACTCTCGTTTCTGCAGGCGCAATGAGCTATCGTCACGTCGGCAGCGCCGCGGGGCGTGAAATCTTCATCAAAGACCAGCCCGATCCCGAAGATACGACCACGCCGCAGGGGTATTCGATTGCCGCCGTCGTGCTCAAGGACGGCTGGAAGGGCGACGAACTCGGCTGGCTGCTCAACGAACTCTACGGAGCGCTGAGCGACTGGACCGAGTTCGACAGCGGCGGCGGCGCGCGCTCGTTCGTGTTTTGGGGCGAACGCGCGGAAGAAGCGAGCAATCTCTGCGATACCTTCGCGTACGCCTGGACGCGCGGCGTGGAGCAGCAATACGACAGCGTCATGGCGGCATCGAACGACGCTGCCGATCCCGAGGCGTTCGTCGAAGCGATCTTTTCGGGCGAGATATCGATCGGCGACGCCTATGCGGATAATCTGCAGAACACGATCTTCGCCGTCGTCGTCAGCGATCCGGAAGAAGAAGCCGACGTCGCGCTGATTCAGCGGGTTACCGCAGCCGTGGAGAACGCGGTGCGGCAGCATCATTTTGACTAGCACGATTCATCTGCTCGATCCGCAGACCATCGGGCAGATCGCCGCCGGCGAAGTGATCGAGCGTCCGCTCTCGGTCGTGAAGGAACTGGTCGAAAACGCCGTGGACGCCGGCGCCACGCGCGTCGCGGTGGCGCTGGAAGACGGCGGGGTCTCCCTGGTCGAGGTCGTGGACGACGGCATCGGCATCGCGCCCGAGGAGTTGCCGCTCGCCGTGCGGCGCCACGCGACCAGCAAACTCTCCATCGCGAGCGACCTCGAGTCGATCGACTCGCTCGGCTTTCGCGGTGAGGGGCTGGCCAGCATCGCGGCGGTCGCGCAGCTCGAGATTCTTTCGCGGCAGCCGGATGCGCAGATCGGCGCGCGCATCGTGGCGCATGCCGAGCGCGCCGGCGAGGTCGAGCCCGCACCCTCGCCGGTTGGAACGACGGTGCGCGCGCACGACCTCTTCGCAAACGTTCCGGTGCGCCGCGAGTATCTGCGATCGGCAAGCGCGGAGTTCAATCGCATCTCCGGCTGGCTCTCCACCTTCGCGCTTGCGTATCCCGGAGTTACGTTCTCGCTGCATCACGACGGCAAAGAAACTTGGACGATGCCGGCCACAGCGGATGTTCGCGCGCGATTGGCGATGGTTTTCGGCAAAGCCGCTGCCGAAACGCTGATGCCGCTCGGCGCGCAAGCCGCCCGCGGATTGCAAGGTACCCTCAGCGGCTACATCAGCACGCCCGGCAACGATCGCGCGGACCGTCGCATGCAGCTGCTTTTCGTGAACGGACGGCTTCTGCGCAGCACGCTCCTGGCCGGTGCGTGGACGGCGGGCTACTCGACCTTCGCAATGATCGGGCGGCAGCCGTACGGCGTGCTTTTTCTAACGCTTCCGCCGGAGCACGTCGATCCCAACGTGCATCCGACCAAGAGCGACGTGCGCTTGCGCTACGGCCATCAGGTCTTCGACGCGGTCAAACGCGCGATTGCTACGACGCTGCGCGACCACGCCACCGCGCGTTTTCGCGATGCCGTCACCGTGTCGCCCGCACCGGAGGCGATGGATGCCGCGCTCCCGCAATTGCAGACACTGTTCGAGCACGCCGGAGAGCCGGCGGATGCGCACGGCAACGGCAGCAGCGGCCTTCGCGTGCTCGCGCAGCTCGACAGCACGTTCATTTTGGCCACCGACGGCCGCGCGCTCGTGCTCGTCGATCAGCACGCCGCCCACGAGCGGATCGCGTACGAGAAGATCGTCGCCACCGCGCAGCAGCACGCGCCCGGTGAAGCGCTGTTGGTTCCGCTGAGTTTCGAACTCGGACCAGCCGAAAGCGCCGCACTCGATCGCACCCTCGATATGCTGCGTGAGGGCGGTCTGGAAATCGAAAACTTCGGCGAGCGCACGTACCGCATCGTCGCAACGCCTGCCGGATACCGGTCGCGGGCCTTCGACGTCGCCGGATTCCTCGAAGACCTGACCGAAGATCCGAAGCAGCGCGAGGTACGGGAGCGCATCTGGGCATCGCTCGCATGTCACTCCGTCACGCGCGCGGGGGAGCGGCTCGATATGACGGAGATGGCGACGCTGGTGGAGCGCCTGCAGTTGTGCGAGAATCCTATGCACTGCCCCCACGGGCGCCCGACCATCGTTCGCATGGACAGCGAAGCGATACAAAAGCTCTTCAAAAGGATCTAACCGTGCCGCACAATCAGCACCATTTCACGATGAGCATGACGTGGACCGGAAACCGCGGCACGGGGACGGAGACGTATCGCGGTTACGGGCGCGACCACGAGATCGCCGGACCGGAGAAATCGACGGTGATTGCGGGCTCGTCAGCGCCCGTGTTTCGCGGCGACAAAGATCGCTACAATCCGGAGGAACTCCTGATCGCCGCGCTCTCGTCGTGCCACATGCTCTCATTTCTCCATCTCTGCGCGACTGCAGGCATCGTGGTGACCGCGTATAGCGATGAGGCGCAAGGCACGATGCAGATGAATCTCGACGGCTCCGGGCAATTCGTCGAGGTCGTGCTGCATCCGCGCGCGCAGTACGCGCAGGAACCGCCGCGCGAGAAGATCGACGAACTGCACCATCGCGCGCACGAGCTCTGCTTTATCGCGCGCTCGGTGAATTTTCCGGTTCGGTGCGAAGCGGAGTCCTAATCCTCGCGGGCCCGACCGCGTCGGGTAAAACCGAGCTCGCAATCGAACTCGCCAAGCGTTTCGACGCCGAGATCGTGGGGGCCGATTCGCGCCAAATTTATCGCGGCATGCCCGTCGGCACCGCCGCGCCCACGCCGGAGCAGCTGTGCGCCGTGCCGCACCATCTCATCGGCTTTCTGGATCCGCGCGAACGTTACTCGGCCGCGCGCTTTTCCGCCGACGCCACGCGCATTATCGAAGATATCCAGGCTCGCGGAAAGCGCGCGATCGTGGCGGGCGGCACGGGATTTTATATTCGCGCGCTCACCGGCGCGGTCGATCTCGCACCGCAGTACGACGAGGCCGTGCGCGAACGGCTCGCGCACGAGGCAAAGCTGCATGAGCCGCAGTTCCTATACGAATGGCTGAGCGTCCGCGATCCGCGCCGCGCGGCGATGCTCCATGCCGGTGATGCCTATCGTGTAATGCGCGCGCTCGAAATCGCGCTCGCTCCGCGCGAGTCGACGGTGCGCGCGGAGCCGCTGCTCTCTTTAGCAACCCGGAACCTCCCGTTCCTAAAACTCTTTCTCGAGATCGACACCGCGGACTTGGACCGCCGCATCGAACGGCGTACGGATGCGATGCTGGCAGGCGGTTTGCTCGACGAGGCCGAGCGTATCGGCGCAGATGCCGTGGCGGCAAACGCGGTCGGCTATCCGCAAACGCTCGCGTATCTGCGCGGGTGGTCGACGCTGCGGGAACTTCGAGCGCTTCTCGCGCGCGCAACGCGCCGTTATGCCCGAAGGCAGGCTGCATGGTTTCGCAGCGAACCGCAGACGCAGCGGGCACGCGCCGCCGACGTGGAGCGTCTGGCAAGGGAAAACCTCCGGTGGGTTTGACACGTTTCGGGAAAAGCCGCGTCCGACTCCCGTGCCGCGATTTTGCGTCGATTTCTAGGCGCGAGGACGGACGCAATGCCGTAGCATTGTGGCCGCCGCAGCAACGACGAAAGCGGCCGAAAGCGTGGTGCGGGAGTTGGGCGGGGATTTTTTCCGGAACGTGTTGAAGCGGGCTTTTATGCCGGGCAGCCTGCAAGACACCTACCTTGCCGAAATCAAGCGGCAAGGCGTTCCCGTGACCGTCTACCTGGTCAACGGTTTTCAATTGCGCGGCATCGTCAAGGGCTTCGATCCGTTCACGATTCTGATCGAATACGAGCGCAAGACGCATCTGATTTACAAGCACGCGGTCTCCACGATTTCGCCGCAGGGACCATTCGCCAACCCGGAGCCGGCGCCGCAGCAAGCACCCGAGCACGCCGAGGTGCCGGCGCCCTCATGACCTCCGTCGCCGTGACGAAAATGCACGGCACGTTCAACGATTTCATCATTCTCGATCAGCGCCCGCCGAAGGTCGCCGATCTTTTCGCATTTGCGCGGGACGCGTGCGATCGCCGCGGCGGCATCGGCGCGGACGGCGTCATCGTGCTCGAACCGTCCGAACGCGCCGACGTGCGTATGCGCGTCATCAACGCCGACGGAAGCGAAGCCGAGATGTGCGGCAACGGCGCGCGCTGCGCCGCGCGCTTCTTGGCGGATCGCGGTGAAGGCACGCATCTGCGGTTCGACACGCTCGCCGGCGTCATTATCGCGGACGTGCTCGAGGACGGTCAGGTTCGGCTGAACATGGGCATCCCGCGCTTCGAGCAGCG
>Ga0070714_100003493_pt1 | contig 11732 bp, 11 predicted proteins | sample LARL83metaG_FD_65450 | JGI IMG/M metagenome (GOLD analysis project Ga0070714, IMG submission 65450) | Corn, switchgrass and miscanthus rhizosphere microbial communities from Kellogg Biological Station, Michigan, USA - LAR L8-3 metaG | ecosystem: Host-associated > Plants > Roots > Rhizosphere ... | reverse complement strand
AGATCCTCATCCAGACCGACGCGCCCTGAGTTATGTTCCAGGCCACAGAGAGTTCGCGACACGGTCACACCGGTCCGGACGTCTGGGAGCCCTCAAAAGCACGCGCAAGCGTCGTTTTGGGGGCTCCGCTTTTAGTGGCTCCGGCGGGACAACGTTCGCGGAGCCCGCGGCGGTCGTCGGTCATCAAGGTGCGCGTGAGGACGGAGGACGTGGCAATCGGACGCGCCGAGATATTCGCAAAGCGGAAGGCCCCCGTAACCGCGGTCTTCTGCGATGACTCCCGTCGCCGCGCCCGACCTGCGCGGGCGCGGCACACAAAGGCTTGCAGCACAGACGAACGACCAGAAGTCGTCATGGCCCGCGAAGCGGGCCGGACTTCTGGTCGGAGTGGCGAGGGCCGGACTCGAACCGGCGACACCCCGGTTTTCAGCCGAGTGCTCTACCAGCTGAGCTACCTCGCCGCCGGCGGAGGTCAGTTTAGCCCGACGGCGAGCGAAGAGCCGCGAGCCGGTCGACGAGCGTGTCGACGAGATCGGCTTTCTGGAGCACCGCGTCGGCCCCCGCCTCGGCGACGGCCTGGTGCAGCTCCCGGTCTGGGTCGCCGGTCAGCGCGATCAGGCACAGGCTCGGGTGATCCTTGCGCAGCCGCGCGACGGCGGTGACTCCGTCGACGAGCGGCATATGCAGATCGATCACGACCGCATCGGGGTCGAGCTCGTCCGCGAGCTCGATCGCGTCCAACCCGTTCTCAGCCGTGCCGACGACCGTCAGCTCGGGCTGATGCTCGATCAGCGGGCGCAGCGATTCGAGGAAGGAGCCGTCGTCGTCGGCCAGGAGAACGCGAACCGGCGCCGCACCTGCACTCCCCCCTTCCCGCTGGTCCGCCAAGGCTCGGACGTTAGCCTTGCGGCCGTGAGCGTGCAACCGGCTGCTCGGCAGGTGGCCCTGATCGGCGCACCCCTCGATCTCGGGGCCGGCCGGCGGGGCGTCGACATGGGCCCGTCAGCGATTCGGTACGCGGAGCTCGCGGAGCATCTCGCCGCGACACTCGGCGTTTCGACGGACGATCTCGGCAACGTCGAAGCGCCGGTTCCGGAGTCGCTCGCGGTCGATGATCACAGCGCGCGCTTTCTCGCGCCCATCCTCGCGCTGTGCGATCGCGTTGCGAAGCTCGTCGAGCAGGCGCGCCGGCGCGGCGAGATGCCGCTCGTCCTCGGCGGCGATCACTCGGTCGCGCTCGGCTCTCTTTGCGGCATGGCTGCGGTGCACGGGCCGGGCGGCGTCGTGTGGGTCGACGCGCACGGCGACCTGAACACGCCGGACACCTCGCCCAGCGGCAACGTCCACGGGATGGTGCTGGCCGCCGCGCTCGATCTCGCAGGAGCCGCGTTCCACTACGACGACTGGTGCCTGCCCGCGATCCTGCCGGGCAAGCTCGCACTCGTCGGCGTGCGCTCGCTCGACCAGGGCGAGCGCGACCTCCTGAAGCAGATCGACGCGAAGGTGTACACGATGAGCGAGATCGACAAGCGCGGCGTCGACGTCTGCATGCGCGAAGCGCTCGAGCACGCGAGCGGCGCGGCGTTCCTGCACCTGAGCTTCGACATGGACGCCGTCGATCCGGAGTACGCACCTGGTGTCGGCACGCCCGTGCGCGGCGGCCTTTCGTACCGCGAGGCGCATCTCGCGATGGAGACGGTCGCGGAGGCAGGAACTGTCGACTCGCTCGACGTCGTCGAGGTGAACCCGGTGCTCGATCGCGAGAACGCGACCGGCAAGCTCGCCGTGGAGCTCGTCGCGTCAGCCCTCGGCGCTCGGATTCTCTAGAAACCGCTCGACCGCCTCCGCCACCTCGGCGTGCGCGTCCCAGATCACCATGTGCATGCCGGGGACCGCGAGCGTCTCGACGCGATCGGCGTACGCGTCCAGGAGCTCCTCCCGCACGAGCCCGTACGCCGGCGCGTGCACGAGCAGCGTCGGCGCCCGCAGCGTCTCGGGCGGCGGCGGCTCCGAGGCGAGCTCGCTGTAGATCGCGATCACGGCCGGCTGGCAGGTCCGCCGGCGCAGGCGCCCGTCCGTGAGCTGCTCGCAGTGGAGCAAGGCATCGGCGAGCACGAGCTCACGTGGCGGGGAGTCTTCGCGCCGGTCTGCATAGTCCTCGGGCGAGGCGTAGACCGGCTCGGCGCGCTCGAGCTCCGCGACCGCCTGCGCGACGTGGGGGAGGACGTGGATCGCGGGATCGAGCAGGACGGCGCGGCGGATGCGCCCGGGGTGCGTTGCGGCGAGCTCGAGGACGAGGCGGCCGCCGAACGAGTGGCCGACCCAGTCGGCGCTGCCGATCTCGAGCGCAGCGAGCGTCTCGACAAGGTCCGCCACATGCGTCTCGAACGTCCACGGCGGCTCCCAGCCGGAGCGGCCGTGACCGCGCAGGTCGGGCGCGAGCACGTAGTGGGTCGCCGCCCAGCGCTCCTCGGCGAGGCGCTTGAACCGCTCACCGTGGCCGGTGACGCCGTGCAGGCAGACGAGCGGCGGCGCGCCGGGGTCGCCCCACGTGTGCACGTGCAGCCGCATGCGTCAGTCGGTCTCTTCGCCGTTCCCGGAAGGCGTGTAGTACGTGCGGCCCTTCAGCTCGTCCGGCAGGTAGTCGACCTCGAAGCCTCGCGGGTCGTCGTGTGGATAGATGTAACCCTTGCCGTGGCCGAGCTTGCGGCCGTAGTACGAGCCGTCGCGGAGCGCCTTCGGCGGCTGCAGGTTTCCCTGCTCGCGGACGTCGGCCGTCGCCTCGTTGATCGCGCGATAGCTCGCGTTCGACTTCGGCGCGCGCGCGAGATAGATCGCCGCCTGCGAGAGGTTCAGTCGCGCCTCCGGCAGCCCGACGTGCTCGACGGCTTGCGCGGCGGCGACGGCGACGAGGAGCGCGCGCGGGTCGGCGTTGCCGATGTCCTCTGACGCGAGCACGATCATCCTCCGCGCGATGAAGCGCGCGTCCTCGCCGCCCTCGAGCATCGCGGCGAGGTAGTACACCGACGCGTCGGGATCGCTGCCGCGCATCGACTTGATGAAAGCGGACGTGAAGTCGTAGTGCGCGTCGGCGTTCTTGTCGTACACGATCGGCCGCTTGCGCGCGGCATCCTCGACGTGCTCCTCGGTGATCTCGCCGCCGGCTGTCTCGTGTGCGAGCTCGACGATGTTGAGCGCGGAGCGCGCGTCGCCGCCGGCGCGAAGCACGATCAGGTCGACCACGTCGTCCGAGACGGTCGCGCCGAGCTCGTCGGCGCCGCGTCGCACGACGATCGCGAGATCTTGAGGTGCGAGCGACTCGAGCTCGTAGACCTGCGTGCGCGAAAGGAGCGCCGAGTTGACCTCGTAGTACGGATTCTCGGTCGTTGCGCCGATCAGCGTCACGAGGCCCTCCTCGACCGCGGGCAGCAGCGCGTCCTGCTGGGCCTTGTTGAAGCGGTGGATCTCGTCGAGGAAGAGAATCGTGCGCGTGCCCGTCGTGCCGAGGCGCTCCCTGGCGCGCGCGAGCACCTCGCGCACGTCCTTGACGGTCGCGGAGACGGCCGACAGCTCCTCGAACGCCGCGCCGGTCGACGCGGCCACGATGCGCGCGAGCGTCGTCTTCCCGGAGCCGGGCGGCCCGTAGAAGATCGACGATCGCACGCGATCCTCGCCGATCGCGAGCCGCAGCGCCGAGCCCTCGCCGAGCACGTGCTGCTGGCCGACGAACTCGTCGAGCGTCCGCGGCCGCAGGCGGAGCGCGAGCGGCGCGACTTCGCCGGCCCGCTGCGACGCGGCGTCCGAGAAGAGGTCGCTCATGCCGCAAGTATGCTCCGCGCGTGGCAGTGACCAGCCTGCGCGCGGAGGTGACGGATCTCCTCAGCCGCCTGATCCGGGTCGACACCACGAACCCGCCCGGGAACGAGACCGCAGCTGCGGAGCTCCTGCGGGCATATCTCGAGCAGTTCGGCGTCGAGTGCCAGCTCTACGCGCGCGTGCCGGAGCGTGCGAGCCTCGTCGCGCGCATTCGCGGAACCGGCGACGGCCCGACATTGCTCTTCCTGAGCCACACCGACGTGGTGCTCGCGGACGCCGCAGAGTGGTCCGTGCCGCCGTTCTCCGGCGAGGTGCGCCAGGGCGAGGTCTGGGGGCGCGGCGCGCTCGACATGAAGGGGCAGGTCGCGGCGAGCGCAGTCGCCATCGCCTCGCTCGCGCGCGAGGGCTTCGAGCCCGCCGGCGATCTCATCTTCGCGGCGACCGCCGACGAGGAGGTCGGCGACGGCTTCGGCCTCTCCTGGCTCTGCGAGGCACATCCCGACGCGTTGCGCTGCGAATACGCGGTCAATGAGGGCGGCGGCGACCGCCTGGAGCTCGGCGGGAACATCTATTACGTCGTCACGACTGCGGAGAAGCTGACCGCGCCGTTCGAGATCAACGTGCACGGCCGCTCGGGGCACGCGTCGATGCCGGGCATCGCCGACAACGCGCTCGTCAAGGCGGCGCGCCTGATCGAGCGAATCGCCGGCTACCGGCCCGAGCCGCAGATCCAGCCCGAGGTCGAGGTGTTTCTGCGCGCCGTGCTCGGGGAGGTGCCGCCGGCCGGCGAGGTGGTCGAGCGCGCAGCGGCCGTGCATCGCACCGCGGCCGAGCTGGTCGAGCCGCTGCTGACGCCGACGTTCTCGCCGACGATGATCTTCGCGTCGCGCAAGCGGAACGTGATTCCCGCACTCTGCAAGGTGATCGTCGACTGTCGCCTGCTGCCCGGGCAGTCGCCGGAGGAGATCGAGCCGGTCGTGCGCAAGGTGCTCGGAACCGACGTGACCTACGACCTCGACTTCCAGAAGGCGGAGGGCGGAACACGGTCCGCGCTCGACACGCCGCTCTGGTCGGCGGCGGAGTCGTTCATCACGGAGATGGAGGCGGGCGCAGTCCCGGTGCCGGTCATCTGCGCAGGCTTCACCGACAGCCACTGGCTGCGCGAGGCGTTCGGCACGGTCGCATACGGGTTCTTCCCGTACCGCACGATGACGCCGGAGCTCGCGGCGACGCTGATCCACTCCGCCGACGAGCGCGTGCCCGCGTCCGATCTCGAGCTCGGAGTCGAGTGGCTCCGGCACGTCGCGCGCGCCGTCGGCGGATGACCGTCGAGCTCGACTCGCTCGCCGAGCTCGAGCCGGCGCTTGCCGCGGACGGCTTCTTCGCACGCGACGATGCCGTTGCGCGCGTCTTCGTCGGCTACGGCGCCACCGACGCGCTTCGTCGCTCCGGTGCTCCCGCGCCGCCCGAGCCCTGTCGGCTGCCCGCGGTCGCGTACTCGCTCGATCCGCCGCGGCGGGAGACCGGCGGCTTCGCGATCGGCGAGTGGCGCGCAACGTGGAGCGAGCACGAGTACATGGCTGCGGTCGACGTCGTGCGCGCCGCGATCGCCGAAGGCGATGTCTACCAGGTGAACCTCGTCCAGCATCTGAGCGCCGACTTCGAGGGCGACGCAGCGGCGCTCGCGCCGGCGCTCGCACACCTCCGGCCGCTCGAGCCCGAGCCGCTCGAAGGCGACGGCTGGACGATCGTCTCCGCTTCGCCCGAGCTCCTGCTCTCGCGCCGCGGCTCGCGCATTCGCACGTCGCCGATCAAGGGCACACGCCCGGCCGGCGTCCCGGTCGAGTCGGCGAAGGACGCAGCGGAGCACGTGATGATCGTCGACCTCGAGCGGAACGACCTCGCGCGCGTCGCTCGTCCCGGCACCGTCCGCTGGCCCGAGCTGCTCGCCGAGCGCGAGCTCGCAGGCGTCACGCATCTCGTCGCGACGGTCGAGGCGGAGTTGGGTGAGGACGTGAGTCTCACCGAGCTGCTCGCGGCGGTCCTGCCGGGCGGCTCGGTCACCGGCTGCCCGAAGATCGCGGCGCTCGACGTGATCGCGCAGCTGGAGCCGGTCGGTCGCGGCGCGTCGATGGGCGCGCTCGGGCGCATCCATTCGAACGGCGACCTCGAGCTTGCGCTGACGATCCGCACGTTCGCCGTCGCCGACGGCGCGATCCATCTCTGGGCCGGCGGCGGGATCGTGTGGGACTCCGATCCGGCCGAGGAGGTCGAGGAGTCGTGGGTGAAAGCGCGCCCGCTGCTCGCGGCGATCGGCGCGCCGCTCGAGGTTCCGGTGTCGTGACGCTCGTCGCGCTCGCCGAAGTCGGACGAGGGGTCGTGCCGGTCGACGCGCCGGTACTGCACGCGGACGACGAAGGCGTTCTGCGCGGCCGGTCGGTCTTCGAGACGCTGCGCGTGTACGGCGGCGCGCCGTTCAAGCTGGACGCGCATCTCGACCGGCTCGCGGCGTCGGCCGAGCGACTGCACTTGCCGCCGCCGCCGCGCGACGAGTTCGTCGCGGCCACGCGCGCGGCGGTTGCTGCGGCGCCGGAAGCCGACGCGGTGCTGCGGCTGCTCTGGCTCGCCGGCAGGGAGGAGGGCGACTCGACCGGTCTCGTGCTCGTGTCGACCTTGCCGGACGATCTCGACGCGAAGCGCGAGCGCGGCCTTCGCCTCACCGTGCTCCCCTGGAGCCCGGGCGCGCTCGGTGGAGTCAAGTCGACGAGCTACGCCGCGAACATGCTCGCGCAGGACGAAGCTCGGCGCGCGGGCGCCGACGACGCGCTCCTCGTCTCGCCCGACGGCACCGTGCTCGAGGCGCCGACCTCGAACGTCTGGTTTCGCGAGGGGGAGCGGCTGCTCACGCCGTCTCTCGACCTGCCGATCCTCGCCGGCGTCACACGCGCGACGCTGCTCGAGCTCGCGCCGGGGGTCGGCTATGCCGTGGAGGAGGGCAGCTACGAGCTCGACCGGCTTCGCGGCGCAGACGAGGCGTTTCTCACGGCCTCGATCCGCGAGGTGATGCCGGTCGTGGCGGTCGACGGCGTCGCAATCGAGCGCGGGCCTGCAGCGGCGGCGCTCCAGACGGCTCTGCGGGGCGCGGCTGGCTACCCTGCAGTGCGATGAGCGAGGACGAGAAGATCCGCCTCGGCGGGATGGCCCTCCCGAACGGCGTGCTCGTGCACGGGCCCAACTCGTGGGCGTGCGCGATCCGGCGCGAAGACGGGAGCGTCGAGGTTGCATCGGCACTCAAGCGCTTCCGCGCGTCGAACGTGTCGAGCCCGTTCTTCCGCGGCCCGGCGCGGCTTGCCGAGGCGCTTGCACTCCTACCGCAGGTGAAGCGAGCCTTGCCGAATGCGCAGCTGCCGATGCAGAGCCGCCGCGTGGTGTCGATGATGCTCGGCACGGCGGTGGTTGTCCGCGGCATCCGCGAGTCGGGCCGCTTGCGGCCGGCTGCTCAGGAGCTGATTTCAGGCCTCCTCTCGCTCGCGCCTGCGGCGCTTGCGCTTCGCGGCGGCGAGCTTGCCGCGTATCACGGCGCCGAGCACATCTCGATCGGTCGCTACGAGCACGGTGACTCCGCGCAGCGCGAGCACGAACGCTGCGGCGGTCACCTCGTCGGCCCGCTCATCGCGACGTCGGCGGTCGGCAACGTGCTGGCCGGGCTCGCGCCAGCCCGCATGCGGACTCAGGCCCGCGCCGCTGCACAACTCGGCGCGGTCGCTGCGGCGACCGAGATCTTCGGCTGGATGACCCGTCATCCGCGCAACCCGCTCGCGCAGGCGCTCTCGAAGCCGGGCCACGAGCTGCAGCACCGCTTCTCCACGGCCGAGCCGACGCCGGAGCAGCTCGAGGTTGCGGAGGCGGCGCTCGCCGCGTGCCTCGAGCTCGAACATGGCGCAGACAACCAGAACTAGGCTCCAGCCCGAGATCTTCGACCTGCCGGTCGAGAAGATGCGCGCCGGCTGGTACACCGACGCGTACTTCATCCACGCGCGCGACACGCTGCTGCGCGACGAGCGGCGGCCGAACGTCGTCATGCAGATCTTCCAGAAGAAGAGCTCGTGGCTCGGCGGCATGGACGAGGCGATCGCGATTCTCAAGCTGTGCGCAAGCGGCTTCGGCGAGCTCGAGGTGCGCGCGCTCTACGACGGCGACCGGATCGAGCCGTACGAGCCCGTGATGCAGATCGAGGGCGACTACACCTCCTTTGCCTTCCTCGAGACCCCGGTGCTCGGCACGCTCGCGCGGAGAACGCTGATCACGACGAACGTCGTGCACGTGCTCGAGGCGGCGAACGGCAAGCCGATCATCTTCATGCCGGCCCGGCACGACCACCACCGCATCCAGACCGGCGACGGGTACGCCGCCTACGTCGCCGGGCTGATCACCGGCGCCGAGATCGGCGTCACGACGAACGAACAGGCGTCATGGTGGGGCGGACGTGGGGTCGGCACGGTGCCGCACGCGCTGATCGCCTCCTACGACGGCGACACGGTGCTTGCCGCGAAGAAGTTCGCCGAGTGGGCGCCGCCCGACATGAACGTCACCGTGCTCGTCGACTTCGAGAACGACTCCGTCCGCACCGCGCTCGAGGTCGCAGACGCGCTCGGCGACCGCCTGTGGGGCGTCCGGCTCGACACCGCAGAGTCGCTCGTCGACCGCTCGCTCTGGGAGGAGATGGGCGACTTCGCGCCCACCGGCGTGAACGAGCGCCTCGTCTGGAAGGTGCGCGACGCACTCGACGAGCGCGGGTACGAGCGGCTGCGCATCGTCGCCTCCGGCGGCTTCACGGCGGAGAAGATCCGCTACTTCGAAGAGAAAGGCGTCCCGGTAGACGCGTACGGCGTCGGCTCGTCGCTGATCCGCGGCTCGAACGACTTCACGGGCGACATCGTGCTCACCGACGGCAAGCCGTCGGCGAAGGTCGGCAGGCGCTACCGCGAGAATCCGCGGCTCGAGCTCGTCACGTGAAGCGGATCCTCTGGGACGTCGACACGCAGGTCGACTTCATGGAGCCGTCGGGCAAGCTCTACGTGCCCGGCGCGAGAGACGTCATCCCCGCGATGGAGCGGCTCGTCGACGCGGCGCGCGCCGCCCGGCTCGTCCACGTCGCCTCCGCCGACGACCACGAGCTCACGGATCCCGAGATCTCGGGCCATCCCGACTTCCGGAACACGTTCCCGGCGCATTGCCTGCGCGGCACCCGCGGCGCCGAGAAGATCCTGGAGACGAAGCAGCGTGACCCTTTGCCGCTCTCGCTCGTTCCTTTCCCGCCGGGTCTCGTGCCGGGGCTCCTCGAGGGCAAGCGAGAGGTTCTGTTGCTGAAGAAGAACTTCAACGTGTTCACGAATCCGAATACCGAGCCGCTGCTCGACGCGCTCGATCCCGACGAGATCGTCGTTTTCGGCGTCGCGACGGACGTGTGCGACGATGCGGCGATCCGCGGGTTCCTCCAGCGAGGGCGGGCCGTGAGCTTCGTCGAGGACGCGGCGCGGGGGCTCGACGACGCCCGGACGGCGGCCTGCCTCAGGGCCTGGCGCGACCAGGGCGTCCGGTTCACCAACGTCGAGGAGACGGTCGCCTCCCTCGGCTAAGGGATTCGCCCCTTGCTGCCGATGAGCAGTCAGATGGTGGGGCACGCGCTACATCAAGCCGCCAATTTCGCCACGACCTGGCTGCCGCTCGCGTTTTTCGTGATCCTGGTCCTGACCGCGTATCTGCTCTGGAAGACGGTCGGGATGATGCCCCGCGTGCGGCCGACGCACCTCGACTCGAGGTCCAAGTCCAGCGTCAGCTGGGCCGACGTGGCAGGCGTCGAGGAGGTTCGCCGCGAGCTGATGGAGGTCGTCGACTTCCTCCGCGACCCCGAGCGGTTCGAGCGCCTGGGCGCGAAGACGCCGAAGGGCCTGCTCCTCTACGGGCCTCCGGGCACAGGCAAGACGCTGCTCGCGAAGGCGGTCGCGCACGAGTCGGGCGCGAACTTCTACTCGGCGAGCGCATCGTCGTTCGTCGAGATGTTCGCCGGCCTCGGCGCGGCGCGCATCCGCAAGCTCTTTCAGGAGGCGCGCAAGCACGCGCCCGCGATCGTCTTCATCGACGAGCTGGACGCCGTCGGCGCACAGCGCACCGGGCACGGCTTCAACCGCGAGCAGGATCAGACGCTGAACCAGCTGCTGGTCGAGCTCGACGGGTTCGAGAACGCGCACCAGGTCGTGGTCATGGGCGCGTCGAACCGCATCCAGGATCTCGACCAGGCGCTCCTGCGGCCGGGTCGCTTCGACCGCCAGATGCTCGTGCCGCCGCCGGATCTCAAGGGCCGTGTCGCGATCCTCGAGGTGCACACGCGCAGCAAGCCGCTGAACGCCGACGTCGATCTCGGCCAGGTCGCAAGGCAGACGAGCGGACTGACCGGCGCGGAGCTCGCGAACATCTGCAACGAGGCCGCGATCTTCGCCGGCCGCCGCGAGGATGCCTACCTCACGCAGGAGGACTTCGACAACGCGCTCGAGCGCGTCGTCGCCGGCCTACAGCAGAAAAAGGTCCTGACGGAGAAGGAGCGTCGCATCCTCGCCTACCACGAGGGCGGGCATGCGCTGATGGCGCACCTGATGGGGGCGGCGATGGAGCTGCAGAAGGTCACGATCGTCTCGCGCGGCGAGGCGCTCGGCTACGCCTTCTATCTCCCCGAGGAAGACCGCTACATGCAGACGAAGGAGGAGCTCGTCGACCGCATGGTCGTCGCGCTCGCGGGTCGCGCCGCAGAGGAAGTGGTCTTCGGCCGCGTCACGAACGGCGCCGCGAGCGACCTCGAGAAGGTCACGGAGATCGCACGCTCGATGGTGTTCGAGTGGGGCATGGCGGAGAGCGTCTCGTCGCGCACGTTGCGCGCGGACAACTATGCACTCTCCGAGGAGACGAAGCGGCTACGCGACTCGGAGCAGGCGCGTCTCACCGATTCGGCGTACACGGAGGCGGTGCGGCTGCTGGAGAAGCACCGCGGCTCGCTCGACCGGGTAGCCGCAGCGCTGCTCGAGAAGGAGACGCTCGTCCGTGACGAGGTCGTCGAGCTGCTCGCCGACGTCGAGGCGGAGTCGCGCGCGTCCGAGTCCGTCGGCGTGCCGCGCGTCGTCGCGTCGCAGCCTTCCTAGCCGCCGAGCGAGCCGATGTCGACCGCGCCCTTCGGCGCGGTGACGGGAACCACCTTGTCCCAATCGGTGAAGGTGACCGAGCCCCCGCCCGTGGCGGCGACGGGGTACGGCGTCCCGGTGGCCGACACGTAGAGGATGCTGCCGTCTTTCGCATCCCTGATCGCGACGACCTTCTGGCCCTTGTACGTCTTCTCGCCGAGGTTCGTGAGCTTGCCGTGGCTCGAGAACGCGTTGCCGATCAGGCCCTGGATCGACATGATCCGGGCGAATCCGGAGAACGGCTGCTTCGTCGCCGACCCCTTGAGCCACCGGTCTTTCAGGAGTTGCGCGGCCGTCGCGCCTGCGAATTTGGTCCAGAACGCCTTGCTCGCACGCATGTAGGCGGTGGAGCCGACGACCGCGAGGTCGGCGCGCGCATTGTCCTGCGTCATCGATCCCTTTCCCTTGTCGCGGTCGAGCGAGAAATCGACTCCGATCGATTTGCCTGCGTCGACGAAGGTGCCGACGATGTGGACTCCGTGTGCGCCTGCGGCTGCTTTCTTCGCGTCGGCCAGAACCTGGTCCGCCGGCTTCGCCGCCTCGCCGTTCGACTTCGAGGACGACGAGCCACCGCCGCAGCCCGCGGCAAAGAGCGCGAGCGCGGCGAGTCCGAGCGCGCAGCGAGTCATCGGCCGTTGAGCTTGCTCATGTCGACCGCGCCCTTCGGCGCCTTGATCGATACGG